>ERZ795047.3355-NODE-3355-length-14390-cov-5.553610_pt1 | contig 14390 bp, 8 predicted proteins | sample MGYA00375131_ERZ795047 | MGnify/ENA primary metagenome ERZ795047 (study PRJEB30176, sample SAMN05720228) | activated sludge metagenome | isolation source: Anaerobic digester | place: Japan | collected 2015-05-20 ...
CGCAAGACACGCTGTTGCGGGCGGGGACGCCCGCGCTCCCGACTCACTGCCCCCCCTTTTCACCAGAAACGCATTGTCTTCGCACACTCCTGTCGCTAACCGATTACGCTGAAGCGGCAGGGGGTATTGTCCGGAAGCGGCCGAACCGGTATACTCCTGCGTGAAAGGACAACTGTTCCGCGCCCGAACGCCCTGCCACGACTTTTCAGGAGATCAGGGAACGCGGGCGGAGGAGAGGCGGTGCCTTGTTGATCGGGCACATGGGTAAAACAGGGGGCGTAAAGAACGAAAGGGGGGTGACATGATGCGCAGAGGAATCCTTTGGATCGTCGGGTTGACGGGATGTGCGGCGGCAAGCGTACTGGGGGCGCCGGGCGAGGTGACGCTCGCCGAGCGCGGAAAGGCGGACGGCATGGCGATCGTCCGGTCCGAGGAGGCGTCGGCGTCGCAACGCCACGCCGCGGAAGAGCTTCAGCGGTTCACCGAACAGATGACCGGTGTGCGTCTGCCGATCGTGACGGACCGGGAACCGTTGCCGGCGCGCGCGGTGCTGCTGGGCGTCACACGCCACACCGCCGCGATTCTCGGCACTGCCGCCGATGCGGCCGCGTTCGGCGACGACGGGTTCCGCATCGTGACCCGTCCGCCGCATCTGCTGATTCTCGGCGGTCCGGTCCGCGGCACGCTGTACGGCGTGTATGAACTGTTGGAGCGGGTTGGCGGCTGCCGCTGGTACGCCTCCTGGCACAGCGTGATCCCCCGGCTCGAACGTTTCACCGTGCCGAATACGGATGAGACGCAGAAACCCGCCTTCGCGTTGCGCGAGCCCTTCTGGTTCGACATGTTTGACGGCGACCTCGCGGCCCGGAACAAGGCCAACGGCAACGCCATGCGCCTCACCGAACGGCACGGCGGCAAGATCCGCTTCGGCGGCGGGCTCTTCTGCCATACCTTCAACCGGCTCTGTCCGCCCGAGGAGTTTTTCGAAACCCACCCGGAATATTTCAGCGAGATCGACGGTCGGCGCATCAAAGAGCCCTCCCAGCTCTGCCTGACGAACCCCGACGTGCTGAAGATCGTCACCACCCGCGTGCTGGAGCGCATCCGCAAAGACCCCACGGCCAAGCTTTTCAGCGTGAGCCAGAACGACTGGCGCTACCCGTGCACGTGTCCCGCGTGCAAGGCGATCGACGACCGTGAAGAGTCGCACGCCGGAACGCTGATCACCTTCGTCAATCAGGTGGCCGAGGCGGTGGAGCGGGAGTTCCCGGAGGTGTGGATCGAAACGCTCGCGTACCAGTACACGCGCAAACCGCCCAAGACCGTGCGCCGCAATGTCGTGCCTCGCCTCTGCACCATCGAGTGCGACTTCTCGTATCCGCTGGATCAGAGCGCCTACGAACAGAACCGGAAGTTTGTCGAGGATATCCGCGGCTGGAGCGCCATGACCGACAAACTTTACATCTGGGACTACACCACCAATTTCCGCCACTACACCGCCCCGTTCCCCAATGTGCTGGCGTTGCGGGACAACGTGCGGTTCTTCCGCGACCACCGCGTGGTCGGACTGTTCGAGCAGGGGGCCTATCATGGACGGCACGGCGATTTCGCGGAACTCAAGGCCTGGCTCCTCGCCAAATGGCTGTGGAATCCCGATCTGCCGACAGAGCCGCTGCTCGCGGATTTCTTCGCGGGATATTACGGCGCGGCCGCGCCGCTCGTGCGGCAGTACTTCGACGAACTGCACACCTTTTACAACGATCCGGCGAAAAAGCCCCTGCGGATCTTTGACGACGTGCGGAGCCCCGTCCTGCCGGACGCGTTTCTCGACCGCGCCGCGGACTTGTGGTCCCGGGCAGAGGCAGCGGTGCGGGATTCGCCGGCCCACGCCTACAATGTGCGCATGGGGGCCTTTTCGGTGTTGTACGCACGGCTCTCCCGACTTCCCGCAAGCGAACAGAAAACCGTGTGGGTCACCTCGAATCCGCAGCAATATGCGGTCCCGGCGGAATACCGCGCCTTGGCGACCGAACTGCTGAAACGTTTCGACGAGGCCCGGAACATCCGTCTCGCGGAGAGTTTGGAGCGGCATACGAAAACCATCACGGACTGGCGGGCGCTCATTTCGCCGCCACCCCTGCCGCCTCCGGGAGACCGGGCGACCATCGAAGACGAACAGCTGTCGCTCGGCCGGCCGGGCGTGTGGGGCGAGAAAAAAGTGGCTGATCCGCAGGCCGGGGACGGCTTCGCGCTCAAGTTGTTCAACACCCACTACGAATGGTGCACCTCGCTGCCGTTCGGCAAGGTGGCCTTCGACCCCGGCGCGCGGTACCGCATCCGGATACGCTTGCGTGTCGAGCGGGTGCCGGGGCAGGAGGGGACGGCCTTCTGGGCCGGCGTGTATGACCCCGTGAACAAGAAAGGCCACGGGAAGACGGTCGAGCCCAAGACCTCCGCCATAGGCGACGGATACGCCTGGTACGATGTGGCCGAGTGGGTGCCGGAGAGCGCCCACTACGTTTGGATCGGGCCGGGACGGTTCGACAAGAAGACCCAAAACGCGAACCCCGCGATCCGTGCGGTCTATATCGACTGCCTTGAGCTTCAGCGCTTGGAAAAGTGACCGGACGCGGGAGGATCCGGCAATGAGACGCAACACACGGCTCCGAATTTTCGGATGGCTGGCGTGCGCAGCGGTGGCGCACGCCCAAGCCCCGGCCAAGAGGCCCCCTCCCGAACAGCGCGGGGAACGGTCTCCCCCGGCGGTGGTCACCAACGCGGCGCCGCACGCCGCGCAGACAAACGCCGCGGCAAAGGCGCGGACCCCGGCCAAACCCACCTTCACCCGCAAACAGGTGGAGCGGCGTCTCCGTATGCTGCAAGAGCTGCGCGACCGCGGCCTGATCCTGCAACCCTTCTATGAGCGCAAAGTGCGCGAGTGCGAAGAGGGGCTGGTGGAATAGCGCAAAGGTAACATCCGGCTTTTCTGAGCGAAACAAAACATGACCTACCGATACCGACGCGACGCGGTGCGCCTGCCTGACGCGCAACTCCATCATATCACCCTCCGGCTCGCGTTTTACGAGAGCCATGTGGATGGCGCGGCCCTCCTGTTTCTGACCGCGCGCGAGCCGTTGACGGCGTTGCGACTCGATGTGCGTGACCTGGAGATTTTCGAGGTTGCGGTTTCGTTGGCAGAGACCCTTTCCCCCGATGACCGCGAACGGTTTGCGGAGCCGTTTCCGCCAACCGACGGCTTTTCCGCGTGTGCCCACACTCTTGACACGGTGGCCCGCAAGCTGGTGATCCCGCTGCCACGACCGCTGGCCCCCGGTGCGTCGCTGCGGGTTTACGTACGCTGCCGCTGTGTTCCCTCTGACGCGCTGCTCGAGGGACTCTACCGGGACGTCACGCCGCCCGGCGCGCCGCAACAGTACATTTCGCAGTGTCAACATGCGAGAGCGTATCGACCCGCTCCGCCACCCTTCCGTGGCAGGGCGTCTGGCGGCTTATCTGGACGGGGTTCCGTGACATGGGCGGAACCGTCCATGAAACACAGGCAAGATGTCCGTGCCACAGCCGAAACGAAGCAAAAACTCCTAACTGATCCGCAGGGGCATCAACACGTATAGGAACGGGATGCCGCACTTGATCAACGCGGGGCTGTGACCGTCATTCATCTCGATAAAGACTTCGTCATCGTCCATATTTTTGAGGGGATCCATGACGAATTCGGGATTAAAGATGATCGAGATCTCCTTGCCGCCGTATTTGACCGGAACCACATCGCGCCCTTCGCCGACTTCCGGCGTGTTGATGCTGACGATCAACTGGTTCGCGGAGAACGTCAATCGCGTGGCGTTACATTTATCCGTGGTCACGACCGAAACGCGGCGCAGCGCTGCCAGCAACGCATCGCGCTCAATCACGACGCGCTCATCGCACGCCGCAGGAATCACCTGCCGGTAGTTGGGATACACGCCGTCGATGAGTTTGCTGCTGAGCATCGTCGTCCCCAACTCGAAAACCGCTTGATTCTTCTGCGCGTAGATTTTCAAATCCCCGTCGTTGGAGAGAATGCGCATCAATTCGCTGACCGCCTTGATCGGCAGGATCATTTCCGTCTCGGCCTCGGGCGGGAATTCAATCTCATGTTCGACCAGAGCCAACCGGCGTCCATCCGTGGCGACCAGCGTCAATTTATTCTCTTTGAAGGCCATCAGCACGCCGTTGAGCACACGGCGGGTCTCATCCTGCGACACGGCGTAACTGGTTTTGCGCAGCATCTCGCGGAACGCGCCCTGATCGATTCGGTAGCAGAACTTCCCTTCCGTCGCCGGAATCGGCGGATAGTCCCGTGTGGGCAGCCCGATGATCTTATAGAAAGAGGATCCGCTCTGCACTGTGGCCTCATCCTGATCATTCACTTCGACCAGCACCTTGCCCTCCGGCAATTCGCGGATCATGCCGACCAGACGCCGAACCGGAAGCGTGGTGCTTCCCTCGCGCTCCACCTCGCACTCCACCTCGCACCGCTCCGCAATATCCAGATCGGTTGTGGTGATGCTCAGTTTTCCATCTTTCGCCTGCAAGAGCGCATTCGACAAAATCTGCAGTACCCCTTTGGAACTCACCACATTCTGCACTGTCTGCAAACCGTCAAGAAAAGCGGACCGCATAATCGTCAATTTCATCGTTTTCTCTCCCATGGCCAGGGCATTGCGTTAATGACCCATAAAAGGTGCGATTGTAGTCTATTACGGGTATTAAAGTAAAGAAAGAACAGTCCTAATAGTAGAGAGGCAAGAACCTTGTGGATAACTCTACAACCTGCTTTATATGAATAAGTTATGAAAAACAAAACAGGAATGAAATCATGTTGATAACCCTTCAATAAAGGTAGAAGAAAAGGCGTACAGGGGGAGGGGGCTGTTAAGAACTGCCGGGTTATGAAGAGATGTGAGAAGCAAATCATAAGGAAATCAACAGGTTATAAAGAGGCGGTCATATTTGGAAAGAAACGGGATCGCGGCCCAGTTTGCGTGTGATCTCGCGCACCGAATCGCGTAAGTCCTCTTCAGTCTGGATGCGGTCCTGAATCGTCTTGCAGGCATGGACTACGGTGGCGTGGGTTTTGTCGAAAGATTTGGCGATCTCGGGAAGGGAAGAGCGGGTCAGTTTGCGGCACAGGAACATGGCGATTTGACGCGGCGCGGCCACCGAACGCGGACGCCGCTTGCTCGACATGTCGGTCATGCGCAGGTCATAGTAATCGGCTACCATGCGCTGGATGTCGTCAAAGGTGAGATCCTTCTGGCGTTCGTCATCGAGTTGGTCTTTCAGCAGGTTGCGGAGCGAATCAAGCGTTATGGTGCCGTTTAGGGAGGCGAAAGTGATCGCTCGGGTGAGCGCACCCTCAAGGCTGCGGACATTTGAACGGATGTTATCGGCGATAAACACCAGCATCTCATCCGGTAGTTGAACCTTGGACATTGAGTGCTTATAGCGGAGAATCGCCAGACGGGTTTCGAAATCAGGCGACTCGATTTCCGTGACTAAACCCCATTCAAAGCGCGAGACCAGCCGCGGCTCAAGGCCTGAGAGTTCACGCGGAGGCAGATCGCTGGTCATGATGATCTGCTTATGGGCGTCATACAGGACATTGAAGGTGTGGAAAAACTCCGCCTGCAGGCTGTCCTTACCAGCCAGAAACTGGATATCATCCACCAGCAGCACATCGGTTTTGCGGTATTTTTTCCGGAACTCCATGGTGGTCCGGTTTTGGATGGCCTCCACATATTCATTGAGAAGCGTTTCGGTCGTGACGTAAAAAACGCTCATACCGGGTGAGGAGAGGACTCGGTGTCCCACCGCCTGCATCAGATGCGTTTTGCCGATACCGGTTTGGCCGTAGATGAAGAGGGGATTGTAAGCGCGGCCGACCGATTGCGACACACCCAATGCGGCGGCGTGCGCGAAACTGTTCGACGGGCCGGTCACGAAATTTTCAAAGGTGAAAATCGGGTTGAGCTGGTTGGAAGAGGTCCGGTTCGGGGTTTTTGGACGTCGGCGCGGCGCGGGTTTGGTTTCCTGCGGCGGATCATCCGGCAACCCTTCCTGCGCTTCCGGGGCATTCACCACAAAGGTCACGGAAAGTTCGGACGGCGCGCCCGCCAAATGGAGGGCGTCCAAGATGAACCCTTTGTAATTATCCTCCAGCCAAGCTTGGGAAAAATCATTCTCAACTTCCAGGGACAGACAGTTTTCCTCCAGCGTCGCGGGACGGATGATCTCGATCCAGCGGGAGAAGACATCGGCGTTGAGTACGGATTTCAGGTGATTGCAGGCGTTAGCCCACAATTCTGCGGCAGCATTCATAACGGCACTCACAAAACAGGTCGGAAAAAGAGGTAAAAGGAGGCATTGGAACAGTCCCCCGCAACGTGTACTGTTGAACCACAATTGAAGAGAGGGGACAAGGGGAAAAGATGATCAATCGGCCAACAGGTTATCAACAAGGTGCTGTAGATAATGTAACTTCTTCTGAAAATAACAGTTAAAGGCAAAAAAAACCCCGATATCCCCAATATGATCAGACCCCGGGTTAAAATTATCAACAAGCCCCCCGTTCAGGGCATCAGGATGACAGGATTAATATGATTTTTTTAACCGAATGCGTATGCGGGACTGAGGCGTCCGCGGACGGTTCGGGGAACCGTCCCTACCAGCGGGCGTCCCTGTCGATCGTCGCGGGTCGAATGTCGCGGGTCGCGGGTCGACGATACCGATCCCGATACCGATCCCGACCCCGATTTGGATGAAACCCTGAAACCTTGAAACCCTGAAACCCTGAAACCACGAAACCTTGAAACCAAAGAGAGTTGGAGGTTCAACTGCTCTTTTTAGGTTAAACGTCAGCGGGGTTGACTTCCTGCCTTGGTTGGGGTTACGATTACCATCGTTGGGGACAGGGCTTGCTGACAAAGAGTGGCGAAAAGAAGGAGCGTGAAAGACGATGAAAAACAGGAAATTCCATATGTTTTCCGCTGTCGGGTTGACGGGTTGTCTCCTCTTCGGGGCTGCCGGTGCCGCGCTGGCCGATACGATTTATAAGGCCGACACCGCGACCCTGAACACCTCCGCCGACTGGGTCGGCGGCACGAACGCCTCGATCGAGCACATCGGCCGGTTCGATAGTTTGCTCAGCGCGGCCAACGCCGCGAGCCTTTCGTTGGGCGCGGACCTCGCGTTGGGGGGGCTGTATTTCGCGAACAACCTGAAAGGGCCGGTGTCGATTGCCGCCGGGAATACCCTGACCCTCGGTGCCTCGGGTATCAGCGCCTCCTCCGCCAACCAGACCGTCACCTTCAACCACGACATCCAACTCGCGGCTGATCAGACTTGGCGTGCAGCGAACAAAGCGTTGACACTCAACGGCGACCTTGCGGGCGATGCGGGGATCACATTGATCAAGACCGGGAAGAACGATTATAACAACCTCTGGAGCCTGACCGCCTCGAACACGTTTGCCGGAACAGTGGATATCCGCGAAGGGCATCTCCGGCTCTACAACACCACGGGGTCGCTGATTTGGGCCGATGTCATCGTCAGCACCGGCGCGGAGTTCCGCGTCAACGGGACGGCCGGCATCGCCCCGGCCGAGGGGCTGCGGGGGAAACGTGTGACGCTCAACGGGGGCTTGCTGCGCCTGACCGGACCCGGCACGATGCCCATCCACGAGACCTTCAGCGGACCGCTGCGCATCGGCCCCGGCTTTTCGGAAGTGCTCGCGATTCCGGATACGAATCCGCTCAAGCCGGTCAGGTTGACGTTTCAGCGGCTGGAGCGTGAATCCGGGGGTGTCGTGTTCCTGCACGGCAGTAATCTCGGCGATCAGCCGTTCGGCGTGTCTGACAGCCGTTACGCCAACATCGAATTCATCGAACCGCCCACGCTGGTCGGCGGCGGCGGCGCCTACAACACTCCCAACGCGAGCATCATCCCGTATGCGGTGTGCAACCCCTACAGCTCCGATCCGCCGTATTACTTCGCGACGTACGAGTCGGGCTACGGCGTTCGTCAGCTCAAATCTTACGCCTCCGGCATTCTGGACGGCAGCGTCACCACCACGAACGCCCGTCTCACCACCACGGCGACGCTCAACCAGTCTACCACGATCAACGCCCTGATCTTAGAAGGGGAGGGCAGCATCGAAGGCCCCGGTACCCTGACCCTGACCAGCGGTGCCCTGATGTCAGCCGGGAACCGAAGCGTAAACAGCATCGGCATCAACACGCCGGGAACCCTCGCGTTCGGCACTGCCGAGGCGATTCTCAATTTCCGCTACCGTACCAACACGCTGGTCATCGGCAGTGCCGTGACCGGTTCGGCGGGGCTGACCAAGGGTTCTGCAGGAAACCTTTCGCTCCTCGGCCCCGTGGATATGGGAGGAGTCATTGATTTCGCCAACGGTCGGCTGACGGTCGGTGACACCGTGAACGGCCACATCCGCCTTTCCCGCGACGGGACTCTCGAGATGCTCTCCGGCAGCTCGATATCCGGGGCGGTCTCCGTGTCCGGCGGTAACGTCTATCTGACCAACACCTGCGCCATCTCCGGCGCATTGGACATCGGCGAGAGCAGGACGGTGACGATGTCGAATGGCGGCAGCGTGACGGGCAGGATTACCGTTTTTTCCGGCGGCACCCTGACGCTCAACAGCGGCTCGGTCATCTCGGGGAATCTGACCAATTTCGGCACGTTCAACTACAACAGCACGGATACCGAGCCCATCACGATCTCGCTCGACGGGCTCGGCACCGTCTACCAGCGTAACGTCAATATGCCGCTCACGCTTTTCCAAAGCCCCGGTGAGCACTGGGTCGGCAACATCGTCCCGACAGAGGGCGCGACCGTCATTTTGGACGGCGAGCCTGACGCGACGACCGTGGTGAACAACATGCTTCCCGAACCGGCGCGGACAAAGTGGACGATCGAGAACGGAGTCTGGATCTTCAACCCGTTGCATCCGTCTAAGAACCTGAGCGCCGACGTTACGCTCAACGGTGGCGTCCTGACCGTCACGCCGGAGACGCGCAGGTTCACCTTTTACACTGCGGGCGGCACCAACACGCTGACCATTACGGGGGGGGTGCTGATGGATCAGCCGGAGACGGATTGGAGCTTGCGCTTCGGCAATCACCATGGTTCCTGGGAACAGACGGGGTGCAATTTCATCGGCGTGCAGACGGGCGGCATCGTGCTTGTGCAGAGCAAAGAGTATCTGCACCTCGGAAGTCTGGCGGATCACACGACGGCCACCTACGACCTATCTGGCGGCACGGTGTATGCGTTCGGGCAGAGCGATAACGCGGTCTCGATCGGCTCGGGAACGAACAACAACAGCCTCGCCGCCTTCACGCTGAGGGGTTCTGGCAAACTCGTGAGCCGTAAGCGCATTTATGGGAACCGTGCTGAAGAGGGGGCCAATCAGGTCTTCGCCTTCCAGGGCGGCACGCTGGCGACGGCCTCGTATGAGGCGGTCAACCTGCGCTCGGAGCCGGGCGGCGCGCGCGGGACGCTGTTCAACGAGGGCGGCACGCTCGCGCCGGGCGACTTCGGCGTTCCGGGCCGGACCCTCGTGAACGGCAGCTACACCAACGCGCCGAACGCGGTGATCGCCCTCGATATCGGCGGCGCGTCCCAGGCCAATTCCTTCACGAATGGTGCGGGGTACCACGATCACCTGATGATCACCGGGAACGCCGTATTGGACGGCGCGCTGCGGATTTCGCTGATCAACGGCTTCCTTCCCGATCCGGCGTCGCTCTTCTACGCGATCAGTTGCGATAATCCGATGACATTCGCGGCGGGAGGCTTCTCCAACGCGGAGGACAATCAGGTCTGGGCTGAGGACGGTTTCGCGCGCTTTGACGTGACCCTCTCCAACGACAGCAAGCACCTCCTGCTGGGCAATGCCGCGCTGAACCAGTGGGCCGGGGCTTCGGGCGGCGACTGGGACGCGTCCGGGGCCTGGAGCCTGACCAACCCCGCCACGGCGGAGTTCGGCGCGTACTTCGGCCCGAACCTGACCGCCGCCGGGACCGTGACGGCCGAGGCCGGCCGCACGCTGCGCGGGCTGGCCTTCAACAACGCGGTCTCCTACACGGTGGCGGGGCCGGGCGCGCTGACGCTGGCCTCGGACGGCGCGTACGGCATGCCGCGCATCCTCTCGCTGCTGGGCAGCCATACCCTGACCGCGGCGCTGGTCCTGCAGGACGCGCTGACCGTGGACGTGGCGAACGCGGCCGGGACCCTGACCCTCGCGGGCGGCGTCACGGGCGGCAAGGCTCTGACGAAGCTCGGCGCGGGCACGCTGGCGCTCGCGGGGCGGAACGTCTTGGGCGCGGTGACGGTCGCGGCGGGCGCGGCGGCGCAGACCGGCGGCGTCTCGGCCTTCGACGCGCTGGAGGTCTCGCCGGGCGGGGTCTTCCGCCTCGTCTCCGGGACCCTGACCCTCGCGCAGGGCCTGACGGTCGCTCCGGGCGGCGCGTTCGACTTCGGCAGCTACGGCGGCGGCACGCTGCGCCTCGCTGTCGGCGCTCCGGGCGGCGCGGTCGACACGGCAACGGAGTTCTGGGAGGCGGTGGCGGACGGCCGGGTCACGGTCAAGGGCCAGGCCGCGGCCGACCCCTCGCTCTTCATCCTCAAGGAGGAGCAGTCCGGCGGGGTGACCTATGTCACGGTCACCCTCAAGAGCTTCGGCACGCTGCTCCAGTTCAGGTAATGGGTTCCGGGTTTATCGAAATCGCTGTCGGGATCGGGATCGCCATCTCGTCCTCGTGAGGATGGTTTCGCGAACCGTCCGCTCCGGCGGTAAAGTGCGGGCGGACGTCTCGGACGCCCGAAGTGACGGCAATGCTGAACGTTGACCCGCGACGATCGGCAAGAACGCGTGTGTCCGACCGGTCCGTTTGATCCGCCGTTACGGGCGGGGCCGGTCACTCAACGCGCGGGAACCGGGTCTTTTCTCGCGCTTTTCAGAATCCGGTATTCCTGTTATACTCCCTTCTCATGTTATGAGTAAGAAACCCACACAATTCGATTTCTGGTTCGCGGTGAACAACACGCGGATCGTGGTGCCGCCCAAGCGTCATTTGGAAACGTTCGGCAACACGATCATCCGTTATCATTTGGTGAGCGAGCTGATGGACACGGTCGGCAAGGTGCGGGTCCGGGAGGGCCGCATGCAGGCGTTGCGGCCGCAGATCATCACGCCTTCCTCTTACTCCACCATGATTCTGGAGGGGTTCGGGGAACAGGCGCAGCGTTATGTCGAGTGGCTGAAGGAGCATGAGGACACGGTGCGCATTCTGCGGTACGGTTACACGCTCAAGCAGGAGGCCTTCAGCGAACAGGTGGTTTCGGATGCGACGGAGGCGGTGTTGGAGCGTGTGAAGGCCGAGGCCGAAGCGCACAACGACCCGTTTGCGGCGGTGATCCACGGGGTGGACGATCCGTGGGATGTCTGTCTGGTGCGGCTTTTCTGGACCGTGATCCACAATTCGGCTCAGGAGAACATTCGGGAATTGCACGAGCGGCGTCTGTTCGAAATGCAGGATGGCATCCCGGCCGGTCTGCGCGAAGAGATCGAACGCGGGTTCCAAGCCGCGGCGCAGGACGCGAAGCTGATCAAACCGCTGGGCCGACTGCTGCAAGAGCACGGGCTCTTTGAGCGGTATCAGGACCGCTTCTTCAGTCTGGTTCAGGGGAAAGACGGAACATGACCATCACGGAAAAAATTCTGGCCCGCGAGTCGGGCGCGAGCGTGGTGTCGCCCGGCGACAACATTTGGGTGAACGTCGGGATCCTCCTGACGCATGACGTGTGCGGACCCGGCACGATCGGCATTTTCCACCGCGAATTCGGTAAAGACGCCAAGGTTTTTGATCGCGAGAAGATCGTGATTCTGCCGGATCACTACATCTTCACGGCGGACGAAAAAGCCCACCGCAACGTGGACACGCTGCGCGTGTTCGTCAAAGAGCAAGGGCTGCCTTATTTCTATGACCCCGGCACCGAAAATTACTGCGGAGTTTGTCATGTGGCGATGCCGGAACTGGGCCATGTGCGTCCGGGCGAGACCATTTTCGGCACGGATTCCCATACCTGCACGCACGGGGCGCTGGGAGCCTTTTCGACGGGCATCGGCAACACCGATGCGGGGTTTATCATGGGCACGGGTAAGCTGTTGGTCAAGGTGCCGCCGACCATCCGTTTCGTGTTGGACGGCGAATTGCCCCCGTACCTCTCAGCCAAGGATCTGATCCTCCACATCATCGGTGACATCGGTGTGGACGGCGCGACCTACCACGCGATGGAATTCACAGGTTCCGCGATTGAAGCCCTCAGCATCGATGAGCGCTGCACGATTTGCAACATGGCGGTCGAGGCCGGCGCGAAGAACGGCATCATCGCGCCCGACCGGAAGACCATCGATTACGTTAAGGCCCGCACGAAGAAGCCGTTCGAGCCTTTGTTCAGCGATCCGGACGCCAAAGTTGCGGACGAGCGCCGCTACGACGTCTCCCGGCTTGAGCCGGTTGTGGCCAAGCCGCATCTTCCCGACAACAAAGCGCTGGCTCGCGCCTGTAGCGACGTGAAAATCGATCAGGTCTACATCGGTTCCTGCACCGGCGGCAAGCTGGAGGATTTCATCATGGCGGCCAAAGTCATGCAGGGCAAGCGGGTCGCCGTCCGCACGCTGCTTGTGCCTGCCACACGGCAGGTGGAGAAGGGGCTTGATGAAACCAAGATCGGCGGACAGAGTCTGCGGGCGATCTTTGAAGAGGCGGGCGTCGAGCCGATCGCGCCGCCCTCCTGCGCGGCCTGCCTGGGCGGGCCGGTCGACACCTTTGGGCGTACCCATGGACACGAGGTGGTGGTCAGCACGACCAACCGCAACTTCATCGGACGCATGGGCTCAAAGGACGCGCGCATTTATCTCGCCTCGCCCTACACCGCGGCGGCCTCATCCCTCACAGGCCACATCACTGACCCGAGAACTGTGAGGCTGTGAGGTTGTGAGACTGTGAGACTGTGAGGCTGTACAAATCTTGCAGCCTCAACCCCCAACGCGGGCGGAGCCCGCAATCTCAAAGAACGAGGGTGAAACAACTTGTTTTTATTGTGCTCGTTGGTTCGTAAGGCACTGATGAACTAAGAAGTGGCGGGAATGGGGCGGACACGCTATGATAACACTTCGTTTTTTTACCGTGGGAGCACTTTATGGGCAACACAAAACGCAAGATGGTGGTGACGTCGGCTCTTCCGTACGCCAACGGGGACATTCACATTGGGCATTTGGTCGAGTATCTGCAGACGGATTTCTGGGTCCGGTTTCAAAAGATGCGCGGCCACGCTTGCGTTTATGTCTGCGCGGACGATACGCATGGCACACCGATCATGGTGCGCGCGCGTGCGGAGGGGATCTCCCCGGAGGAGCTGATCGCACGCAGCTACGAGCGGCACACCCGCGATTTCGCGGATTTCGAGATCCAGTTCGACCAGTACCACTCCACCCACAGCGAGGAAAACCGCGCTCTCTGCAATACGATTTTCGAGTCGATGCGCCAGAGCGGTGCCGTGACGGTACGCAAACTGCCGCAGCTCTACTGCGAACAGGACGCGATGTTTCTGCCGGACCGTTTTGTGCAGGGCGTCTGTCCGAAGTGTGGCGCGGCCGGACAGTACGGCGACGCCTGCGATGTCTGTAGTCAGACCTATCCCGCCGAAGAGCTGAAGGAGGCCCATTGCACCTTGTGCGGCAACGTGCCGGTGACGCGCGACAGCGAGCACCTTTTCTTCGAACTCGAGCCGTTCCGCGATTTTCTGAAAGCGTGGATCCCTGACCACACCGCGCCGGATGTGGCCAACAAGCTGCTGGAGTGGTTCAACGAGCCGCTGCGCGGTTGGTGCATCTCGCGCGATGCCCCCTACTTCGGCTTCGAGATTCCCGGGTATCCGGGCAAGTTCTTCTACGTGTGGGTGGACGCGCCCATCGGGTACATGGCCTCCCTCCAGAAATGGTGCGCCCTGCATGGCGAGTCGTTCGACGCCTGGTGGCAGCAACCGGGGGGCGAGCTGTACCATTTCATCGGGAAGGACATCGTGCGCTTCCACTGTCTCTTCTGGCCCGCGATGTTGCACACGGCCGACTACAAGACGCCGGATCAGGTTTTTGTGCACGGTTTCCTCACGGTCAACGGCGAGAAGATGAGCAAATCCAAGGGCACCTTCATCAAGGCGCGCACTTGGCTCGAGCACCTCAAGCCGCAGGATCTGCGTTTTTACTACGCCTGCAAACTGAACGGCACCACGGATGACATGGA
>ERZ795047.3370-NODE-3370-length-14335-cov-3.987955_pt1 | contig 14335 bp, 11 predicted proteins | sample MGYA00375131_ERZ795047 | MGnify/ENA primary metagenome ERZ795047 (study PRJEB30176, sample SAMN05720228) | activated sludge metagenome | isolation source: Anaerobic digester | place: Japan | collected 2015-05-20 ...
GTCGGCCGGCCGCCGTCCAGAAGTCCGGGATTGCAGGATGCGACCGAAAACGACCTTCGGGTGAAAAGAGCGATCGACCAGATCCTGTCGGAATGCTCTCAAAACGTAACGCTCGCGACGGCACCCGAACCTGCAACGGATCTTAAGAGGGCTTTCGTGAGATTGGGTTTGGCCGAGGCCGACCGCCGAGGACTGCTGGAATGGGCCCGAGCTTTGGTAGAGAAAATCGGCGTGCGGCCCGGAATCAAAATAGCTAACCCGTCCGCGGACGTTCTTCACTTGCACCATCGCAGTGAAAAACGTGAAATCCTGCTTTTTTCGAACAGCAACCGGAGCAAATCAGTGGATCTTTTTGTGACGCCGCCCTGGACGGACAAGGTCGCCTGGGTGTGGGATTCTGAAACAGGCGAGAGGCGTCCGTTTACCGACTTTGGGTCGGATGGATCGTTGGAAATTCATCTGGACCCGGCTGAGTCGCTCTTGCTGGTCTTTGAATCAGAAGAGTCCGGGGCAGGGCGACGGCTGGTTCGAACCAGGTCCCGCCAAATCACCAGGACTGCAGAGCCCATCAAACCGGTGGGGGGGTGGCACGTTGCCTTTAAACATGTGGTTCCCGCGAAGTCCTTTTCGCGTGCGTTTTCGGAGTTGTTTGACATCAGCCGTGCCCAGGATCCGGCGCTCGTGACGTTTGGCGGTCAAATCGTTTATCGGACAGAGTTTGATCATCCGTCTGCAGAGCAGATGATGCTCGATCTCGGAGAGGTCTTTGATATATCCGAAGTCCGTCTGAACGGAAAGCCGCTGGGAGTTCGCTGGTGGGGCCGTCACGTCTATTCGACCGCCGGAGCGCTGCAAAAAGGACGCAATAGTCTGGAAATCATCGTGACTACAACGCTGGGCAACTATTGCAAGTCTCTGCAACATGAGAACCCGGTCGCCAAGCGATGGGCTTTCTGGTTCCCGCCGATCCCGACAGGACTGGTCGGGCCAGTGACGATGAGGCCGGCGCTCTAGCGCGTTGCAGACCTATCGATCATGTCAGCGCCAGACTCATTGTGGTCGGACTCTCCAGAGTCCGACACCGGTCCGAGGCAGGATCAATGGTGCCAGCATCCTCCTGCCACGCCGGACCCTGGAGAGCCCGGCCACAACAAAGGACGTGGCACTCCATCGCCGGGCGATCTGGGCTTGTAACCCCGCCTTAAGAACCCATGTACGGTGAGACTACGAACGGGAAAGCAGCCGGGATCACAAGTTCGTAGTCCCGGCTTTAGCCGGGCAGTTGCCCAGCGGTCCACTGTTGATGACTGACCGCTTTAAGGCCCACCTAAAGGACGCCTAAAGCGGCTACGAACGGAACGGCTAGCGAAAGTCCCTCACCTTTTCTCCAGCACTCCCTTGGCCAGCCAGAGAGGTATCAGCTTGAACTCGACTCCTTTGGCTTGAGACAGCGGGTCGTTCGCCATAGCGGCCCTGATGCTGGTCTCGTCGGTGCCCTGAAAGAGGATAATTCGACGGAAAGGACCTTCCTTGGCTTCTCCCTGAAGACGCGACGGATAGCTCTTCAGGGCATATTCGCGGTGCGCAGCGAGCTTGGCCGAATCCAACTCCGACGAGTCGACCTGGTTGATCATCAGAAGGCGGTTTTCTTCTATCGACTTGGGATCGGGAAGATGAGTGTTGATCATGGCCGGATCCGCGCCCCAAATGAACGCGTCCAAATCCATAATCCCGTTTTCCACGTAAGGATCACCATCAAAACAACGGCGAACCTCTGTCCTGTCTGGAACCTGCAGGACTACGATCCCGCGAAGAAAACGGGTGGGGTCGTTCAGCGGCCCGGCAGACAGCAACTTGCCTTCGGCAAACCTTCTCTCGAAATTCTTGAGATGCGCCTCCTGCATCTTCATCAACTCATCTTGGTTCTCCGGCCTGGGGACGCTTCCTTTCGTGAGAAAGACGAACCAAAGCGGATCGGATTTGTCGGCAGACGCGCAAGGTAACGATCCGGCAAGCACAACCAGCGCGGCAACTGAGATGCTCAAGAAAATCTTCATGGGCTGTGATCCTCGCAACGAAATCCAGCTTACCACTGATGCTTCTTATGCTTCGAGCGGCTGCGTGCGCTTTTCGCGCGGTCCAAACTCCAGTTTAAATAGCGGTCAGTTCGCAAGCCGCAATCTTCCCTAAAACAGCATCAGAATCGACGAACTGAGACTCAGCCGCTATGATATCGTCTTCGATCGCGACTGCTTTTTAAAGTCAGGTCGTTCTTTGGGGAGCGAACGACGGGGGAAACACGGGCATTAACGAGCCAATTCCAAGAATCTCCCTGATTCCGGATTCCAACGCCGAAGTCGTTGCTACGCGCCCCCTTCGGGGGATGAGCGCCCAAATATGGCGTGGTTTTCTGTCCCGATAGGGACAAAGCAAGATAGCCCAGGGTACCGTTTTTCAGGTACCCTGGGTCACCGATTTTTTGGTTTCGATCGGTTCCCTGAAAGGGAACAGCAAGGGGCACAACCTCGGCAATTTGCTCTTCCCCTTCAGGGAAGCTCTGTCCCTATCGGGACAAAATGCGATTTCTTATTATTTGGGCGCGCTTATGCCCGCTTCGGGGGTCAAAATATAGAGTGAAAACTGGACTCGTTGTGTTTTTGCAATTGGCTCTTAACTAATCAGAAGGAATGAAAGCCAACATGAACCGCTCACACCTGGTTCTCAAAGCCCTGATCTTTTCCGTTTTGGGTGCCAACGGCGCCGCAAAGGACTACTATGTCAGCCCGCGAGGCGACGACGCCAATCCTGGCACGAAGGACAACCCTTTCCGGAGCATTGAGAAGATCAACAGCATAGACTTCCAGCCCGGCGATTCCATCCTTTTTGAGGGTGGGCAGACCTTCACGGGAACGCTCGTGCTCGACGCTGCCGACAGTGGCGAGCCTGGCAAGAAGTTGACGGTGACCTCGTACGGGAGCGGCCGGGCGGTGATCGACGGCGGCTTCGGACGAGCGATTTCGATCGACGGCTGCAACCACGTGGTGATCCGAAATTTGCGTCTCAAGGGCAGCGGCCGCAAAAGTGACAGCACGGAATCAGGTCTATGGGCCCAGTCGGCCGAGGGTCTTGAGGTGGACGAGGTCGAGGTTTGGGGGTTTCGCCGAAACGGCATTCACATGAACGGTGTTGCCGACGTGCGCATTACTCGCGTACACGCTCATGACAACGGCAAGGAAGGCATCGGCATCATGGGCCCCGCCAGGTCGCGGGACGTTTATATCGGCTATTGCCTGGCGGAGAACAATCCCGGCGACCCGTCTTTCACCAAGACGCACAGTGGCAGTGGAATATTTGTCGGTTACACCGACGTCGCCCTGATCGAGTATTGCGAAGCAAGATTCAACGGCTGGGACATGGGTTGGAGAGGCGGAAATGGTCCTGTCGGTATCTGGGCCTGGCAATCTGACCGGGTTGTGATGCAGTATAACGTTTCGCACCATAATCGCAGTACCACCGGCGATGGCGGAGGGTTCGACCTGGACGGCGGGGTAACCAACTCGATCATTCAGTACAATTACTCGCACAACAACTTCGGGCCCGGGTACCTGATCTGCCAGGTCGGGAGAAACAAGTTCTCCGGTAACATCGTGCGCTACAACATCAGCCAGGATGATGGTTTGAAGACTGACAAAATCGAAGGCCGGACGGTGCGGCAGGTGGCCGCGATCCGCGTTTGGATCGGCGGGGAGAATATGGTGGACACGCTCGTACACAATAACACCATCTTCAACTCCCAGGGTGCAGCCGTTGATTTTGGCGGCAACGAGGCTGTAACCAGGGGCACTCTGCCGGTCATCACCTTCTGCAACAACATCTTTGCTACCGGGGGACCGCAGATCGAGTATCACGAGGCGCCGCGGCCGTTGCAGGGCGTGGGTCGCTTTGTGGGCAACCTTTACTACGGTTTGGGCGGCCGCGGCTTTCACGTGGATCACTACACCGACATCAACGAATGGGCAGCGGCTACCGGCCAGGAGAAGGTGCGGGACCGGGTTGTCGGCATTGTTGCAGACCCGCTACTAAGCCAGGGTGGTATCGGCCTGTTAATGGACCCGAAAAAGCTCACGACCTTGTACGAGTACCAGTTGCTGCCTGGGTCGCCCGCTATCGACAGGGGCCTGGATGTAAAGAGTCTGTTTGGTGTAGATCCCGGAGTGCGCGACTATTATGGAAACCCGCTGCCAGCCGCTGGTAGCGTGGATCTCGGCGCTCACGAATACCAGCCAGCCCCGTGAACTGTGCTGAAGCCGCCAACAGCGAAACGCAGCGATGAGCCATTCGCTGAATTCAATCCGGCCTGGGACCGGCCGTGCCCTGACACTAACTGTCAATGGTCTGGAGGACCGGCGGTCACCGGGCTGAGCCAATCCCGGAAGCGAATCTCACCGAGGCGCGCCTCGTCAGACGCAACCAGGGTCAGTTCGCTCACTTTAGCCCCGAAATATCGCGCATTCGAGTCGACAACTACCTCGCGGGGATCATTGTCCGTCTGGAGAACCTGGCGGATAAATTCATCGAAACGGAATCGTTCCGGCCCCGCCACTTCCTCCGTGCTGTTAAGTGGCATACCAACCGCAGTCTTGGCGACCGCCGTGGCAACATCCTCGGCCGCAATGGGCTGGATAAGAACGGGAGGCAGGTGAACTTGGTTTCCCTCGGTGGCGTCGTCAGCGATCCTCTTCGCAAATTCGAAGAACTGCGTAGCGTGCACGATCGAGTACGGGATCCCGGACTCCTTGATGAGTCTCTCCTGCACCCCTTTTGCGCGGATGTAGGCGCCTTCTTGCAGACGGTCGGTCCCCACCACTGATAGGGCGACGTGGTGCCGCACGCCCGCCCTGGCTTCGTGAGCGAGCAGATTTTCGGTCGACGTTCGGAAAAACTCCATCACCGCCTTCTCCTCAAACGAGGGCGAATTCGAAACGTCGACGACGACCGAAGCGTTCTCGAGAACGTCAGCTAATCCCTCCCCGGTAAGTGTGTTAACTCCGGTATTAGGCGCGGCCGCGACAGCTTCATGACCGCGTGCCCTGAGCTTTTCGACAACCTTTGAACCGATCAGCCCGGTTCCACCAATTACAACAACCTTCGTACTCATGGTGCACCTTCTGCTTTCCCCTTCCGGCTTCTTGCTTCTTCCTTCTTCCTTCTACTCCTTGCTTCTTGCTCCTCGCTTCTGAAAACTCCCCGCCTCCACCCAACCCATTCTGGCTTCTGGCTCCTGGCTTCTTGCTTTTCGCTTCTGGCTCTTGGCTTCTTGCTTTTCGCTTCTGGCTTTTCGCTCCTCGCCTGGGCCGCGCTATTTCATGGCGGCTGTCTCAGACCTGACGCTCGTATCCGAAGTCTTGCGCCCATTTTCGAGAAACTCCAACAAGTCGGCATTGACTTGATCCATGTGAGTGGCTGTGATGCCGTGAGGTGCGCCGGGATAATAGATTTCCGTTGCGTCCGGGATGAGCGTGGCTGTCTTCTTCGATGATTCTTTGACGGGAACGATCTGATCGTCCTCGCCATGGAGTACTAAGGTCGGCACGTCGAACTTCTTGAGATCCTCCGTGAAATCGGTCTCGGAGAATGCCTTGATAGACTCATAGACACTCATCAAGCCGGCCTGCATGCTCCATAGCCAGAACTGGTCGAGAATGCCCTGCGATACCCGGGCTCCGGCGCGATTTGCTCCGTAAAACATTACCGCCAGGTCCTTGTAGAACTGCGAAGGATCCCTGACGAGGCTGGCGCGCAAGCCATCGAACACTTCCATCGGGAGTCCCTCTGGATTGGCGTCGGTCTTGAGTAATAACGGTGGGACGGCAGCGATGAGAACCAGCTTTTCCACTCGCGTCGTTCCGTACCGTCCGACATAACGAGTGACTTCGCCTCCTCCGGTCGAGTGTCCGACGAGTACGGCGCTTTGTAGATCGAGTTGCTCGATCACAGCGGCAAGATCATCAGCGTAGCCATCCATGTCATTGTGAGATGAGGTTTGGCTCGAGCGCCCGTGACCTCGTCGGTCGTGGGCAATGGCTCTGTAGCCGTTCTGTGCGAGGAAGAGCATTTGGCCCGCCCACGCTTCAGAGGACAACGGCCAGCCATGGCTAAAGACCACGGGTTGGCCGGCGCCCCAATCCTTGTAATAGATCTCCGCTCCGTCTCTGGTTGTGACAGTGCTCATTTTTCAGTCTCCATTCTTGATAGTGGCAAGTGCCTCTACCGGGGTGAAAATGATACGAGAGGACATAGGTCCTCCCCGGAGTCGACTCTTGTCTACTTCGCTGCTAGTGCTCCGGACGTCTTGGAGAAGGGAAGTAGAAACGAGTTAACGACTTAAGTCCGGGCGGGTCTGGGTAACTCAATGGAAGGACTCTCAAAGAATCTTTTCACGCGGTGATCGGCAAGTCAATAAAGCCGTAGTGGGCAGAATCCGGATCAGCGTCATCCGCGAGATCCGTCCTATCCGCGGGGTATTCATGCCCGCGGATAAAGCGGATCGCGCGGATGTCGCGGATAACAGGGGGCGGCGGATCGGCTGCCGTCACTTGAGATACGGCTACTTGAACTGTCATAAGAAACCTGATTAAGTTGACTCAGATCTTGTACTCGCCGCACCTAGATTTTTGCCCGGCGCGTCGAGCGCATGTTCACGAGGGATATCAATGACGGTGTCGGGCTTGGCACGGTTTGTCGGGCACTGGAATTCTAAAAGTCAAAATGCCGCCGCTTCGGGTGGCCATATTCGCAGAAAGAGGAGGGAAGTCATGCTTAGGAATCTGTTCCTGGTAATGATCCTCGGACTCTGTGTTCTAGTGGGAGCTTGCTCCCGGGAGCAGGCCCAGCAAGCGGCCAGTTCCGAGACCGCAGCTTCCGATGAACAAAATGAATTGGAGCAAGATGTAGAGGATAAGCAGAAGGAATTAGCCGAACTGGAAAAGAAACTCGACGAGCAGCGGGCCGAACTGGCAGAACGGGAGCGAGCCCTAGCCGAACAGCGTAGGGCGGCCCCGACAGCTCGACGGCCTCGAGCCGAACAGGGCGCTTCACAACCTAGCCAGGCGGCCGCAACGGAGTCTGCGACGAAGCCCCTCGCGGCGACGGATGCTCCGGCGGAAGCAGCCAAAGCGGCGGAACCGACCCGCACACTCCTTCGCCTTGAAGCAGGCGCGCCGATCGTCGTCCGGACGACTAAAGAAATATCCACCAAGACCGCCAAACCTGGCGATACGTTCACCGCAATCCTTGAACAGAATTTGATGGCCGGAGAAGAGGTGATTGCGCCGCGCGGTACGGATGTAATTGGGCGTGTCGTAGAGTCTGACCCCGGAGGCCGCACTCAGGGCAAGGCCAAAATCGCCGTTGAACTGGTCTCCTTCAAGACGCCGGCCGGCAAGGAAGTCCCCATAACAACATCCACCCTGAGCCAAGAAGCTGGCAGCACCATTAAGAAGGACGCCACACGAGCCGGGATTGCCGCTGGTGTAGGTGCGGCCATTGGTGCCATAGCGGGCGGTGGCAAAGGCGCAGCGATTGGAGCGGCCGTCGGAGGCGGCGGAGCAACGGCCGCGACGCTTGCTACTCGCGGGGATCCATCCGTGATTGCGGCGGAGACAGTGCTGCGTTTCGAACTCGCTAAGAGCGTATCTGTCGAGACTCCGGCTGCCTCGAGGTCTCGCTCCGAGTAGGTTCACGCCTAACCCGCAGCGCACGACAGCCAGGGTCCAGCGAGTTGGAAAAAAAGAGCCGATAGGGGCAGGCGCTCAATCGGGAGCGCCGGCTTTTTGTAAAGGGGGGTAAACCATGAGAGAGTTTACGCTTGGACAGAAAGCATTTGCCGAATTTCTCGGCACCCTCTGGCTGGTTCTTGGGGGCTGCGGCAGCGCGGTATTGGCCGCAGCCTTTCCAGAGGTCGGAATCGGCTTGCTCGGTGTGGCTCTGGCTTTCGGGCTCACCGTCCTGACCATGGCCTACGCAGTGGGACACATCTCAGGGGGGCACTTTAATCCGGCCGTAACGGTTGGGCTGTTAACCGCGCGGCGTATTCCCGGTTCACACGTCGCCCCGTACCTGCTGGCACAGCTTGGCGGTGCGATTGTGGGGGCCGCGATCTTGTACCTTATTGCCAGCGGCAAGGCTGGGTTCGACGTAGGTGCGGGCTTCGCGACCAATGGTTATGGCACAGCTTCTCCCGGTGGTTATTCACTGATGGCAGCGCTGATTGCAGAGTTGGTCATGACCTTCTTCTTCCTGATCGTGATCCTTGGCGCCACCGACAAGCGCGCTCCCCAGGGGCTGGCACCTCTGGCGATCGGTCTCGCGCTCACCCTGATACATCTCGCGACGATTCCGGTCACGAACACTTCCGTAAACCCCGCGCGGAGCACGGGGCCGGCAATCTTTGTGGGTGGTCAGGCCGTGACGCAGCTGTGGCTGTTCTGGTTGGCGCCGATTGCCGGCGCTGTCCTGGCGGGTCTCACGCACCGGTTTCTTGCGGAAGAAAGCCACGTGCCAGAGCCTGCCTTGGCCGGAACCGTGCCAACCGGCCCCCGCTAGCGGGCATGGGCAAGGGCCAGCGCCTTACGAACTGGAAACGGAGGTTTTTGTTCGAGCGCTTATTCCTTTACAGGCCCAGTTAAGAGATCGACAACTCTGGACCGCAGCCGAGAAAGATCGCGGAACGATCCTTTGGTGCGCATTCATTAGTGTCAGAGCGACCAGGCCCAGTACCCTTGATAGGTGCCCACCGCTCATCCGCGTAATTAGCGTAATCCGTGTCGTCCGCGGGGATTGTCGAGGAAAGGAGGCGGGCCGAGCACGGCGTCACGCGCGTTCGGGGGATTCGGTCAGCCCTTTGAGGAGATCTGCCGACGACTCCACGGCCTCCTCCAGCGTCTGACCTCGGAGCAGGCCCTCCTTAACGTTCTCCTCCCACAGCCACAGCCTGTGGGCGATCCCCGCGACCTGTTCACTGATTTCGTTCGGAACCACGACGACGCCGTCGGCGTCCGCAACCACGATGTCGGACGGGCTCACGACGACGGATCCACAGGAGATCGTCGTCTGCACCTCACCTAGCTGATCATAAGTGCCGGATCGGGGAGTGATGTGCCGGGAAAAGACGGGAAAGCCCATCTTGACGATAGACTCGACGTCGCGAACCGCGCCGTCGATGATCGCTCCAACGAGGCCCCGACGCAGTGCGCAGATGGACATCAGCTCGCCCATTAAGACGCCGGCGTCCGAGCCTTGGCCATCGCAGACGATGACGCTGCCCCTAGGGGCTTGTTGAAGGGCCAACTCCATGGCGTAGGTGGCGCCAGGATAGCAACGAACTGTAAAAGCTCTCCCTGCGATTCGGAAACGCTTGGATAAAGGTCTGATGGCCGGATGCATCACCTGATGCTTGAGCCTCGGACAGCAATGCTTACCCATCGCGTCAGCGAGAAGTGCGGTCGAAAACTTTGCAAACCGCCTCACCATCTCGTCAGCATCGTCTATTGTTCGCATGTTGCCACCTGTCCTCTATTGAAATAGTCCAATCGAACAATTAAAGATCCCGATCGACGCGCTTGGTGGGGTCGACCACCAACCACAAAAGCGCACCAGCCAAAGCAAGACAAGTCGCTATATAGAATGTCAAATTCCAATTTCCGGTACTCTGCACCAGGTATCCCATGATCAGCGGCGACAGCATGGCTCCGACATTCCCGATCATGTTCATGGTTCCGCTGACGGTGCCGGAAAATCGTCCTCCGACATCCGCGCACGTCGCCCAGGCAGCGGCCAACGTCAAATCACTGAACGCGGCCGCCAAGGCGATGGCCAGAACCGCAGTGGTTGTGACTTCCAGATTCAGTCCCGCCACCAGAAACCCGGCTGCACCGGCGCAACCCACGACTCCCACCGTGCGCCGGCCCCACGTCGGCCCCCATCTTCTGGACAGACGGTCGGTTAGCAGACCACCTGAAAAAGCCGCGAAAGCGGAAAAAAGAAGCGGTAAAGAAGCGTAGAGACCCAAGGCGGACAACTGGACCTTCCGTTGTTCCAGAAGATAGGTGGGAAACCAGGTGATGAAGAGATAGTAGACGAACCCCAAGGTGAAGTACATGAGATAAAGGGCCCAAAGACTCCTCTCCGTCAGCAGGCGCCTCCACGGTACCCCTGCCTCCTTCCCCAAAGGCGGGGAATCGCCGCCTTCACGGATCAGGTTCAACTCCGCCTCGTTGACGAATCGCAGTTCGTCCGGGTGGTCGCGAAACCATCGAGCCCACAGTATCGCCCAGACAATCCCAACTGCTCCTAGCAGGTAAAAGGTCTCCCGCCATCCGGCGGCGCGAATTAGGATCAGGGCGAGAGGGGGCGTTACTGCGGCGCCCAATCGACTTCCCATCCAGATGGTCCCCATGGCGAAGCCGCGACGCTTGACCGGAAACCAGTTGGCGACCACCCGTGTCATATTGGGGTATGCGCCCGCCTCGCCAGCCGCGAACAGGAAGCGCACCGCAAGCAATGTGGAGAGCCGGTTGACCCGGCCGGTCAGAAATGTGAACAGCGACCACCATATGACAATTCGGGATATGGTGACACGCTGGCCGTAGCGATCGCCCAGCCATCCGGTGGGCACTTCAAAGAGTGTGTAGCCGAACGCAAAGACGCTGAAAACGAGGCCCATTTGGACCGGGCTCAGCCCCAGCTCCCGGGTGATCCAGGGAGCGGCGACGGAAATGCAGACCCGATCCAGGTATGTGAGGACTGCCAAAGAAAAGAGCACTCCCAGGACCACGAACCGAATCCGCGTCGGTCGGGCCGATGGGGTCGTCGCCTTCCTCCCGGCGATTTGCGTCCCATCACTTTCATGAGGACCTCTCTTAGCCACGCCTCCCGTTGCCTCGGCGCCTTTGGCGTTACTCTCCAACAATACGCCTCCATTTCTCCTGATCGAGCGTGCTGATGAGGTGGAACAGAAGGTCCTTGGTTTTGGTGTAGTCCCGATAGTCCAGAAGACTGTTGGGAGTGTGGGCGTAACGCAACGGAACCAGCAGAGCAATGCTCGGGGCCCGGAACAGGAAACTGACGCCGTGGGCGCTTCCTCCTCCGGATCCGAGAGTTGTGAACTGCAGTGGAATTCCGGCGGCGCCTGCTTCGGCGACGACCCAGCGTTTCAGGTTCGGCGGGGTGATCAGGACGCCGTCATAGAGGTCGAGCGAGGGACCGTGTCCGATCCTTTCCTGAACCATCTCCGAACTCACTCCAGGCGTGTCGACCGTGATTCCAACCTCCACGACAATCACCAGATCCGGGCGCAGGTTCTCCATCTCAACGGTGGCGTTGAGGCGCCCCACTTCCTCCAGCGGAGTCCACGCGCCGTAAACCGTATTGGGGTGCGGAGTTTGCTGAAGACGCTCCAGCACTTCCGCTATGACGGCACAACCCACTCGATCGTCCCAGGCCTTCGCAAGGAGCATGTTGGGATCGGCCATGCGCGTGAAGGCGCCTTCCGGCACAATGTGATCTCCTGGTTCAACTCCCAGCTTTCGGGCATGGCTTTCGTCCTTGGCCCCAATGTCGACGTACATGTCCTCCAGTTGGACGGCCTTTTGCCTCTGCTCACTCGTCAACACGTGAGGGGGTGTGGCCCCGAACACTCCCGGGAGATCTCCCTGAGCTGTCCTCACCACAACCCGCTGGCCCAGCATGACCGCCGGAAACCAACTGCCCAGCGGAACCACTCGCAGAAAGCCGCCGCTTGTGATCGACTTCACTTGAAATCCAACTTCATCCATGTGCGCGGCAAGCAGGATCCTCGGCCTGTCGGAAGTTCCCCGCTTCTTCGCGATCAAAGCCCCCCGAGAATCCCGGCTCAGCTCCGTGAAAGCTTGCACTTTCTCGCGCAGGATCGTCACAACCGACCCTTCCTCACCGGGAGTGCCATTGGCCTGCGTGAGCCTGGTAAGGAAATCCAAGGTTTCGTCTTGCGACGCCTGTGCGGCCAAATGCAAGTTGAATGCGAGCGCAAGCGCCGTCGCCACAAGTGAGAACGCCGATGAGAGCCTCATGATTCAATCCACAAGTTCGAGAGTGATGTCCGCAGGGTACCAGAGTATTCATCGCCGCCCTTTGCGAAAGCCCTCAATTGGCGGCAATGAAATCACGCACCCAGCGCGCCTGCTCCTGCTGACCGTCGATCAAAAACGCCCCCAGGATCTCATAGCCGTCAACAGCTCCCGAGGCGACATTGCGCAGAACCCAATCCCACTGGAACTTGAGAAGATCCATGGAGACCGGCGCCTTGTTCGGGTAGTCTCGCAGATAACACCCGATGTTGATCGGCTTGTCGGGAAAGAGTTTCCTGCAGTCAGCCAGATACTGGTCCAGGTTTCGCAGGTTTTTCGCCTCCCAAACCCAGAGGCTTACGACATCGATGAACGGCGAGAACTCTCGCCAAAAGTCGACCTCCGGCAACTCGTGGGAGTAGACGACAACCCACAAGCGCAAGTCCTTCTTGTGACTCTTCAGAGCACGGTAGATTCTGGCGTACTGATCGGCTTTATAATTCTCTCGCTTGGCCAGTCCTCGCATGTCGTCGTGGTAGCCGCCCACAATGTTCGGGAAACGTTGGGCCAGACGACTGACATGCTCAGCCTCAGCGATCACGTTTTCCGGATCGGCGTCTACGGCGTAGGAGACCCAACCGTCGTCGGACTTCTTATACTTCCATTTCGAAATGTCGCAGACCACCTCTTTCATGCCGCTAAGCTTTTCCATGGCCAATTCGGTGTTGGGGTGAAACAGGAAAACGACGCGGCTGAGTCCGAAATATTCCGCCCCCTCACCGGCTCCGAAGATCGAGGGGTATACACCGGGGGGGCGGAAAGCTTGTCCCTCCCAGACCCACCCGACATCAGCCAGACGGCGGGAATTCGGCTTTCCGGTCGACGAACGAGTCATCGCCATTGCGGCAGGGATGCTCAATCCTGCGCTGATAAGCTGACGCCGCGAGAACAACGCCATGTGACGCTCCTTTCCAGTGACTTCTGAGCGATCAGAAGATGTATTTCAGCCCCAACTGAACGATGCGCGGGGCATCAGCCGTGAGAATTTGTCCGAACCCGGCCGACGCCAGATTCGCGTCAGGATTCCTGAAGTTGGCGCGATTCAACAGGTTGAAGATCTCGGCTCGAAACTGAAGCGCATGATCCTCATAAACCGGGAACTTCTTGAACAAGCCCAAATCGACGCGAGCGAAACCTGGCCCGATCAGCAAATTACGACCGGCATTGCCGAATTGACCGGGTGCGTTGGGAGAAAAGGCGCTGGTCTCGAAGTACTCAGCCAAATATTGCTCCCGAGGTCTATCAGAGCTTAGCGCGGGATCCCCGGTTAGATTCGGCCGGTCGTTGCCGATGGCGGTGAGGGAGTTGTCACGCCCGCTCCTGACGGTAAAGGGCAACCCCGTGGTCACCCTCGCCAGTCCCGTTAACTCCCAGCCGGCGAGCACATACCTTCCGACGGTTCCCAGATTTCGGAAATCGGGCAACGCCCAAATCCAGGAGGCGGTAAAGACATGTGCTCTGTGAAAGTCGGAAGGCGCCCAGTCGTCTCGACGCCGATCCGGGTTCTGGTAGGTGCTGCCCCCGGTGAAATTGGACGTCTCGTCAAGCGACCGCGACCACGTGTAATTCACATTGAGCAGGTAGGACTGGCTGAATCGCTTTTGCAAAGACATCTGCAGAGAATTGTAGGAGCTGTTGGCGACGTTTTCGAACCAGATGATACTGCCCAGTTGGCCGGGAGAGAAGCGCCGTCTTTCTTCCCGGTTGGCCAGCGTTGCACCCTCCGCATAATCCGCCGGATTCAACTGTCTCGGGCTCTGGAGCTTCCTTCCGACGTTCCCGACATACGCCACTTCAAGAGTAAAGCTCATGGGGAGTTGCTGTTGCAGCGACAGGCTGTACTGTTGGACGTAGGGATTAGGGAAGTCCGAGGAAATGCTGAAAAGCGAAACAGGCGGGTTGAAGATGGCCTCCCCCGTCTCGGGGTTGAAGGTTTCGATCTTGTTCCCTGGAACCACCCCCGCCCGGTAATCCCTCAGTGGATCTGACAAAGAGGGAACCGTGGTCAGCGAGACACTCGGCACGAAGGGTTGGTTGTAACCCGTAAACTGTTGGTTGCCGTTCTGCTGTTGCTGGAAGAAGATCCCGTAGCCAGTTCGCAGGCTTGTTTTGCCGTCCCCGAACACATCCCAGGCCAGACCGAGGCGCGGTCCGAAGTTGTTTTTATCGGG
>ERZ795047.3376-NODE-3376-length-14319-cov-32.147785_pt1 | contig 14319 bp, 15 predicted proteins | sample MGYA00375131_ERZ795047 | MGnify/ENA primary metagenome ERZ795047 (study PRJEB30176, sample SAMN05720228) | activated sludge metagenome | isolation source: Anaerobic digester | place: Japan | collected 2015-05-20 ...
CAACCCCCTGATACAGCTTAATTTTTTGGGCTAAAGGTGCAAGTTGGGTTAAGTGGTTTTCCTGCTCTACATAACAAAGAAACAAGCATACCTGAAGGCATATGAATCGATAAGCCATGCAAAATAAGTGGTACCATATGGGCATCAGGGGAAACATTTTGAAGGGCACGCTTGCCGATGCCAATGAAAATCGAGATTGGCACATCTATTTCTACGACAACGGCCTTGACACCACCACGCCCATAGGCAGGCTTTATTCAATATTAATCGTAAAATACATTTGACCCCTTCTCCAGAAACATAAACGACATGGCTGTCGAGACCGCGGAAAATATCCGCACAAGTGCTGAACTCATGGATCAAACAGATGAGGCTGATTTCATCTTATATGTAGCGGATAGTAAGAAATTATGATAGGATAAATTTCCAGAGGTTGAAGGTAAAATTATGAGCTATCTTTGCTGCACAAAAAAGATTATTGATCTTCTGGGGGTTCCCCCCAACCAGTATGAGCCGGAAAACGACACAAGCGTTCTCGGGCCGTGGTATGCGAACATCTTTCTTGTGAATAGAAAGAAATGCGTGATCTTCGTAAATTCAAAAACCCTGTTCTGTTTCGTTGTCATCAATCAGACCAAGAAAGATATTAAACAGATTACCAGTATATTCAGAAGAAATTTAATGAAGCGTCTCCATGCCGAATCAATGAGCCTTGATATCATAGATAGAATAATGAAAGACCACGAAAAGATAACGATTTGTAAAACCTACGACAGGAGTATTCTTGGGGCCATGAATGAGTTGACTTTCCATTTCAGAGTCATCTGTGAGATGAATGAGGGACTGGCAAATATGAATATAGATGAAACAAATACCTTGCTGGCAGGAACGATAATGAGGCTCAATAATGAATATATAATGCCGAGAGAGACATTGGTAAGTATTGCAGGTTAAGTGAGGCTGTAAGGACTTGAGCCTGTGGCTTCTGGAAGGGTTATAACTTATAAAATCATAAAGACTGTTCTCATCTTCAAAGGTCTCAATTTTATTACCCTTTGACCCCAAAATATGCTATATTGCTATTCAAAAAATAGTTAAGGTGGTCAGATGATAGATGAGAGGATAGTTACAAAGGCGATTATTGAGAGGTTTTCAGAAAAACTCATATCGAACCTTGAGCTTGATGTGGCTGTGTGCGGTGCAGGACCTTCAGGCCTTGTGGCAGCATATTTTCTTGCCAAGGCAGGTTTAAAGGTAGCTGTCTTTGAGAGAAAGCTCTCCATAGGCGGTGGTATGTGGGGCGGTGGTATGATGTTTAATGAGATAGTGGTCCAGGAGGAAAGCAAACACATACTGGATATGTTGAACATCAAGACAACCCCTTATATCCCGGGTTATTACACTGTCGACTCTGTGGAGGCGGTATCAGGGATATGCTTCAATGCAGTACAGGCAGGGGCAAAGATATTTAACCTCATAAGCATAGAGGACCTTGTAGTGAGACAGGATAAGGTTGCCGGGGTGGTCATCAACTGGACAGCTGTAGAGATGGCCGGACTCCATGTAGACCCTTTAACGATTATGTCAAGATGTGTTGTTGACTCAACAGGTCACCCCATAGAGGTTGTAAGGGTCCTGGAGAAAAAGATGGATATAAGACTCAACACACCCACTGGAAAGATAGAGGGTGAGAAATCCATGTGGGCCGATGTGGCAGAGACAAAGACCCTGGAGAATACAAAAGAGGTTTTTCCCGGTCTATTTGTGGCAGGCATGAGCGCAAATGCGACCTTTGGCTCATACAGGATGGGCCCTATCTTTGGCGGTATGCTCCTGTCCGGGAAAAAGGTCTCTGAGCTCATTATAGAAAAGTTAAGATGAAGAAGATCCTTACCATAGCAGGGTTTGACCCTTCAAACGGTGCAGGGATTACAAAGGATATAGAGCTATTTCAGTCAAGGGGCATCCATGGTATCGCAGCACCTACCTGTATAGTAAATCAGGGCCCAGATGGTGTATCCGGGGTCTACCCCATACCTGTTGGGGAGTTCTCGGAGATGCTTCAGGTTGCAAAACATATGGGTATAGATGCCATTAAGATCGGTGTGCTTTTCAATGAGGACTATGTCAAGACTGTTGCCTCCTTTATAAAATCCTACAATAGACAAATCCCTATTGTCCTCGATACTGTTTTTTCATCTAAAAATAGAAAAGAACTCCTTACAAAAAAAGGCATAGAGGCATTGAAGGAAGCCCTCTTGCCCCTTGTAACTGTTGTAACACCAAATATTGATGAGGCAGCTACCCTAACAGGTATAGACATTCAAGACACAGGGGCCATGGAGGGGGCAGCAAAAGCCATATATGGCCTTGGGCCAAAATCAGTTGTTGTCAAGGGCGGACATATAGAGGGTCAACCTGTTGATCTGCTTTTTGATGGAAAAGAGGCAACAACCTATACAAGAATGAGGTTAGATAAGGAGATCCACGGGACAGGCTGTGTGTTCTCATCGCTTTTAACATCCTATCTCTGCCTTGGATACCCTATTCAAGAGGCGTTTTATGGGTCTGAATCACAGCTCAACGGGCTCCTAAATGGTAGCTACAGGATTACCCCTACAGGTTACCACTACATCTCCTCTGGTATCTTAGATTCTTATGATAGAGACAGGTGGGAGGTAATACAGATTCTCAGACAGGCTGCCATGCTCATTGAGATGATGAACCCCATAGAGTTTGTGCCTGCTGTCCAGATGAATATGGGGTTTGCATTGGAGAATGCAATGGCTATAGGAGATGTGGCTGCCTTTCCTGGGAGGATATCTGTCCACAATGAGAGGATATACATTAAAGGTGAGCCCTGTTTTGGCTCTTCAAGCCATGTAGCCCGCCTTATACTGGGTATGATGAGACGCTTTCCCTTTTTAAGGTCCTGTGCCAACCTAAGGTTTGATAAGGCTACAATAGAGAAGGCAAAAAAAACAGGCATGTCTGTTGTGTTTTTTGATAGAAAGAAAGAGCCGGAGGCACTTAAGGAGATAGAGGGCAAAAGCCTGGACTTTCTATCAGAGCATGCCCTATCAGGGATAGACAGGCCACCGGATATTATATATGATGAGGGGGACATGGGAAAAGAGCCTATGATAAGGCTTTTTGGTAAAACACCCCTTGAAGTTATTAAAAAGATGGAGATGATAAGACCATGAAAAACCAGATAATAGAGGCACGTAAAGGCAAGGTAACAGATGCCATGCTACAGGTGGCAAGGGATGAGGATATAGATATAAACATCCTTTGTGGCTATGTAGCAGAGGGGAAGGTTGCCATACTTGCCAATAACAGACATAAAAACTTCACCCCTAAGGGCGTAGGAAAAGGGATGCGTGTAAAGGTAAATGCCAACCTCGGGACATCACCAGAAAAATCAGACATAAAAACAGAGCTTGAAAAACTGGAGATGGCAAAAAAGGCAGGGGCTGATGCAGTGATGGACTTAAGCACTGGCGGGGATTTAGATAGCATAAGAAGGGAGATAATAGCCCATGCAGGTATACCTCTGGGGACAGTGCCCATATACCAGGCAGCAGTGCAGACCGTAAAAAAGAAAAAGACCATCACAAAGATGGACCCTGATGAGCTCTTTGATGTTATAGAAAAACATGGACAGGATGGAGTGGATTTCATAACAGTCCATTGTGGTGTAACACAGAGGTCACTGGAGAGATTAAAACAGCAGGGGAGGACCACCGGGATTGTAAGCAGGGGGGGCGCATTCCTTGCTGAATGGATAATAGTCAACAAAAAAGAAAACCCTCTATATGAACATTATGATAGGCTCCTTAAGATTGCAAAGAAATATGACATGACCCTAAGCCTCGGTGATGGCCTGAGGCCAGGCTGTATAGCCGATGCAACAGACAGAGGTCAGATAGAGGAGCTCATAATCCTCGGTGAGCTATGTTCTGAGGCAGTAAAAAATGGTGTCCAGGTTATGATAGAGGGCCCGGGTCATGTGCCCATCAATCAGATAGAGACAAACATTGTCTTACAGAAGAGGCTATGCAACGATGCACCCTTTTATGTCTTGGGTCCCATTGTCACAGATATTGCCCCTGGTTATGACCACATAACATCTGCCATAGGCGGCGCCCTTGCTGCCTATTATGGTGCTGATTTTCTCTGTTATGTTACACCATCAGAGCATCTTGGTCTGCCGGACCCACAGGACGTGAGAGACGGTGTTATAGTGACGAGGATTGCAGCACATGCAGCGGATATTGCAAGGGGCAACAGGAATGCCTTAAAGATGGATGAGGCCATGTCCACATATAGAAAGGCCCTGGACTGGGAGGGACAGATAAGGTGCGCCATTGACCCGGACAGGATAACAGACTTTAGGAAAGGCCGGGAACTCCACAATGATGTATGCAGCATGTGCGGGGAATACTGCTCTATGAAGCTCGTAAAGGACTATTTCAAAAAGAGATAATAACCATTCATGTAATGAAAAACCCCCTTTCCTGGCAACTGACAATCCATACGGTTACATCCCTCACAAGCCAGATAAAACGCCTCATCAATAATCAGTTCAGGGATATTTTAGTAGAGGGCGAGATATCCAACTTCAAGCTATATCCATCAGGACATGTCTATTTTACCCTAAAGGATGACCAGTCTATAATAAAGGCGGTTATGTTCAATTTTTACGGGAGATACCCTGATGATATGTTCAGAGACGGTGTATCTGTCATATGTAAAGGCAGGGTAGATGTTTATGAAAAAAGGGGTGAATACAGGCTCATTGTGGATGCCCTTGAGGTAAGGGGCGTAGGTCTCCTTCAGCTTAAATTCCAGATGCTAAAAGAGAAACTCCTGAAAGAAGGCATATTCGATGCAGGAAAAAAGAAGACCCTGCCCCTTCTTCCACAGAGGATCGGGATTATAACCTCCCCTGCAGGGGCAGCAATAAGGGATATGTTAAAGATAATATTCCAGAGATACCCCAATATGTCTGTTATTATCTATCCTGTAAAGGTTCAGGGTGATGATGCATGTTATGAGATAGCAAAGGCCATAGAATACCTCAATATGACGAGGGAGGTGGATGTAATCATCCTTGGTCGAGGGGGTGGCTCCCTGGAGGACTTGGCACCCTTCAATGAGGAGGTGGTGGCAAGGGCAATATTTGCATCACTTATACCTGTTGTATCCGGTGTGGGTCATGAGATAGACTTTACCATAGCAGACTTTGCCGCTGATGTGAGGGCACCTACGCCAACTGCAGCAGCAGGCATTGCTGTACCTGATAAAAGAGAACTATGTGATTTGATAGACCAGATGCGGGAGGATCTTATCCAGTCCATGATAGATATACTGGAGAGGAAGAGGTTTTCTCTATATCAGTATATGATGGAATTAAAAGATAGGCGGGATTTTATCGTCTCATACAGGATGTATCTCGATGAGCTCGTGAACAATATGTTTCACAACCTCTCTGTGTATATGTTGAATAAAAGACAGGCATTTCAGGGGCTTGTCCAGAGGCTATACGACCTGAACCCTGACAATATCCTCAAAAGGGGATATAGCATTGCCCAGAAAGTAAAGACAAAAGAGGTCATATACGATAACAGACAGGTATCCCAGGGCGAGGATATCTCTTTGAGGTTATACAGGGGTGTTTTAGGCTGTGAGGTAAAAGAGATTATAAATAGAGAGACCTAATTTTATTCTTGAATCTTCAATATAAACTGTTATAATACAAAGACATAAATGCGTATCCTGTGTCTTGATGTCGGTGATAAAAAGATAGGCATGTCTTTATCTGACCCTACCATGTCTATTGCCCAGGGTCTGAAGGTCTACAGAAGGGTATCGCTAAAAGAAGATATCAAAGAGCTAAAAAAGGTAATGGATGAATACGATGTCAGTGAGCTTGTAGTGGGGTTGCCAAAAGACCTCAATGGCTCCATAGGGAAAAGGGCGCAAGGGGTCATTGATTTTGTGGATGCCATAAAGACAAAGACATCTATCCCTGTTGTCCTCTGGGACGAGAGGTTTAGCACAAATGAGGCGCACAGGGTCTTTGATATGGCATCGGTTAGACATATGAAGCGAAAGCCATTAATTGATATGATGGCAGCCCAGATAATACTCCAGGGGTATCTTGATGCAAAAAGGTCAAAATAGATTTATCATTGCCATATCCATTGTCTTTTTTTTAATAACCCAGACAATAATAATGGCCAGTGTGCCAAATCACCTGGAGAGGCAGAAGGTCAATATAGTTATAGCTAACGGGACGAGCCTTAATGGTATATCAGAGATACTAAAGCAGAATGGGGTTATAAGCTCCAGATATCTTTTTCTTTTATGTTCTATGCTCTACGGGGGCAGGCTCATTGCCGGTGAATATGAGCTGTCAAGGGATATGTCCACCATAGAGGTGGTGAGGAAGATGGGCAATGGCGAGAGAAAGATATATGTATTGAGGGTTATAGAGGGGCATAATATATACAATATTGCTGAAAGTATAGATAAGGCCGGTATAATGAAGGCAGATGAGTTCCTGAAGATAGCAAAAGACCCTGAATTTCTCATTTCTCTGGGCATCAAGGCAGATACCATTGAGGGCTATCTTAGTCCTGAGACATATTTTTACAGCAGGGAGATAGAGCCGGAGAGGTTTATCGGCATAATCGCAAAAAAGACACTAAATCTATTCGAGAGAGAGGATATAAAAAACAGGATGACGGAGATGGGTCTTGATGTCCACAGTACCCTTACTATAGCCTCCATGATAGAAAAAGAGGCGAGATTGAAGGATGAAAAGCCCCTTATATCCGCCGTGTTCCATAATAGATTGAAAAGGGGTATGTCCCTTGACTGTGACCCCACCATTATCTACGGGACCGGGAGATTCGCTACACCCATTACAAAAAAGGATATCACAACATACACACCTTATAACACATACAGATTCAAGGGGCTGCCAAGAGGCCCCATATGTAGTCCTGACTATGCCTCTATAAAGGCAGCATTAAATCCGGCACCGGTTGACTACCTCTACTTTGTATCAAAAAATGATGGAACCCATGTCTTTTCCAAGGACATGAGAGAACATAACCGCTTTGTTTATTTGTATCAGCGAGCAAAAAAACAAAAAAACCATTTGTGAAGGAGGGATTTATGGCAAAAGATGTTGCAGTGATTGGTGTGGGCCAGAGCAATTTTGTAAGGGGATACGAAGGCTCCATCAGGGAATTGGCTTTTGAGGCATTCAGAGAGGCCATGCAGGATGCAGGCATAACCAATAAGGATGTAGATGCATCTGTATTCTGTTCAGCCCCTGAATACGACAAACAGAGGTCACCTGCTGGGGTGCTTGCAGAGTATCTGGGATTAATCCCCCAGCCTACGTTTTATGTAGAGACAGTCTGCTCCTCAAGCAGTACCGGGGTAAAGGTTGCATACAGCATGATTAAAAGCGGGTTACATGATGTGGTTGTTGTCCTCGGTTTTCAGAAGATGTCAGAGATTACATCCGCTGAATCACAGGAGAGGATGGGACGTGGTGCAGATATCCAGTGGGAGGCACCCTTTGGAACCATGATGCCTGCATACTATGCCCTTTATGCCCAGGCATATATGGCAAAAAATGGTCTTACCCATGATGACCTGATGAACGTGAGGATAAAATCAGGCACCTACGGTCAGATTAATGAGAGGGCTGTCTACAGAAAGGGTGTAAAGGCATCTGATTTTGACCCGAATAACCCTGATGCAAGGATGGCTGCACCTGTAGCATGGCCGCTCAGGGTTGGTGATGCCTGTGCCAATGCAGACGGGAGTTCATGTATAATACTTGCCAATGCAGAGAAGGCAAAGGCATTCTCAAAGAAGCCTGTATGGATACTGGGTATAGGCGCTGCATCTGAAGCAGTGAACATGGCATCAAGACCGGATTTCTCCAAGGGTCTGAGCGTAGGTTATAAGGCAGCAGAGCAGGCATACAAGATGGCAGGCATTAAACCCAGCGATGTAAAGGTTGCCGAGGTCCACGACTGCTTCACTATAGCAGAGATTATGGCATATGAAGGCCTTGGTTTTGCACCTATGGGTGAAGGTAAACAGCTTATCAGGGAAAAGGCAACATACAAAGAAGGCAGGATACCTGTTAATGTGGATGGCGGTCTTTTATCTAAAGGTCACCCCATCGGCGCAACAGGTGGTTCACAGATAAGGACAATAGTCTTACAGCTCCGCGGAGAGGCAGGTCCAATGCAGGTGCCCGGTGAGCCTGATATCGGTCTTGTCCACAATGTGGGTGGTGTTGGACTCTATGGAAATGTAACTATATTCGGGAGGTGAAATATGGGTTTTGAGAAATTCGGTAGAAAAAGCTTTACAGGGATGACTAAGACAGCAAAATTTGTTGACCTTCTTGCAGAAGGAAAGATAGAGGGGACTGTATGTAAACAGTGCGGTGCCAAGTATTTTCCACCAAGGGCAGACTGTGCTGCATGCCTTTCAAAGGATATGGACTGGTTTGAGATGCCCAAAAAGGGTAAACTCGAGACATACACAATAGCATACTATGCACCTTATGGGTTTGAGAAGGACTGCCCCTACACAATGGGTGTAGTAGAGTATGACGGCGGCCTGAAGCTCTTTGCCAGGCTTTCCGGTGACCTGAAGCCAGAGGATATAAAGGTGGGGATGGATGTATCCATCAGACCCATTAAATATGAAGACGGTCAGCTGTCCTTTGAGATAACAAAGGCCTGAAAACAGGATAAAAAATTAAGGGCTGCCTTCAGGCAGCCCTTTTGTTTGTTCAGGTTTTTTCCGACAATAGCATCTTTATAGTTGGGATGAGCTCTGTGTGCATGGCCTTCTTTGGGACATATGCACTTGCACCGGCAAGGGTGGCATCTTTTTTGTAGACCTCATCTTCATGTATGGAAAGTATTGCCACACGGGCACATGGGTCCATATTCTTTATCTGCTTTGTTGCCTCAATACCATTTATGCCGGGCAGGCTTATATCCATTATCACAATACTGGGTAATATATCCCTTGCCACAGCAACAGCCTCTTCACCGGTTTTTGCACTAACAATCCTGTAATCGGGAAATATGGAACATAGCCAGTCTTTAAGGGATTTTCTTACAAAGTCATGGTCTTCTACGATGAGGATGTTATGCCCCAAAAGATGCTCCTTTTATAGAGGAAAGGCGAGACGTTTAAATCCTACTTTTTTAAGAAGGGGGGTTAGGTGGGGGTAAGATATGGCGTCTCGCCCGGTGAGTATTGACATATTCAGGTGCATCTTCATGTGATAAATTTAGCAATCTCCTTATTTTTTGTATGTAAGGAGTTTTTGAATTTTTTTGTAAGGATTGTTTGATAAAATCTGTAATATCAAAGGCATTAGATTTGGGGTATCTTTGATTTATACCGCAAGGCCTGTATCATAACAAACCAATATGCAAAATCAAAATAGGTCTCAAGGATGTGCCCAGGGGCAAAATCAATCTACCGTTGTTATGCCGTGTCTTATGGCAAACTTAACAAGACCTGTTATATCGTTTATATTGAGCTTCTGCATAATCCTGCTCCTATATGTCTCCACTGTCTTGGGTGAGATAAAAATCTTATTGGCAATCTCAGAGCTTGACTTGCCCTCCACTACGAGTTTAAGTATCTCCATCTCCCTCGGGCTTAGCTGTGACAGGATGCTGTCCTTATCCCTTGTCCTCCTCTGTCTGAAATAATCATCTATGACCTGTTCAGAGATTTTTTTGCTGAGATATCGTCTACCTGAGGCCACTGTTATCACAGCATTTATTATCTCTGTTGCCGCTGACTCTTTTAATATATAGCCTGTTGCACCTGCCTCTATGGACCTGTGGACATACTCTGGTGATGAGTGCATGGATAGTATAATAATGCTTGTGTATGGTGATACCTCTGTTATCTGTCTTGTAGCCTCTATCCCATCCAGTTCCGGCATGGCAATATCCATGATAACTACATCTGGTTTGATATTCTTAACCTGCCTGACAGCCTCCCTTCCATTGTCAGCATCACCGATCACCACAATGTTCTCTCTGGACTCAATAAGGAGTTTAAGCCCTTCTCTCAGGACAGCATGGTCATCGGCGATGAATACAGTAATCTTATCTGATTCTCTCTTTGGCATGGTCACCTTTTATTCGTTATATCATCTACACAGAATCATTATTAAACAGGGACATCCACTATAATCTTTGTCCCTTTTCCCTTCTGAGATTCAATGCGTATATTACCTTTTATAGATATTGCCCTCTCCCTCATTGTGGTCAAACCCCACTTTATTCTTTTTTCCTTAAAACCCTCACGATTTATGGCCTGTTTTATCCCCTTGTTGTGGTGGGCTACCTCTTCCATGTCAAAGCCTGTGCCATTATCCTCTATGGAGAGATGGAGTATACTGTTTTTAACATAGAGTCTGATTAAGACCTCTGTTGCCCTTGAGTGTTTTGCTATGTTGGTCAGCGCCTCCTGGGATATTCTAAAAAGCGCATTCTCAACAGACACGCTGGGCCTCTCAGCCGGGTCATCCCCATCCACAGCAACAGCTATCCCTGTCCTTGTGCTATACAACCTCCCGTACCATCTAAGACCGGCTAAAAGCCCGTAGTCATCAAGGACAGAAGGCCTAAGGTCGCTCATGACATCACGGATCTTCTCTGTTGTCTGTTCCAGGATGATTAGTGAATCCTTTAAACGAGACATGACAGTATCCGGGGCATCCTGCAATTGAGAGGCAATAATGTTCAGATTTATACTTAAGGCAGTTAGGTTCTGACCAACACTATCGTGGAGCTCCTGGGATATCCTCCTCCTCTCGGTCTCCTCTATCTCCACAAGCCTTGTTGATAGTGCCCTGAGCTGCTCTTGCTGTTCCAGTAGCTCTCTTTCTGCCTTTTTTCGCATGGTAATATTCTTTGCTGTACCTTCATAGTAGGCTACCTTACCTTTTTCATCACGGACAACATGGGCATTAATAGATATCCAGATGGTCGAGCCATCCCTGTGATACTGACTTGCCTCAAAACCCTTTACATAACCCTGTGACTCTATGAGCCTTTTAAACCTTACCCTGTCCTCAGGATTTACATAGTGTTGTTGTATGTCTTTTACAGTATTTATCATCTCTTCCGGGGATTCAAAGCCATACATGCTGGCAAGGGCAGGGTTTACCAATAGATAACGGCCTTCAGGGGTTGTCTGAAATATCCCCTCCGAGATATTCTCAAATATATTTCTATACCTCTCTTCACTCTTCTGGAGTGCATATTCTGCCTGTTTTCTGTCTGTCTCATCGGTGTAGACAGTAACTATCTCCCCAGATGGAAGTCTGTATAGATAGTTATCCCGCCAGCCCTCTATACGCTCATCACTATATAGCCCTATAGGGTGGTGTTCTGGTATCCCTGTTCTGTATACCTTCTTTAATACCTCTACAAGACCGAATCGGTGGATACCAGGGAAGACATGGTCAACTCTCTTACCTATTACCTCTTCACCCTTTACCTTTTCAATGGTCTCTGCACCTCTGTTTAAGTCTTTTATGATAAATGTCTCTCCATTATCCTGGGTCTCATAGATGATAACGCCTATCTTCATATTATTTAAGAGCTCCCTGTATCGCTCTTCACATGCCGTTAGTTCCTTTTCTACCTCCATACAGGTATGTTTTTTCTTTTCTTTTGATGCCTTGGACAAAAGGGAGGTAAATATCTTGTTGTCTGTTATTACAATACCGTCAGAATCTTTGTGTAGGTTCTGGAGGCCATCTTTTATATCCTCGACAACTATAAGTCTTGCGTCAGGAAGACCATTTTTTATAAGAGACCTGATAGCGGTTAAGCCCCTATTTTTTTGTCCTGTAATCAATACAACCCCATGTTTTTGCTGAACAGTTTTCTTCATAAAAATCATCCATTATTCAAAGGGCATTATGATGACCTTAAGGCAATCTTCCCCTCTTGCAACAATATCAAACCCCATGCCAATGTCCTTAAGACTAAGCCTGTGGGTAATCAGGTCTGTGACAGTGATTATCTTTTTTTCTATAAGACTAAGGGCCTTTATATTATCCATAGGTGCAGCACCATAACAGGTCTTTATAGTTACATCGTTTCTCCAGAATGGGCTCAGGTCTATCTCCACCATATCCCCTGGGTTGGGGACAGCAAAAAAGAGTATTGTCCCGCCTCTCTCCACAAGTTTTAGGGACTGCTGTGCTGCTGATAGGGAGCCAGCACAGACTATTACCTTGTCTGCAAGCCTGCCATTATTCTTTGTCCTCAAGGTGCCCTCTATATCCTCTCGGGCATGTAGGGCATCCCTTACGCCTAATCTCCTTGCTGCCTCAAGCCTGTAACCATCTATGTCTGTTGCAAAAATCTTGCCTGCACCGTGGCTAAGGCACATTTTAATCATCAGTAATCCTGCAATACCGCATCCAAGGACTATAACCGTATCACCCTCTTTTAGGTCTATGGCATCTATGCCCCTCACTACAGTCCCCAGGGGCTCTACAAACGACCCCTCTTCATAGGATACGGTATCGGGCAAAACAAGTGTCCCTGTCTCAACGCTTTTCCCGGATACCCTAAGGTATTCAGAAAAGCCGCCGGGGGTAAAATTATTCTTTGTCTGGAAGAAATGGCAGGCTGTTTCGTGTCCACGCTGGCAAAAGTAACACTGGCCGCAGGGGACATGGTGTGTGGTAAAGACCCTGTCTCCTTTCTTGAATTGTTTTACACTGTTACCTACATCTACTACCTCCCCGGCTACCTCGTGGCCTAAAACAAGGGGTGCCTTTTTTATACGATACCACTCAAGGACATCGCTGCCGCATATACCACTTGCCATGACCTTTATAAGTATATCATGGGGGCCTACCTCTGGAACAGGCATCTCCTCCAGTTCCACCCTTTTGTTATTATAATACATCCCTACCAGCATCTATCAGGTTTTCCTCTTCTTGTTCCCCTCTAACCTGTTTTTCTCTTCCAGGAAAAACTCAAAGGCAGCCTCTGGCTTTTCTCTATCGTGGACAACCTTCCTTATCGCCTTTATCATGGCAACAGGGGAATCAGACTGGAATATGTTGCGGCCCATATCCACACCTGCTGCCCCATCCTGGATGGCACGGTAGGCCATGGTAAGGGCATCCTTTTCCGGGAGTTTCTTGCCGCCAGCAATAACTATAGGAACCGGGCATGATGCAGTAACAGTATCAAAGTCTTTTTCCGTATAATATGTCTTTACATAGGTCACACCGAGCTCAGCAAGTATCCTTGAGGCAAGGCGCATATACTTTGCATCCCTTCCCATATCCTTACCCACTGCTGTTACACCAAGGACAGGTATACCGTAGCGGTTTCCCATATCCACAAGTCTTGTCATGTTATGGACAGATTTGGTCTCGAATTGACCGCCTATAAAGACCTGGACAGCCATGGCAGCTACATTTAGGCGTATTGCCTCATCTATATCTATGGCAATCTCCTCATTGGAGAGTTCGTTTAAGACACTGGGTCCCCCGCTTGCCCTTAAGACTATCCCTTTATCAAAGGTAGGCGGTATTATAGCCCTCAATATCCCACGGGTCAGCATAAGTGTGTCTGCATATGGCAGAAGGGGCAGGATTGTTACATCTACACGTTCAAGGCCTGTTGTAGGTCCCTGAAAATATCCATGGTCAATGGCGAGCATTACGGTCTTACCTGTTTTTGGATTAAATATCTTGGACAGACGGTTTTTCATGCCCCAGTCCAGATTATTACAGCCCTTCAGGAAAAAAGGTCTGTTCTTTACAGGGATATCCGTGTAAAACTGTTTTTCCCTTTCTGATTCATCTACCTCTGGCATAATTTCTCCTTTCTTTTTAAGAGGTTTTAAACCCATCCCTTTCCTGGGATATGGTTTTAATAATCCAATAAAATTCAATCCTGCCAAGGCAGGAGCAAAAAGCCTAATAGACAGAATGTAGACTATAGACTACAGACTTTTTTAATTTATAATCTCACAGCTTACTAAAACGAAGTTGATTTATAACTTCATTAAATACCTTATACGGGTATTGCAATAAAAAGTACGGCAAAAGCATGGCAGTTACAGTTTGTTGTATTTTACATCAAATCAAATAAAAGTAGTTAACCACCCTGCATAAGAATAATAACAGACATATTGAAAAACGTCAACGCATAAAAGACGCAGCATTGATAGTGGTTAAGGATACAGGATGTGAACACAATTTGT
>ERZ795047.3378-NODE-3378-length-14315-cov-4.637307_pt1 | contig 14315 bp, 14 predicted proteins | sample MGYA00375131_ERZ795047 | MGnify/ENA primary metagenome ERZ795047 (study PRJEB30176, sample SAMN05720228) | activated sludge metagenome | isolation source: Anaerobic digester | place: Japan | collected 2015-05-20 ...
CATGGGGCCAACGATCGTCACCCGGCGGGTGTCGTCGAGCTCCTTGTCGGCCATGATGGTGCCCACCAGCTTGTCGATCGCCTGGGCGTTGTTCCTGATGCCGAGGAACTGCTCCCGGTACCCGGCCGAGATCCCTTTCTGGGTCTCGTCGTAGATCTTCGCTTCCAGCGCCTTCGCGGTCTGGGCGTCGACGTCGGCGCGGTTGGCGTCGTACCACTCCTTCGCGTACTTGAAGTCGTGGCTGGCGAGCGCCTGGCCGATCACCGCGGAGTGCACGGCGCCGAAGGCCTGCTGGCGCTGGGCGTCGGTGTATTCCTTCGCCCACCCGAATCGCTTGGCGGCCTCGTCGACCGAGGCGCCGATGCGCATCAGCGCGGCGTCGACCGAGCGCGGGTTCTGCCATTCTGCCGTGGCGAGGCGGGTCTCGGTCTTGATCGTGCCGTCGAACACCTCCTTCGCGTAGACGTCACCCTCGCGCGCGATGTGCTGCAGGAGGTTCTCGCGGTACTGCAGGGCCGAGGCTTGCGCGCGCAGGCGGAACTTCTGGCGCTGCTCGTCGTTGTCCAGCCCGTCGTCGATCGCCTTCGCGGCGTCCTTGAACCGCTGGTCGTAGTCCTGGTAGAAGCCGGGCTTCGTGGCGTTGGCGGCGCGCACGCGGGTGAAGCCGGCCTGCTCGCCCACGGTCAGGTCGAGCTGCTTCTCGCGCAGCTTCGAGTAGGCGTCCTCGGCGCGGATGGCGTCGAACTTGTCCTGCTCGATCTTGTACGCCTTGAAGAGCTCGTCGCCGGCCGACTCGAGCTGGCCGCCGGTGGTGCGCAGCACCCGGCCGGCGCCCTCGACGGCGTGGCCCGCGCCCTCGACGATCCGGCCCACCGAGCCGGTGTCGGGGGTGGCGTAGCCGGTGATGCCGGCCCCGCCCTGCGGTACCGGGCGCGCGCCGAGGTCGGTTGCGGAGGGAAGCTTGGGCATCAGAAGTCCAGCCAGGCGTCGGCGATGATGGACCCGTCATCGCCCCACGAGTCCGCCCATCCGGGGACGGCCTTCTGCGTGCCGGACACGTCCTTCGGCCCGGCGCCGCCGTACTTGGCGAAGAGGCCGGCTGCGCCCTGCGCGATCGAGCCCATGCCGGAGAGCCGGTAGGCGTCGGCCTGGCGCCCCATGCCGGCCGCCTGCAGGCCGTAGGCGCGCTCCTGCTCGAGGCCGAGCTCCTCTGCCATCGCGCCCTCGTAGCGTTTGCCGGCGGCCCCCATCGTGGCGAGGCGGGCCCTCTCGCCCCCGGCGTAGAGGGCGCTCGCGGCGCGCAGGTACCCTTCCCCCGCGACCGTCGAGATCAGCCGGACCATGCTCGGGTCCGATGCGTCGACCCCGGCGGCGCCGGCGACCGCCATCGCCCGGCTGGCGGCGAGGCTTGCGGCTCGGCGCTGTTCGATCGCGGCGCGCTGGGCGGCGGCCACCGCCTGCCCCGCCTCCATGTCGAGCTGCTCGGCCTGGAACTCGGCGGCCACGCGCCGGCGGTACCCGTCCAGACGGGCGGCCGACCCCGACAGGAGCGCGCCCTGCCCGGCGATGTCTGCGCCCTCGGCCTGGGTGTTGGCGCCCTCCATCCCGAGGAGCGAGGAGGCGACCGTGGCGAGGCCGGGCGCCCACTTCGCCAGGTTGATGGTGCTCGGGTCCCACTCGCCGGGCAGCAGGCTAGGCATGGGGTCCTTTCAGCACGTACCCGCCCGCGGGGTGCGGGCGGAATCCGAGGTGCTCGAGGAAGGCGACGGCGCCCGGGATGGCGCGGTCGGCCTCGGCGTAAACGGGCATCCGGCGCGCGCGCGCGAGCTCGAGCGTGGCGCGGGCGGCCCGTAGGAGGGGGCGGCGGTACTCCCGGAGCCTCGCTCGCACCTCGGGGCGTATCACGCAGGCGGCCACCCACGTGGCGCCGGCGGGCACGATGCCGCCTGCGCCGAGCACGGTGCCGTCCTGGACGGCTGCGACCCAGTAGCCGGGGCGGCCGGCGGCGGCGCCGAGCTCCTGCAGGTCCTGGGCGGTGGCGGTGCGGATGGTGACGGGGCCCACGCTCAGACCTCCGTTTCCATGACCGCGCTCATCAGGGTCACCGGCCGCGGCGCGGTGGCGAGCATGCACAGGCGCGCGTCGGCGTCCCACTGGCCGGGGAAGGCGATCGGTTCGCCGGTGTAATCGGTGCGCACGGCGTTGGAGTCTACGCGTGCGCCGTCCTCGATGCCCGGGAGGTCGTCGAGGTTGGTGAAGTCGGGCCCGAAGCGCAGGCCGTAGCGGTGCATGTCGCCGGCGATCAGGCCGAGGTTCCTGATGTTCTTCAGCTCGTTCAGCGGCACGCCGATCGAGGCGGCAATCTGCACCAGCTTCGCGCTCTTGAACCGGGCCTCGTAGGGCAGCCCGACCATGACGTTCGTGGCCGCCTCGGCGAGCGTGATCTGGCCGCCGGTCACGGTGTAGGTGAGGGTCCAGTCGGTCTCGGTGCCGACGTCGGCGCCATCGGCCCAGACGACCACCTCCTCGCCCTCGAGGTGGCCGAGGCCCGTGATCGTGGTGGTCGCGGCGCCGGTGTAGGTGACGTAGCTGTCGCCCTGCAGGTTGAGCGTGCCGCCGATCGCCTCGGCCTCGAAGGCCCACTTCTCGAGGTAGCGCACGGTCGCGCCGTTGATGGTGCGCTGCACTAGGTAGTAGACCCAGTCCTCCTCGTTGCCGGGGTCGCCGGGGAGCACGACCACGTCCTCGATCAGGCCGCCGGCGGCTGGGCTTTCCACCTCGATCCAGCAGACGACGTTCTCGACGCGGTCGTACACCATGACGCAGGCGGTGCCGTCCGAGCGCACGCAGTGGATCCGCGTGTCGGGCTGGCGCTGCACGGCGATGCGCACGATGCCCGGGGAGCCGATCGACGGGCACAGGGCGGTGAGGTGCTGGCTGGTGTAGTTCAGGGATTCGCCGTCCATCAGGAGTTCGTAGACGCGCGTGCCGCCGCGCTGCACGTACACCCCGCGGTTGTCGATCGGCACGGCCGGCACCTCGGCGCTGCCCTGGGTCGAGCACTTCTTGATGTTCGCGTTGGTTGGGGTTAGGGGCTCGCCGAAGGTGGTCGATCGCACCGCGTGCTCGGCGCCCTGCCCGCCGAGCACCTTCACGTCGAGCGAGAGCGACCAGTTGATCTTGTCGACCGGGCCCGAGCCGATCGTGCGGGAGAAAAACGCCGAATCTCCCTCCTCGGTGCCGTCGAAGTTGTAGAAGTCGTCGGTGGCCGAGTCCCAGTCGCGGTCGCGGCCGGACCACGTGAGGCGGCTCTCGTGCAGGCTCACCGCGGTCGGGTACCCGCGGTAGTCCGACCACTCGCCCTCCTCCCAGTCGTCGGTGGCCGTGGTCTGGCCGAGCGCGGAGAGCACCTCCATGCTCACCGAGGTGCTGCTCGAGAAGGCGGTGATCCGGCAGATCCCGCGCGCGCTCGTGGTGTTGATGTTGAGGCTCACGGCCACGGTGCCGCTGGTGTACGCGCCGGTCTTCACGCCGATGCGGTAGTACGCGATCTGGTTGTCCAGCCCGTCGTCGAAGGTCTCGGTGGTGTTCGCCGTCCAGCTCTTGCCGGACACGTCGGACCACGGGCCGGTGTCGGAGTCGAGCGAGCGCTGCAGCACCACGGTCGCCACCCAGGTGCCCGTGATGTTGATGGTGAAGATGCGGTCGTTCCCTACCCCGGTGACCGTGATGGCGGTGGTGAAGGTGTTCTGCGCCGCGATGTTCGCGCTCACGGTCTGGCCGCTCGAGGTGAGCGCGAAGAGAGCGCCCACCTGCGTGGACTTGAAGAGCGGGGCGCTCGCGGTGAGGGTGCCGTTGCCGGTAAGCGTGCTCGGGGTGATCGTGATCGGGGTGCTGTTGGTCGTGCGGAACGGCCCGTTGTCGGCCTGGTAGACCGCGACCGACCACGAGTCGGTGGCGCGGCGCTCGATCTTCCACTGCTGGTAGCCGTCCGCGGCCACGAAGATCACGTCGCCGGACTGGTCCCAGCGCAGCTGATCGAGGTCGGCCTCGAGCCACGGGGTGGGCACCTCCATCGTGCCTGCGGCCTCCACGGTGCACGAGTCGACCAGCACGATGCGCTCGAGGCGCGACAGGAACTGGATCGAGAAATTGCCGGTCGGGGTGAAGGCGAGCGAGTGCTCGCCGGAGTCGAGCGTGGTCTCGCGCACGTAGCTGTCGTCGCCAGCGGCGGTGCCGACGCGGAAGATCACCGGGCCGCGCTCGATTACCACCCGCAGCGCGTGCTGCACGCCCTGGTCGCCGGCGGCCACGGTCACGGTCTGGTGGCGGTAGGCCGCCGAGGTGCCGTTGCCGGTGAGGCCCATGTACCCGCCGGTCGCCCATGCCGAGGTGGCGCCGGCCTCGTCGGCGTCGGTCCATCCGGTCAGGTCTGTCAGGAAGGTGCCGTTGGTCACGGCGCTCGAGACCGCGGCGCGCGTGATCAGCTCGTCGTCGACCCAGACCCGCATGGCCTGGTCGGTCATCTCGCAGAGCGCCTTGTCGGTGATCGAGAAGACGAAGGGGATGTACTTCGCGGCGGCGTTGCCGTTTGAGGATCCGAGGTACCCGAGCCCGGGGCGCAGCATCATGCTGCCCAGCACCCTCGGCATCCAGTTGGTCTGCTGCTGGGCGCTCATGGCGACGCGCTTGAGGTCCGCGCGCGCGAGGCCGAGGCGGGACACGATCCCGCGGTTAAACGCCAGGAATGCCGTGTTCTGGCGCGGCACTGGTTACCCCGTCAGGGAGCCGGGATTGCCTCCGTCGCCCATCGGGCCGCCAAATCCGCGGCGCCCGACGCGCGCCATCGGCCATGCGCCCGGCGGCGGGATCTTGGTGGGGTCGGCCATCGCGTCCTTGTTCTTCGCCACCTTCAGGGCCTCGCGCATGCTCTTGTTGACCGCGTCCACGCGCTCCAGGCCCCCGGGAAGCTTCCAGATGATCTTCGAGGCGAAGTACGCCTCCACGTAGTCGGTGAAGGTGTCGGTCCACTTCGAGAGGTCCATGCCGTAGTTCTCGTCGTCGGACACGTAGCTGATGTAGATGTCCTCGAGGTCGGCGAACCAGTAGCTGGCCTCGTCGCGGTACTGCAGGAGCGGCACCCTGAAGTACTCGTCCTGGCACACGGCCATCGTCGACACCCAGTCGGTGGGCTTGGCGAATCCCCAGCGGTACCCGAAGGAGGTGGTGACGTTCTGGCTGGGCGTGAAATGCGCCGACCGCTTTGCGAACTTCCACTGCGCCTGCTCGAGGCAGTAGCGCACGCCGTTGTCCTGCCAGACCCCGTCGAGCAGCCGGCGGGGTTCGCGCTCCTCGGTGAGGCTGGCGAGCGCGCGCTCGGTGCAGCGCATGAGCGCGCCGTTGTAGATCTTCAGCCGGGTGGCTGCCACGGCGCGCGCGTCCTCACGCCGGGATGGCCACGCCTGCGCGCTGCTTCAGGTGCGCGTCGAGGGCGGCCGATGCGGCGTCCTTCGTGGCGTGGCCTTCGCTGATCACCTCGCGGTCGGCCTTGCGGATCACGCTCCACTTCTTGCCGGCGCGGTGCGCGAGCTCGAAGTCCTCGGCGGTCTGCGCGACCGCGGCCGGCTTGGCGTCGGCGGTGATGGCGGCGGCCTGGGTCAGGCTCACGTCGGCGGTGGTGAAGCGGCACGGGCCGAGCACCGGGTAGACGCGCGCCCAGTTGCGCGAGGAGTCGAGCACCATCACTTCCATGTACCAGGTGCCGTCCTCGGCGCGCAGCTCGATCTGGTCCCACGCCTTCAGCTTGGCGGCGATGTTGGCGTAGAAGGTCGGCTGCACCGCGTCCTCGGGGCCGGCGCTCGAGGGCACGTCGACGCAGTAGCGGCTGCGCTTGAACTCGGCCTCGTGGATGTGGATGGGGAGCTGGACGGCGCGGGGCTTTGCTTCGGGCATGGACACCTCCTCGGGGATCGCGGATGCACCCTCGGCGGGCGCATTCGGGATCCCCGGCGCGCGTTACGGCGCGCGCCGGGTGGCCTCGATCAGTTATGTCGAGGTCATCGTGCCGCCCGTGGAGAGGGCGGCGCCGGCCGTGGTGACCGAGCCGATCGACCCCTGGAAGGTGATCACGCTCGAGCCGGCCGAGGTGTACTGCGTGCCCATGACGATGTCGCCGGGCCGCATGCCGAGGTACCAGGCGTCCGTGAAGAAGTTCGCCACGGTCAGGTCCGTCGTCAGGTTGGTCGAGCTGTAGAGCCAGACCTGCGGCTTGTTGCCGGTGATCGCGCTCGAGCCCCGGGTGAGGGGCTGCGAGATGCACGTCGGCGGGTTGGCGACGCTGGACGCGGCCGTCGAGCCCGAGTAGGCGTAGAGCACGAGGTTGCGCTCGGCATACGCCTTGAAGGGTTCGGCGATCGCACGGGCGACCGCGGAAAGCGCGGCCATTGCGAGGGCGAGGATGCGTTTCATGGTTGCTGTTCTCCTTGTCGGGGCGCGGCGGTTAGGCGTAGGCCGAGCCGTCGTGGGTGATCACGACGATGCCGGTGTTCTGCAGGGACTTCGCGCCCATGTACATCGAGGCGCGGGCCCACGAGTACGCCTGCTCCTCGTTGTAGCCCACCGGGGTTTCCATGCCGGCCGTGTTGGCGGCGTGGCCGATCGCGCTCTTGTGGTACAGGAACGACTTCTCGGCCGTGGTGCCCTTGCCCGGGAGGTTCGGGTGCTCGACCACCAGGCAGTTCCTCCAGCGGTACGCCTGGGGCTTGTCGCGCCAGCTCGGGTTCGTGGCGCCGGCGTAGGGCCGGATGTCCACGTACTGGGCGTTGGCGAACTCGGGCGCCTGCTCGAGGTAGGCGAGGAACGACGGCTGGCACAGCAGGGTGATGTAGCTGTCCCACGGCACCGACGCGTTCGAGAGCTTCACGCGGCCGTTCTGGAAGAGCGAGACGTTCGGGACGGTGCCGGTGCCGCCGATCGTGACCGTGCCGGTCGCCAGTTCGGTGACGATCTGGCTGTCGATCTTGCGGTTGAGCACCGCCATCGTGGTCATCTGCATCATCTCGCGCTGGTTGCCCTGGCTGGCGAAGACGTTGAAGCCCGTCTTGCGCACCAGGTCATGCCACTCGGAGAGGGTCGCAGTGTTCTGCGTTTCGTCGTCGGCGCGCGCCGGGATGAGGCCGTTCACGCCTCGGCTGACCGCCTCGGCACCGCCGGAGCCGGCCACGAGGAAGACGGCCGAGTTGCCCTTGATCACCGCTTCGGTCGTGACCGTGTCGCGCAGCAGCGACTGCTTCTGCTCGAACGACGCGATGAACTCCTGGCGGTACTGGGTCTGGAAGGCGGTGTCCAGCGTCAGCACGAGGTGCCGCTCGGCGTAACGCTTGAGCGGGTAGAGCAGGGCGGCGAGGATCGCGGCGACGAGCACGCGTGCCTGCCAGAGGATGTTGGAGCGTTTCATGGCCTTGGGCCTCCTATGCGGTTGTCGTCGTGACCGTCGCACGGGGTGACCGTCTTGCCGCCTTCGCCGGGGTGTCCGCTGGTGCGGGGCCGGTGCTGGGGAGGCCGCCGGGGCCGAGCTACCTGGTTCTGGGTATGCTCACCGGCGGGGCTCCGTGGGAGGGTGACCGCCAGATGCGGCGCATCCTACCCCCTCCCGAAGCGGCGCACAAGAGGCGCCGCCCGGGGTGCTGCAGGGCTAGGCCGCCCTCGCCTTCGCCTTGTCGCGCGCGGCGTAGAGGTCGCGCAGGCGCTGCTGCTTGCGGTCGTCCGCGTTGTACGCCTTGCGGTCGGTGCGCATCAGGGTCTCGATCTGGCTGATCTCGTCCTCGATCGTGTTCAACTGGGTGGCGCCGGCGCCCGGGGCGACCGTGCCGGCCGGGTTCACCTCGCGCGCGAGCGCGGCGAACCACCGCAGCACGTTCGGGTCCGAGGCGAGGCCCTTGCCGTCCTCGAGCCGGTGGCCGATCAGCTTTTCCTTCACGCCCGCCGGGGCGAGGTCGAGGAGCGAGTAGATGCTGTTCACGTTCGCCCGGTAGTCGCCCCCCCACTCGGCCGAGAGCTCGTCGCGGGCCTTCAGCGCGTCGGCCTTGTCGCGCTGCGCCACGGCCTCGGCGACGCGTTCCTGCTCGGCGTAGTACCAGTCCACCACCGCCGACGCCTGGGCGCTGTTCAGGTTCACGCCGTGGGCCGTGGCGAGGAAGCCGTCGACCACGGGCTTGTCCTCCTTCGGCACGGTGAAGCCGTCGCGCAGGGTGAGCTCGTACCCATCGGGCTTCTCGGGGATGCCGGCCGCGGCGCGGTAGGCGGCGAGCTCCTCGGGGGTGGTGTCTTTCTTCGGCATGGCGCGCAGCTCGCCCGTGCTGATCTTGAGCTGCAGGGCCGAGAGCGCCTCGAGCGCGGCCTCGGGGCTGGCGTACCGCTGCAGGCGCGCGAGGGCCTTCTGGTCGGCCTTCGAGACGCGTTCGCGCCAGTCGTCTGGCCATGCGCCCTTCGGCGGCTCGGCGGTGTCGCCCGTGGCAGCGGCGGGCGCGGCGGCCGTGCTCGTCGTCGTGCTGGCCGGTGCGGCGGCGCTGCTGCCCTGCGTGGCGGCCGGAGCGGCGCCGCCGGTGCTGGCCTGGGTGGCGGCGGCCGGTGCGGCCGCGGGGGCTGCTGCGGGCGCTGCGGGCGTGGTGCCGGCGCTGGGGGTGGTGCTCGATTGCGGGTCGGGCATGGTGCTCCTCCTCTCCTACGGGTTGATCAGGTACGGCCGGGCTCGTGCGGGTCCGCCTGGGGCTCGGTGCGCGGGATCCGTGCAAGGTTCAGCTTCGAGAGCTTCACGATCTGCTGGCCGACGAAGGCGCGGCCCAGCGCGAAGTCGGTGTCTCGCCGGCCGTCCTCGGCGCCGGGGCGGAACGCCATGTCGTAGGTCGCGGCGGCCTGCTCGATCACCCAGCGCATGGCGCGGCGCTGCTGCTCGGGGCTGGCGGTGCCGGCGATCACGGCCTGCACGGCGTTGACGTCGGCCAGCTCGTAGGCGGCCGGCAACCACGGCGCGCGCTCGAGGAGCGTCTGGCGGGTGGGCTTTCGAGGCGCGTGGGTGGCGGGGGCTTCGCCGAGGATGGACGGGCGGTTCGCCATGCGTTACGCGGGCATCTCGGCGGCCGCCATGTCCTTCCTTGCGGCGCCCAGGTTGGCGGCTACCTCGGACCCCTGCTGCATCGCGGCGAGCATGGTGGCCGACTGCTTGGCGGCCTCCTGGGCGTCGATCACCTGCTGCGCGGTGGTCTCGGAGCGGATCCACTTCGCCGGCACCCCCACCCCGGCCAGCACATCGCGGAGGGCCGTAACCGCATCCGGGATGGCGGCCGCGTTCTGGTCGAGCGCGATCGCCTCGGCGATGTAGGACTTCGCCTCGAGGAACTTGGCGCCCTTCTGGGCCTCGATCGCGTCGTGCAGCGGGCTCTCGAAGCGGAACCGGATGTCGCGCCCCTGCAGCTTCTTCGGGATGTTGAAGGGGCTGCCGAATGCGCCGGCGCGGAACAGCACCTCGAAGGTCAGGTCGCACATCGCGCCGTTGTACTCGATCTCCATCGGTTCGAAGAGCGGGAGCGCGCCGCGGATGTACTCCTGCACGCGCTGGCCTACCTCGTATGCGGTCATCTCCGGGGTGCGCTGGGGCAGGGTGAGCTTGTTCAGGAAGAAGGCCTCGACCAGCATGGCGCGGCAGTCGCGCTGCATCTCGGCCGAGAGGGGCATGCCGCGCGCGTCCTGGGTGAGCGGGCGCAGCGCGTCGCCCAGGCGCTCGTCGTAGTCGCGGTCGACCCACGTGATGCCGCCGGCGTAGAGCCCGACGTCGGAGCGCACCACGTCCTGGGTGGCGACGATCGGCGGGTTCACGATCTTCTCGCCGGCCTCGAGCAGGGTGTAGGTCATGGCCTGCAGCAGGCGCCCGTCCGGCAGCGCGGCGACGGTGGCCGGGCTGTAGGCGTACTGGCTTCCGCTCACGGTCTGCCAGCGCGGCACGAAGTACTCGCGGTTCCACGTCGGCACGGCCTCGATCACGTGGTCGTTGGCGATGTCGTAGTAGACGCTGAAGAAGGGCTTGCCGTTCGCCTTCTCGTCATAGAGGTAGGCGGGCACCACGGCGTGGTAGACGTCGAACTCGTCGAAGGGCTTGGCCTGCTCGAGGCGCTCGATCACGTGCCGGTGCAGGCGCGCGCGTCCGAAGGTGCGCTCGAGGTCGATCGCCTTCGCGCGCCACTTGCGGGCGAAGATCCCGAGCTCTCCGGACTCGTCCTCCTGCCAGGCGCAGTCGCGCAGGTGCCAGCACCGGAACAGGAGCGCGTCGCGGTTCTTGTTCAGGCGCACGCTGAGTACGCCCTGTCCGAAGGTGGCGTAGTCGTGGTCGCCCTCCTTCGCCGCGCGCGTGAAGCGCGTCACGCGGTCGTACATCGCGCGCCGCTGCAGGGTGGTCGCCCACTCGAGCCACGCCCTCGCCTCGTTGTCGATGCGCGTGTCGTCCTGCACGGTCATGTGGAACCACTGCTTGGCGGTCGGGCGCAGCATCGTGCTGATCGAGTCGCCCAGGTTGCGGCGGCAGATAAGCGGGTAGCTGGTCATCAGGTTCTCGGCGAAGGTGTCGCCGATCGTGCGCCGGAGCGTGAAGTCCGCGCGCTCGGGGTAGAAGTTCTCGGCCATCTCCTGCCAGAGCAGCAGCAGGTTGGAGCGGTTGGCGAACAGGTGGTCGCACTGCTCCCGGAGCTGCTTGGGCGTCATGGCGGGCTCCCGCGGTTAGCCGAGGGTGGCGTCGGCGGTGAGGCCGGGGTCCGAGAGGATCGTGCTCGCGCGGCCGCGGCGGCGCTGCATGGCGACGATCGAGGCGCGTTGCGCCTGGCGCTGGGCCACGCTTCTCGGGGTGGTGCTGCCCTCGGCGGGCGGCGTTTCCATCGGCGTCACCGGCTGCACGACCGGGGCGTCGATCTTGATCTCGGTGGGGGCCGGTACCGCGGCGGCGACCTGCGTGGGCGCCTGTGCCGGGGATTCGTCGCCCAGCAGGCTCGTCACGACCTTGCCGGCGATCGACCCGAGGATGGAGGTTCCGATGGTTTCGAAGGACATGGCGCTATCTCCTGTTCGCGTGGTGTCTGCCGACCACCACCTTCGGCTGCTGCCCGTACATCCTCCTCGAGCTGGCCTGCTCCTCGGCCCAGTTTAGCGCATGCGTGATCTGCTTGGGACCCGCCCACCACGCCATGACCACGGCGTCGGCCTCGTTCGGGCTGAATCCGAGGCGCTCGACCACGCCCTTCTTGCCCCCCTGCCGGGCGCTCTTGGGCTCGACGGCGATGCCGCGCGGGGTCACGGTGTAGGTCGGAGCCGAGAGCCCGGCCAGGAGGCGCGTGTCGGCCGGCAGCGCGATCGGGCTCCCGCCGGGCTGGCCTGGATCCAGCGCCTCGCGCATGGCCCAGTAGGCGGCGCTGCGCACGTTGGTGAAGCCGAGCTTGCCGTCCCGGGTCCTGCGGGTGGTGCCCTCGGCGCCCTTGTACGCCTCGGCCTCGATCTCGTTGGCGGCGAGGTGCTCGTAGAGCGGGCCGCCGTACCCGCCGCCCATGTCCACCACGATCAGCGCCTTGTCGCGCCGGTTGGCGAGCACGAGGCCTGCGGCGAAGCTGCCGGCCCGGTCCTGTGGGATGCTCTTGGCCGGGTCCTTCACGAGCGCGGCGAACCAGCCGTCGTGCCGGATGGCCTGCACCATGTCGTCGGTGCCGCCGCCTGAGCAGTCCACGCCGATCGCGCACATCGGGATCCCGTGCGGCGGGCTGTCGCGCCAGCGGCGCTGGGCGGCGCGGATCCACTCGGTGGGGATCACCTGGTTCGCGGCGTCCTTCAGGCCCTTTTTCCAGTCGCCGTAGAGGAGCTGGCTGCGCAGCGGCTCGGGCAGGTTCTGCAGGGTGGCGCGGTACTCCGGGGTGTTGCGGTACGGGTTGTCCTCGAGGCTGGCCGGGATGAAGGTGCGCGACTCGGCGGTGTATTCCTCGCCCTCGATCTCGTAGGTTCCCGGGCCGTCGACCCAGACGGTCTGGCCGGTGCCGTCGTCCTTCGTGATGTAGACCGCCCAGCGCAGGCTGCCGGGCTCGGTCGGGTAGAGCGGGTGCTTGTCGTCCAGCCACGGGGCGAACCACTCGAGCAGCCACAGGCCCTCGGCGGTGCGCGGCGGGTTGGAGGCGATCACGGTTCGCCGGCGCTTGCCCGGCGCGGCGCGCAGCCACGCGCGGATGCTGGCGACCTGCTTCTCGAGGAACTCGCCCCCCTCGTCGAAGCCCACGTAGTCGCGTTCGCGGCCGGCGTGCGCGATCCACGAGTCCTCGTCCTTCATGCCGCCGATCTTCAGGTTCTTCCCCGAGGGCCACGTCCACTCGAGGTCGGTGCCGTTGAAGCCGGCGTTGTCGGCGATGATCTGCTTGCCGTCCTTCTCGAGGCCGTCAGCCTGCGAGAGTTCGCGCCGGAAAATGATGCCGTTGTCGGCGTCGTTCACGCCGATGCCCAGCAGCAGCTGGGACTTCCCGCCCCCGGCCTGGCCGCCGTAGAGCAGGATGTCGGCCTGCGAGAGGTACGCCTCGGTCTGGACCCCGGGGTTGGGGATCCAGATGCGGCTGCCGATGGCGGCCTCGACGTCCTGCGCGATCTGGCTTCTCGCGCCCTCCGGTACCGCCTGGAGGCGCGCGAGGATCTCGTCGAGGGTTCCGCCCATGCGCGGCTACTGGCTGCCGGCGGTGCTCCCGAGCTTGGCGGCCTCGGCCTCGGGGCTGGTGGTGGCGGGCGTCGGGATGCGCGGGGTGACGGGCTTGAAGATCTCGGTGTACGCCGGGGCCTTCGCCGTGCCCTCGTGCAGCCAGGTCTGCCAGTGGTAGTCGAGGTCGTCGAGCGCGCCCTTCAGGAACATGACCTGGTCGCGCGCCTGCTGCTGCATGGCCTCGGCCTGGGCGATGCGGCCTGTCAGCTCGCGCCGGCGCTCGGTGAGCTTGATGGCCATCGGGGTGCTCTCGCCGATGCCGTAGAGGGGCTTCGGGAGCAGCAGGTCCGACTCCGGCGGGACCACGAGCAGGATGCCCAGCGCGTGCGCGATCGTGGCGAAGAACTGGCAGCCGGTGCGCTGGTCGCCGTACTCCTCGGTGGCCGCCATGTCGATGCCGAAGAGCCCGATGGCCGCCTCGGGGCGTGGCTGGCCGGCGGCGTCGGCCTGGGCCCACTCGGCGCGAATGCGCTCGAGCGCGAGGGCGAACATCCACGCGATGCTCGAGGTGAAGAAGTACGAGCCGTAGCGGTCGATCAGGTCGTCGACGGGGAGCGCGCGCGAGCCCGGGATCTCGGGCACCGGCTGGTTCATCCAGACGATGGGCTTCTTCGCCATCCACGCCACGTACTCGGGGGAGAACCACGGCTTCTGGGTGTCGGGCCGGCCGATCACGCCGGGCTCCCAGCGGTGCAGTTCGAACCACTCGTCGGTGCGGCCGGCGACGGAGTAGACGCCTGGCGAGCACCCCCAGATCTGCCAGGTGGGGTCGGCGTAGGGCGCGAGCCGGATGGACGACGGGGCGCTGCCGATGAGCGCGATTTTCATGCGGTACTCCTCCTCTGGTGCTGCGGTTGCGCCCGGCGGCGCCCTCCTCCGGGCGGCCGCCGGGTCTGGTTGCCGATCAGGTGCTGGTGGCGCCCGCGATCGAGCCGGTCGAGAGGGTGCCGAGCACCGCCCAGACCGCGGTCGTCAGGCCGACCAGGTTCACGCTCACGCCGGCGTTCTGGGTCGACTTCAGCGTGGTGAAGCTCGAGCCCAGCGTCGACAGGAACGTCTCGGAGTTGGCCGTCTTCAGGTACAGGGTGACCGAGGTCGAGGCGAAGACGAGTTTCTTCTCGACGCCCTGCACGGGCGGGTCGAGCACGTAGACCGAGCTGGAACCCGCCGAGGTGCCGGCCATGACCGAGACGCCGTAGGCGGCGAGGTTCGTGCCGGTCGACTCCGCGGTGCTGGTCCCGAGGCGCACCTGCTCGGCGCCAGCGAGCACGTCGAACGCCTTGCCGCCGGTCTGCGCGGTGGAGAGGGCCTGCAGGCCAAGACGGCGGCCGTGGATGCTGGTGGTGATGTTGTTGCCGTAGCTCATGGTGCGGTTCCTTCACTCGCCGGTACGGCCGGCCGCCGGACGCGCCCCTCCCCTCGTGCTCCCCGGAAAGCGCATCGATCCCCGGGGCACCATGATCTGCGGGGCTACCCCCCGATCTTCCACCACTCCGCGGTGACGATGCCGCTGGTCTGGGCGACCACGCCCATCGCGGTCACGCCC
>ERZ795047.3382-NODE-3382-length-14301-cov-4.650007_pt1 | contig 14301 bp, 21 predicted proteins | sample MGYA00375131_ERZ795047 | MGnify/ENA primary metagenome ERZ795047 (study PRJEB30176, sample SAMN05720228) | activated sludge metagenome | isolation source: Anaerobic digester | place: Japan | collected 2015-05-20 ...
AATCATGAGCTACTATAGATAATGCTTGAATTTCATGATCATTAGTATCAAATGTAGTTACTCCAGTTGAAGTCATTGTATAATCATGAGCTACTATAGATAATGCTTGAATTTCATGATCATTAGTATCAAATGTGGTTATTCCAGAGCAATTATAATAACTAATATTATCACCATATAAACTAAATAATGCTCCTTTACTCAAAGTATCTGTTTTTGCTGAAATGACAACAGATATTGCATTAAAAGTATTTAAATTTCCAACATTTATATTTGATGAAGTATTAGAACTTATAACAAACCCATCATTAACAGTTGTCCCAATAGGGATAACTGCATTATTAATCATAGAACTCAAATGTATAGGATCGTATGATTTGACATTAGCGGAATCAAATCGTATTATTGAATTATTAGTGGGAATATTGGGACCAGAATGGCAACTCATAATCCATACCTCCCTTTCAAAGCATTAAAATTCTGCTGAAGCTCAGATACAGATAATGCTCTATTATAAGCTTGAACTAAACTCATATCCCCTTGCCAATATCCAGCATATCCAGATCCAATAGTAATATCAGCAGAAGTAGTAGTTAAGACACCATATCCATGAGTACTTGTATTTCCAGGAACTGTATTTAAATACCAATAATAATTTGTAGTATTTCTAACGGTACACAATATATTCCAAACAGATCTTAGTGTAGTTGGACTAACAGGACCAATATAAGGTGAATTATTAGAACCAGCATCCCCAAAAAAATAAGTCATCATATTTCCATTTTCATGAGTCCAAGTACCATATCCACCATACGCCTGATTCCAAGGATTCTTACGTCCAGAAGTATAGGTATGTCTTAAAATCATTATCAATGTTTGTTCAGATGAAAAATCTAAAGAACTATTATTAGTAATAGTTCCATACATCGAAGATCCATTAAATGTAAAATAATTAGTATTGAACGTGGGCAATACTCCCCAATTACAATGATTTCCTTTTCCACTTAAATCATACCAAACATTACCTGAACCAGGATAAGATTTTGGATTAACAGCATCTAGGTATATAACTAAATTATTAGTTATTATTTTAGGAGAATGAAATAAACTCATACATCATATCTCCCTTTAGTCGCATTAAAATTTTGTCGGATTTCTGAACCAGATAAAACCCGATTATAAATCTTAATAATTCCTATTTTCCCATTAAATTGACTATATGGTTGGTATCCTGAATATTCGCCTATATTTAATGAACTACCACTTCCACTATTAGTAGGTGTTGGAGTTGTTCCTGTTGCAATATTACTCACTGCATTAATATAAATTAATGGAGCATCTGAAGAACCAGGAGTATGTGAAACCCCAAGTTGAACCCAAGTATTAAAAGGAACAGATACAGACGAATAATAATTTACCCAATCACTAGTCGAAGAAGACCAATACCAATATCTACCATCTCCAAATAATCCATATCTAGTAAACCGACTAATTATCATTCCTGTTCCAGATATTTTATAAATCCAGGCTAATAATGTTATATCTGCATTAATATTTAATGTCGCATTACCAGTAACACTTATCCAACTAGGTGAAGAAAATGAAAATCTACCACCATTATAATCTTCATAACTTGTATTATTAATTAATAATCCATTATTTCCATTTCCACTTAAATCATAACAATTAGTTCCAGATTTAGGATAAGATTTTGGATTAGCAGCATCCAAATAACATACTAATCCATTTGTAACTATCTTAGGATTATAATTAATTCCCATAAATTATACTCTTATAATCAATCGTGCGAAACATTCATACAAATCGTTCAACCTCTGTAATAGTTTCATAACTATTTTTAATTTTATTTTCAATTTTATCAAAATATTCTTTAGATTCAAATTCTAATGGAATCCCAGTATATTCAAAAATAACTTCATTATTAAATATATCTATAATAGTTTTATTCCAAGTGTTATTACTATTTTTAGTAATAACTAATTTTAAAGGTCTCATTGATATTCCTAAATATTAACAATTCTACGATATCTACGAATGGGTTCTTTTAAACCACCAATTAATGTAAAAACTTTAATAGTATTAGAATTATTAGTATATAATCCACGATGAACTGTCGAATTACCAGTAATAAAACTAATAGTACCAAATGCTTCTTCTATAGAAGTCATTAAACCAGGGACAGAATCAAAAATATCTTTTCCGCCTAATACAATAATACCAACTACTGTTGCCGTTTCTAAATCAAACTCATCTGCTAGTAAAGTTGTTTCAATATTACTTTTTAAAGCTTTAGATATAGATTCAGAATTAGAATAATCCTTTACAGTAATTGCTCCCATAACCATATGTCCAGATGAATTTATTATTGATTTATAATCTGCTTTATCAAATGATATTAGATCTGACTCTTTTGTAGATATAATATTAAAAGTATGGAATAATTGAACTATTGTATTATTTATAGTTGGATAAAATTGTGTAACTGTTAATCTGGGAAATAATTTTTTAACTCTGTCATTATCTATAATGATAAACGGCGAAATTTGTTTATCATTTGCCATTTCACTTAAAGACGTTAATATCTTTAAACTATTTTGTTTAACGGCAGGAGAACTAGCCTCATTATTAGTAGGAATAGTTGCAATTGCACCCACTCGTTGATCTGCATTTTCTAATCCAATTTGTCTTAAATACAATTTAGATAAATCAATAGTAGGAATAATAGTCCCTGATCCAGTTCCCCCACCAGTTCCCGCACAAATTATTATATGATCAACATCATTACCAAAAATTTTATTCATCATTAATAAAATGTCAGATTTTGCCTTTAAAAAAGCCGCAGAAGATATATCCATATCTTTACCTGCGCCATCAGTAGTACCAATTTTAATTTTAGTAGGAACTGTTAAATCAGCAAGATCATGATATGAAGTATTAATTACTATATTTTTCTTGTAACCTAAATCATAAAATGACTGTGCTAATCTTCCACCACATTGACCAAGACCAATAATTGCAAATTTTAAAGATCCACCTGATTCATCATTAACAGCTTCAATAACTTGTTCAACAGGCAAATTATCAATATCAGGAATGTCAAAATCAAAATCTAATTCTTTAGTTATATTATTTGATTTTTGAACTGTCTCAATTATATCTTCTAGTAAATCTGGCATAATAATAATCCATATGTTAAAATTAGTATAAAAATAAATTAATATAATTTTAATGTACAAATATATAATATTGGAGATGATTTTCCATTCATCATTGGAACAATTGTAAGCAATCCAACAATTAATTCTTCTTGGACGTTTATTTTAATAACATCCGTCCATATTTTATTAGCTTGTATAACACTTAACATTTCATCATATGTATTAATTAATTTTAAATTTTTAACAGAAGAATTTAATGCTTCTGTTAAATCCTTAAATTTAAATAATGAAATAAATTGATTATTACAATATAAAATATCTCCAACTTCATTCACAATAAATATACTATCAGTGCATGTATTTAATATATTTACTAATAATTTAGAATTATTTTCTTGTTCTTTATTCTCTGTAATGTCACGACCAATAACGATCAACTCTTTACGTGACCCATCTTCATTAAATATTGGGGTTTTAATAACATCAAAATACATAGTTTTTCCATTAAAATCGAAAAACTCAATATCTCGATATCCTTCATTATTATTCCAAGCTTGTTTATCAGAATTAATACAAATATTTAATCCTTCTTTAAACATAGGAAATTCAATACTTAAATCATAATCTGTTTTCCCAATATATTCTTCATTATCAAATCCATATAATTTTTTTGCTGCAATATTAATAACTTGCCATCTACCAATAGCATCTTTAATTATAACAATATCACTAATTGAATCTATTATAGAATGAAATCGAAATATAGTATCTTGTAGTTTATCTTTTAATGTTTTAACGGCATTATGAGTTTCTAAAGCAATTTCTGATGTTGAACGTTTTAATGATTCAAATAATTGTGTAAGTTTATTTAAATCATTATTTAAAATTTCAGATAGTTGTTGTTTTTGTTGTGAATGGTTATTAGTCATAAACTCCTCATAGAGGGTATTATAACTAATACCCTCTTTTTTAGATTTTAATTACGCCTTCTTAAATATCCCAAATGTATTAAACACGGTTACAACTGCATCAACAACTTTATTAATAACCGGTATTAACTCTTGAGAGCCACTTAATGTTGCTCTAACAGTTTCAATTACTAAAGATATCTTCATTTTTCCTAACCCAGATTCGGGAAACTGTTCTTCTAATTGCTTAGTAACAGTAATTATTAAAGGAAGAAGTTGTAATACTAATTTAATAGTTTCAAACATTTATTTTCTCCTAATCATGAAAAGATCCTCTCGGATCTTGATACGCTATTTGTTCAACGTATTTACGTCGATCTTCTTCTGTCTTGGGCTTTGGTTGATTAAATGGATTTATATATGTAGTATCTATAGGCCCTTTATTTTTAATAGCTCCAACTATTGCTAATATACCAGTAATTAAAGTGATAGCAGAGGTTATAATTTGAGTTGCAAGTTCTGCATCTAATTTATAACCAAAAATACCAATAATACTAACAATTACAGTGCCCAATCCCCCAATTAATGTTTTAGACATCCACCATTTCTTTTCAGGGGGTGGAATTACCGTAGGAACATTTGGATCTAATTCATCAAGATAACGTCTATATGCTTTTTCTGTATTAGATCCATATTGTCCATCTTCTTCTAATGGACCATACCCAAGTTGATTTAATTTTTTTTGTAATAAATAAGTTTTTTCATTCTTTATCATTTTTAATTTCCATTTCTCGAATACTGTTCCAATCACTATCTTTAGCAACTTCAAATCCAGTACAAAATCTAATAGTATCTAATATCATACGATTATCATCTGTATCCGCAATATTAATTAATACATTTCTTAAATTATCTACTACATCAAAAGGAACTCTTGGATGAGAAGCAAATGCATTAGGTTGGAAACTATCAGAAGTCCAAATTATTTTAAGATTACTTCTTACTGAATTTGGCATAATTTTAAATGTATGATCGATTCCAATACCAACATTATATAAACTTTGTGAAACACTATTATATATTTCTTCATGGGTTTTAATATAAATAGGAGTTACATTAATTCCTTTTTTTTCTAAAGTTTTTAATGGATTTATGATTATAGGGCTATCAAGTTCAGGAAACAGAACTTGTCTATGAGATAAATCATTAATTGAAGAAATATGACTATTATTAGTAGCAAAAACAATCCATCTTAATTTTAAATCTTTAACTTTAGCAAATGCAGAATACCCTTGAGATCGATGGAATTTAATATATTCACTTGGAGTTAAATAAACAAAATCATATAATCCTTTACTTAAATTTGTTTCAAAATCAACAATAGATTTCGTTGTTTTAAATATAAAATTATTTCCTGTTTGTTTATTTAAATAATTAATAAATGGGTCCCACATTCGTTTTAAATTTTCTTCTTCAAATTGTGGAACTACCCCAAATGTATAAGAAGCAGCATTAATTTGAATAGAGTATAATAAAAAAATAAAACTAAAAAATAACTTTCTCATAAGCGCAACTTATTTTTTTTATTTATTGTTTTTTTTATTTCATCAGTTGAAACATATAATTCATCAATTCTACTATTAATTTGTTCAACTTTATTCTCAATTATTTTATCTTTGTCATTTAAAAATTTACTTACATCATTTAAAGTATTAGCATATTTTTCAATTTCATCTAATGATTTAATAATTTCAGAATTATCAAGATGATGTTGACCGATTGTGGTTTTAATTTCAATTACTGAAGTTATTAAATTTTGAAACTCATTTTTAAGAGATTGAATAGTCGCAGCTTCTTCCGCTTTCAAGGTTTCATAATGATCTGATAAAGGTAAAAATACATTTAAATACCAAATCACTGCAACTATAATAAATATTAATAATAAAAAAATAGGCCAAGGAACTAATGATAAATCGACTCCCAGTATATTCATTTACAATCCTCTTTAACAGAAATATAATCAATTTCTCTTATATTACTTCTTAAATAATTAATATCATCACTCATCTCAATTCTAAATAATGTTGGAACATCTATGTGTATGCATTCTTTAACATTATCATAAATAATACATATACTAGACAAACATCTAAAAGAAATTGCAGAATCCGTTAAATTTTGAGTTTTATATATTGTTGCATTATATGCGTAATATATAATATAAAAAATCAACCAACCTACCATTAATACTAAAATTGATGTTGTTACTTTTTTTCTATTAATTATTGATAACATTATCAGTATATTCCAATAAATTTTCCAATTTATGTACATCATATTTTTTTAATATATCTGTACTTAATGCAAAATTAATACTAAAACTAGATGGAATTATTTGTTTAACTATAGGAATATGTTGTTGTTTATCTGATATAAAATTATCAAGAACCATTCCCATATAATTAACATCCCAAGATAATGAAAATGCAGTTTTTGTTTTTTTGCATACATTATGTGTAATTGTTAAAAAAATATTATTTTTATTATAATATTCTAAATCTTCTGAAATGTCAGACATAATTAATAATTTTCCAGAAACTTCATCTAATAAATAATCAAGATTGGATATAATCACAGAATTTTTATCTCTTGATAATTCATTTAATAAAAGATTTAATTCTTTTCTATACAAAATTTGATGTTTTATTACTTTTATTTTTATCCCATAATCATTATTTAATAAATTACTATAAACATCATTCATTGGAGTATTAGCATTAAATAAATAATGAACATTTACTTCTTGAATATTAAATAATTCATGTATAAATGTAAAAAATCTATCAAATGTTAATGATAAATATATATCTGCTCCAGAAGAATAACTAACAACAACATTATTATTTGCATATTCATTATTAACAAATTTATAAAAATCAGAGCTTAATATTTTAAATTCATCCATAATTACAATAAAATTATAATTTTCATTAATTAATTTATTTTTAATAATGCTCTCATAAGAATCTAAAGTTTGATTATTTTTAATTCTTAATGTATCAATAGTTATACTTCTAATTTTAATATCATTTTTAAATCTAGTATTTGCAATATAATTAGATATACAATTAAATGAACCGGTTTTAATTATTATAAACAAAATATAAAAATTATTAATAGGTCCCTGATTTCGATGTATATGAATATTATTATGAACGTTAGATATAGAATGAGAATTCTTTAGTGAATTTGCATTAGATTGAGAATATAAATTAGAAATAAAGACTAAATTAAGAATTACTAAACTAAATAATTTATACATTAGTCCGATTTTACAATTTTCATAGTGCAAATATAATAAATAGGATATTTCTCACAATTCATTACTGGAAGTATCGTAACAAGACAATTAAGTAATGTATCATCGAAGCATTTATTAATAATCGTTCCAGTCCATATTTTATTAGATCTAATTGTTACCCACATATCTTTAAAAAATTCTTTTGTCATTTTCCCAGAATTAAGAATAGACATTGGCTTATTTTCAACTTGTGCGGACGAATTAAATCTAAAATTCTTAAGAAAACTATCATTGCAAAAAGTAATATAACCTCCACCATCAACAATTAAAATTATATCAGATGCAGAATTCAAAGCAAAAATACAAGCTTTATTACGTTGCTGGGTTTTTATTAAATCTGTTATATCTCTCCCTAAAATAATTAACTCTTTAGGAGTACCATCAGAATAATATGTGGGAGTTTTAATAACATCAAAATAAACAATTTTATCTCTAATATTAAAAAATTCAACGGATCTAACTGGAATTTTTAAATCCCATATTGATGCATTTACTAAAGAACATTTGGTTAAAATTTCATCATAAAATGGTTTTAACTCAATAAGATCTTCACTAGTTTTACCAACAAATTGTGAAGGAATTAAATCAAATAAATTCTGACCAAATTTATTTAAAGTTTTCCATTTACCAGTAGCATCTTGAATAATAACTAAATCTTCTATTGAATCAATTACAGAAAAAAATCGAAAGATTGAATCTCTAGCTTTCTCATGTAAGTGACTAGAAACAGTATTAGTATTCAAAGATTCATCTATTGTTACTTTTTTTAATAATTGGATAGATTCTGATAAAGAAGATATGTCAGTTTTTAAATTTTCTATTTGAATTAATGATTTTATTTTTTGTTTTTTCAGTTTTTTCATACTATTTCTTTTTTAATTAAATTGATTTTTAATTTCAAATTTATATTTAAAGAAATAAATTGAATACCAATAACTTAATAAATTTGGCTAATTAAACTTATTTTCTTTATTAACGGCGGAACTTTATATTATTTTTTTGAACGTATTTCATCTTTTATTTCATTCATTTTTTCTTTAATTTTAGTTCTTTGTACTAAATCTTTAGTTTCTGCGTATTTTTTTTGTAATTCTTGATATGCTTTATATAATCCGTATGCTGCGGCTGCTCCAACAGGACCACCACCAATAACATATCCAGCAGCAGCTACTTTAGTCCCAGTAGGAACTTGAAATTCAAATATTTCCGCATTATCAATTAATGTATCAATATTTTTAGTAATCATGTATTTTTAGCTTTAATCTGAGCAATTTTTAATTTATTATCTAAAATTGCTTTTTGTATTCTTGTTTTTTCTTCTAAAGTTTTAGCAGCAGCTAATCTAGTTTCTAACATTTTATTTGTATTCATCAAAGGCGCTAAGATTCTTTCAAGAGGAGTTGGAGTTGCTTCTTGAATTAATCCAATAATTGAATCAGCAATCATTTAGTAAATTTCTCCGTATAAGTATCGTTTGGGATTAAAGCTCTATACTGAGTCCATCCTTTAAAATTACGTTTATATAATATTTTTTCCAAATCAAAAGAAGAAATATTATCTCCTAATTCAACTTGTAATAAATCTCTTACTTTGATACGAGATTCATATTCAAGATCGGAAAATGGAGTAGACACATGTTCTAATGGAGAAGCATGCAACCTACTATTATTCATAAATTTAGCATATATTTCTAATGCCTTTTCTATAGTAGTATTTAATTTTCTATAAGATACTTGTCCACAACAAGAAATAGCAATTTTAATAGCAGTATCTATATCAATAATTTGATCATTGATACTATAAATCAAAATATCATTTTCTCTTATAGTATCAATATATGGAACATGCCATTCACCATAATATAATAACTCTGGAATAGATTCAGAATACGCTTCATACATACAATTAGCTAATTCTTGAATTTCCGGCTGTGCGTCTTCTGCCGTTCGTAAATAAAAAAAGTTATTAAAATCTGTTCCAGTTAATATAGTATCTACATACATAAAAGGTTCTAATAATCTATTAGCATATTGCTTATGCAATTCATATTCTGCTAAATTCTTACCAATATCTCCCATAATATAATTAGCTTCTAACCATAATCTCATTATTTCCTCTAAATTATTATCTATATAATCTAAAGAAAACATACCTCTAGCATTCTTAACCCATTGATCAGGAATAAATGGATCATTTCTTATTCTTTCTATATTATCTTTAACAGGAATTGCCCTTGATGAACTTGTATTCTTACTATAAACTCTATGGGTATTTAATTCAGCTAGGATAATTCTAGGGTAAGTTAATCTAAACGTTGTTAATCTATCACCTTGCTTATTAATAGAATCTTTTAATATAATAGCACTTGTTTGATTCATTAATATTTTCTCTGTTAAACGGCGAATGGAAAATAAAAAATTAAGAGCCAGTAATTATACTGACTCTTAATTAAAATTATAAAGACATTGGCACAATTTGTAAAATAGAAGCGAATGCATGAATCTCATCATCTCGATCAGCCATTAATCTTAAAACATCTCCAGTATCTAAATTAATTGGCTTATCAAAAGAAAGAGTATCGTGAGGAAGAACTGTTAATAAATAACCAATATTAAAAGTTTCTCCAGTAGATGCATCATACACTTGAACAGTTACATGACCTTTAGTATTAGGATCTAAATTAGTAGTAGAAAAGAATAATGTATGAACTACTGCCTGAATTGTAGTTGATTGAGAATCGCTCCCACAAGTAAAAAAATCAACCGGATCAGTAGTTAAAATCTTTCCAGCATTAATAAATCTATTCATAAATTTTTTATCCTACAAATTAAAAAAATTTACACTTCATTCCTGGAACAACAGAATCTAATGTATTATTATAAGTTCGTTCTTGCAAACAATGAACAGTAGAACAAGAATGAAGCTTATAATAAACAATTCCAAGATTACAATTTAAAGAAGTGCAAGCGGTTAAAGATAATATATTTAACAACAAATATAACTTAAATAACAACACTCTGAATACTCACCTTTATATTTATTGGTTCGTTTGATTCAACTTGTAATGTATTATTATCTATTTCTATTATAGAAACCAAATCATTTTTATAAAGATTAAGCTCAGGATCAAAAACTAAAACTGAATATTCAAGATGATCAGAATTTAAATTATGAACTATAGTATGAGTAGTTGCACTAACTGTACTTTTATAAATATATGAATCAAAGACTGAATTTAAATATTCTCTCAACGTTTCAGTATCTACACCTAATGAAGCCGTTGATAAATAAGTTTTAATAGATTCAGCATTTGGAACTAATTTATTATTATTAAGATCATTAATATCAATATTCGTTGGACTTTCTACAGGAACATTAAATGTGTTTTTTTGCTCAAATGTATTTTCACTATTCACTCTCGCAAGATTATAAATAGTTTGAGTTAATGCATGAAATATTGCATTTGCAGATGGTGCTTTTGCTAATTCACCTTCACTTACTATTTGAGTAATAAAACTTTCTAACTGTTCTTGTATAACAATAGGATCGTCAGTACATGGTTTTTGATACCAGGGCCAAAGAGTGGCATATGGTTTCTGTTCAATAGGTACTAATGAATAATAAGAGGAAGACATAATATCAACCTATATAAAAAAGATTTCTTGTATAGCTTTAATTACACTTTTTGTAATATTATCTGATGGAAATACTTTATACGACACATCATTTATGATTGCAATTTGAGAATTTGTATAATAGGAAACAACAAATCCTGCCGTTGAATTAGCTTTATTAATATCAATAATTGTAAGTATCATTTTATCTAATTCAGGATAAAAATCTGGGGAATATCCAACAGTAACATGTTCCTCTGGATGTTCTTGTACAATTGTTTTTATAAATGATAATCTAAATTTTGCTTTATTTTCATAAGTGTCTTGCAAATAATTATATGCTATTGACACTATAAAAAATCCAGAAGTATCATCAACTGTACTAACATCTGTCTCAAGTATAATTTCTGTAGGAAATTCAATTAATGTAGTGTCAATAATAATTTTTCCCGGAGATATTATACATAATAATTTATTATTTTCTAATGTTACTGATTGAATTTTCAATCCTGTAATTATACAATTATTACCAAAAACATTTAATAATTGATTTATCGAACGTCCTAAATATACTCTCGATTGATGAGAATTAAAATCGAATAATTTTCCATTATATGGGTCAATATGAATTTGTTGACCAGTTGCATAAGACACACTACTTGTCATAAATTACTCCTATAAAAATATTCCAGTAGTTGAATAATTAACAGATTTTGGAACAGGAGGAACGAACGGTAAATCAAGAAAATAATAGGAGTATCCAAACATTTCTAATAAAATACGAATATACATAGATTGGTAATAATTATAAAACTGCGCTTGATATTCTTTATCATTAATATTTATAACTTCATCATAAAACTGATATAACATAGGTTTTAAACGATTATCAATTTCAATCGAAATAGTTTTATAAACAAATGTATTCTCATTCCATACTTGACCGGCATCATTATATAATGTTCCAGTTTTACTATCACACAACCACAATACGAATTTTATAGGTGTTGAATCTATATATAAATATTGTGCTGAAATAACAACACAATCATATTTCTTATCTATAAAGAAATCATCATATGATAAATTTAATTTTAATTCTATACTATTCGAGATTCTGATTAATACACCATCCATAATTAAATCACCAGGATTTAATACAACTTGTATATATTCATTATTCACAAATTTAGTATCTTTAATAGATACTTCTAATCCACTAATTATATTGATTCTAGAGTCTACATAATTATTTGAATATACATTGGATAATGCGCTATTAAATGTCTCATGTAATGCTTTAGTTAAATATAACTTAGGATTAGATAAATGCGATCTAGATGGATATTGATTAGCTTGAGATATAAAATTATTAGATATTTTATTTTGAAATAATTTAGTTCCAAAAGTAATTTGATCTAATGGAATCGTAAAACTATTATAACTAAAATCTCGAACATTCTGCTCAGTTAAATGTATCATTTAAATAAAGAAGAATTCTATGACTGATATTATCAGATGGATAAATTGTATATTCAATATCTGTTATTTTTACACGTTCTCTATTTAAAAGAGGAATTTGTCGCTTAAAGATCAATTTATCTGCTTTTTTAAATTCTATAACGGCGAGTATTAAAATATAGTATTCAGGATACCAATGACTAGTAGGTGCATGATATTCTCTCACCCTAGATGGATCATTTTCATAATTTGGATATTCAATTGGATCTGGTAATTTCTCAATTGCATGTGTTAATCTAATAGATGAAGAATTTCGTTGTTGAATTTCACAAAAATTAAAAAACAAATTAGGAAATAAAACCCCATCATTAAATCCAGAAACATCAATTGATAATGTTATTGGATTAGGATATTTAATTAATGCACTATCTAAAATTGCCTCTCCAGGAGAAATTGTAACAGTTATTACATCATTATCTAAATATTGATAATCTAATATTCTAAACCCTGTTATAATAACATTATCTCCAAATACTCTAAGTAAGCTATTTACTGCCTCCCCAAGATATACTCTTGATGAAGGAGTATTAAAATCAAAAATTCGTCCTTGAGTAGAATTAATAAAAACAGATTGATTCCGCGGAGTTATACTGTTACTCATTAAGACTCCTTATAATATTAATTAAATATTAACACATCCCAATTACTATCATTAGCACAATAAACTAATTGAAATTTAGCCCCAGCATGATCTATCTGAAAATCTCCAGCATTCAATAAAATAGTGTTAGCGTTAGCATATTTTACTGTTGCTAAATGAGTAGTTCCATCAAAAGTATGATTTTTGTCACTAATAATTAACCAATCACCATCATTGGGAGATGCTGGTAAATTTATTGTAGCAACTCCAGAAGAAGTATCAACTAAATAATATTTATTTGTTAAAGCATTAATAGTTCCACTTGCAGATACTATCGAATATTTCGAACTATTTAAAATAGAATCTGTAGAAGAATCACAGCAATAATGTCCAATATATGACATATTAATTACCCTTTATATAAATTTAAAATATATTATCCAATTCTAGGTTAATTATACTAGAATTGGATAATACTAAATATTTACATTATTGTAATTTGAATAATAATTCTTGTACTGTTTTTATCAAAATAGATAAAATAGAATTATAATTAATAGATTTTTTATTTGTAATCTCATCACATTTAATTAATAAAGGATCAATATTTTCAACTTCTTGAGCAATTAATCCATATATTAGTTCATTAGTATCATTAAATCTAAATAAAACTGGATTTAATTTAGATATTATATCTTTACATTTATCAAATAATAAAGAATTAATGTCATACTTTAAATTTTCATCTGAAAAAGTATAAAGTTCTGTTGCATATAATTCATTTAAATAAAGTGAAGATTTTGTTCCGTTAACCCACATTCCACCAGCTACTCGCATTTCATCTAATTCATATGTTGGACTAGTATTATAAAATGCAATTTTAATGGAATCATCATTTGGTTCCAATGTATTTATAAATTGAGAAGTAGGGTTAAACAATATTTCGTAATAAGAATCAGTACTATTTTTTATAATAGATAAAATATCTAAATTCCACAAAATTGTCAAAAGATCAGGGTCTTTAAACTTAAATCTATATGGTTTTCCCGAAGATGCATCTAAATATGTCTGTAAACTTGTATAAGAAGAATAATTAATAAAAATTCGATATGGTGTTGTAGTTTTATTAATATAAAAA
>ERZ795047.3383-NODE-3383-length-14300-cov-4.201685_pt1 | contig 14300 bp, 11 predicted proteins | sample MGYA00375131_ERZ795047 | MGnify/ENA primary metagenome ERZ795047 (study PRJEB30176, sample SAMN05720228) | activated sludge metagenome | isolation source: Anaerobic digester | place: Japan | collected 2015-05-20 ...
TGGCCCACATTCATACGGGAGGGAACACCGAGAGGATTGAGAATGATATCCACCGGTGTGCCATCAGGCAGATACGGAAGGTCTTCGACCGGGAGAATCTTTGAGATCACACCCTTGTTTCCGTGACGTCCTGCCATTTTGTCACCGACAGAGAGCTTGCGCTTCTTGGCGACATATACTTTGACAAGCTGAAGCACTCCGGGCTTCAGTTCATCACCACGTACGACCTTGTCGATTTCTTTGTCAAGCTTATCCTCGAGTTTCGCAATCAGGTCATTTGCCCTGTAAAGAACCTCTTCAGCCTTGCGGTTCTTGGCAGGCTCGCGGCAGAGGCCGTCTTTAAAGGAGATATTGCGGAAATCGAGTTTGGACAACAGCGACTTGGTCCATTTCTTTCCAGCCGGAACGATCACTTCTCCGGTATGGAAATTAGTGATTTCCCCAGATGTGGTATCGGTAAGGAATTCGACAAGCTTCTCCATCCGTACCTTTTCGATCTCACTGATCTGTTTTGAGATCTCAGCCTTAAGCTCGTCGATACGCTTCTTGTCTTTTTTCTTTGAACGTTTATCGCGTTCTTTCCTGGAATAGATCCTGGTGTCGATTACGGTACCCTTGAGTCCCGGAGGAGCTTTCAGAGAGGAATCACGGACATCTCCCGCTTTTTCCCCGAAAATCGCTCTCAACAGACGCTCTTCAGGTGAAAGCTCGGTCTCACCCTTGGGTGTAACTTTACCTACCAGAATATCTCCGGCTTCCACTTCAGTACCGATCCTTATGACCCCGTTCTCATCGAGGTTTTTCAGGGCATCTTCACTTACGTTCGGAATTTCACGTGTCAATTCTTCCGGGCCGCGCTTTGTGTCCCGCACCTCGGTCTCGAAAACTTCGATATGTACCGACGTGTAAACATCTTCCGCCACTAGCTTTTCAGAAATGATGATCGCGTCTTCGAAGTTGTACCCGCGCCATGGCATAAATGCCGCTGTCACGTTTCTACCAAGGGCAAGCTCCCCGTCCTTGGTAGCATGACCATCAGCAAGTGTATCTCCGGCTTTCACCTTCTGACCGACCTTGACACATACTTTCTGATTGATACATGTATCCTGGTTGGATCTTTCGAATTTGACAAGTTCGTAGGTGTCAAACTCAGTAAGACCAAGGACATCATCTCCTGCCTTATCCTTAACCTTGCGCACCACGATCCTGGTTGCATCGACCTTCTCGACCACACCGGGATTCTTGGCAACGATCATGCATCCGGAATCTTTTGCCGCACGGCTCTCCAGACCTGTACCCACAAAGGGCGGTTCTGTTCTAAGAAGCGGCACAGCCTGACGCTGCATGTTGGATCCCATCAAAGCACGGTTAGCATCATCGTGTTCAAGGAAGGGAATCAATCCCGCGGCAATACTTACAAGCTGCATCGGAGAGACATCCATATAGGAGATCTCCTGCGGTGATACAACCGGAAAGTCGCCCCTGTAACGGGCAAAAATCATCTTTTCAATAAACTTCCCTTTTTCATCAACCGGTGTATTGGCCTGTGCAATTATGTGATTGTCTTCCTGATCAGCAGTGAGATAAACAATATCTCCGGTCAATGCGCCGTTTTCAACTTTCTGATAGGGAGTTTCAATAAAACCGAACTCATTTACTCTCGCGAAAGTGCTGAGAGATGCGATCAGACCGATGTTGGGTCCTTCAGGAGTTTCAATGGGACAGAGACGTCCGTAATGAGTATGATGAACGTCACGCACCTCAAAACCGGCTCTTTCACGGGTCAATCCACCCGGCCCCAGAGCACTGACACGGCGTTTGTGTGTAAGCTCAGAAAGCGGGTTTGTCTGATCGAGGAATTGTGAGAGCTGGCTGGAACCGAAGAATGCCTGTACCACAGTAGAAACTGTGCGTGCATTGATCAGATCCTGCGGAGTTACATTCTCTGTATCCCTCAGACTCAGACGCTCTTTTATGGTGCGGACCATTCTTGTGAGTCCGACTGTAAACTGGGCCGAAAGAAGTTCACCAACTGAACGTACCCGGCGGTTTCCAAGATGGTCGATATCATCGATATAACCAACACCATCATTGAGTCCGATCATGTATTTAAAAGCCGCGATGAAATCATCTTTGGTCATTGTGGTGATATCATCGGCAGGAGCAACACCCAGACGGGTATTCATGCGATAACGGCCCACACTTCCCAGATCATAACGCTTCTCATCGAAGAAAAGGCGCTGAATCAGATTGCGGGCGGTTTCGACATTCGGCGGATCACCAGGACGCATTGTGGCATACATGTAAAACAATGCTTCCTCTTCCGACTTTGTCGGATCGGCACTGAGGGTGTTTCTGATAATCATGTTTTCAGGATTAGAAACATCCTTGAGTACCTCAACGAAATCGATGCTGTTCTGAACCAGTTTCTTCCATCGCTCTTCGTTGATAATTTCATTGGCATCTATGATGATTTCGCCGGTATCTTCATTAAAAACTGTTCTTGCATTTACACTTCCGAATATCTTCTCCCGGTTTTCATCATTTACTGCAAGTCTTACAGTATCATGAAACAACCCAAGTATCATTTCATCACTTGAGTATCCCAGGGCACGCAGAAGAATAGTGGCAGGCATCTTTTTGCGCCTGTCAATATTTATTGTCAACACATCATCAACATCAAGCAGGATCTCCACCCATGAACCGCGTTGAGGGATAATTCGGGCAGTAAGAAGTTTTTTTCCGTTTGGATGAATAACTTCGTCAAAAGTTATTCCCGGGCTGCGATGCAACTGGCTAACGATGACTCTTTCGGCTCCGTTTATTACAAACGTTCCCCGCTCGGTCATAAGCGGGATCTCGCCTATATAAACCTCATTACTGATTTTCTCCACGAATTTTTTGGTTTCCCCGTCCTGCTCATAAACCAGCAGAGACATATCAACCTTCAGCGGAGCAGCATAGGTCATACCCCGTTCTTTACATTCTTTAAGAGTATATTTGGGGATTCCCAGCTTGTATCCATCATATTCAAGAGAGTAGTATCCCTTGACATCATTAACCGGAAATAAACTCTGAAAAGCCCCGTGTAGTCCCTGTTTCTTCCGCAGACGCGGAGGAGTATCGGGTTGCAGAAACGCTTCGTAAGACCTTGTCTGGATCTCAAGAAGATTAGGAAGATCCGCCACCCTTTTTATACGGGAATAGCTTTTTCTTTCAACCATTCGCACATCCCCTCAATGTTAAGCCACAAGCGTGGCAAAAAAAGTAAATAAATGACACGAAACACCCTGTCAGGTGTTTCGTGTCATATCTGACTTGTGAAATTTTGAATGTGAGTACGCGTGATTTGAACACGCCTTTCCAAAGCAGGTTTATTTGATTTCGACAGTTGCCCCGTTTTCTTCGAGCTTCTTCTTAAGAGCCTCAGCATCATCCTTGCTGATACCCTCTTTAACCGGCTTTGGTGCACCTTCAACCAGGTCCTTTGCTTCCTTCAAACCTAATCCGGTTGCCTCACGTACTACCTTGATAACCTGAATCTTTTTATCGCCAGCAGTTTTCAGAATCACGTCAAATTCGGTTTTTTCTTCAGCAGGCGCGGCTGCAGCAGCAGCGGCAGGAGCGGCAGCAACAGCAACAGGAGCTGCAGCTTTGACGTCAAATTTTTCCTCGATAGCCTTGATCAGGTCGGAGAGCTCCAGGACGGTCATCCCGCCAATCGCCTCGATAATTTCTTCCTTATTTAAGGTAGCCACAATGAACCTCCGTTGAAATGAGATGAATAATTCGTTTTTTATTTTCGTTTATTGCTCAGCGCTCTTTTTGTCCTTGAGCGCAGTGAGAGTACCGGTAAGCTTGGATAAAATCCCGTTAAGTGCAGCAGCGAATTTACCCATGGGAGCCTGGAGGCAACCCAGAAGCTGTGCAAGAAGCTCTTCGCGGCTTGGAATATCGGCAAGCTTTATAGCATCTTCGGCACTGAAATATGTTCCATCAACAAAAGCCAGTTTCAAGCCCAGAAGTTCTTTATTATCCTTCTGGAAGTCCCTTATAATCTTCGCCGGAGCAGTTCCATCCTTCGGAGCAACCGCAACCGCAGTGGGACCCTTGAAATGAGGCATCAGATCTTCTTTCCCGACCCGCTTTGCCGCCTCTCTGGCCAGAGTATTTTTTACCACTACAAACGTGATTCCCTTTTTACGGAAATCAGAACGAAGCCTGGTAACCTTCTCTACATCGATTTTGTTATTATCAGCGAGATAGATTCCGCTTGCGTCCCGGAACTTCTTCTCCAGTTCCTCTATGACCGTTGTTCTTTCAAGTCTTGTTGACATTGCGCCCCAAACCCTTTTTGCAGTTTCCTACTTTAAATCGTTCTGGTTGATTTTTATCCCCTGCCCCATCGTGCTGGTGAGGCTGACTTTCTTAATGTACTGGCCTTTTGCCGTTGCCGGTTTGGCCTTCAGAACAGCCTCCATGAAAGCTTTTGTATTTTCCAGAATCTTTTGAGATTCGAAAGAAAGCTTCCCAAGCGGAGCATGAAGAATACCAGCTTTATCGACACGGAACTCTACTTTACCTTTTTTCATTTCTTTTATGGCCTTGCCGATATCCATAGTAACTGTACCCACTTTGGGATTAGGCATGAGGCCCCTGGTTCCAAGAATTTTTCCCAGCTTTCCAACCACTTTCATCATATCGGGAGTAGCCACAACAGCATCGAATTCAAGCCACCCGCCCTTTATCTTTTCAGCCAAGTCGTCACCGCCAACGTAGTCGGCACCAGCCTCCCTGGCTTCAGCTTCCTTTTCACCCTGTGCAAATGCAAGTACTCTAATGGTTTTACCCAGACCATGAGGAAGAACTGCCGCACCTCTTACAGCCTGATCGCTTTTGCGGGAATCAACTCCCAGGACAACCGCGATTTCTACTGTCTCATCAAACTTTGTGAAGGAGTTTGACTTAAGAAACTCAATCGCCTCAAGAGCACCATACTCTTTAAGTTTGTCAACTTTTTTATAAACCGCATTGTATTTCTTACCGTGTTTCATGAAAAGACTCCCTTGAATTTTTCAGGCTTCAGCCCTCAGTCGGCGATATTGACTCCCATGCTTCTGGCAGTACCCATAACTGTGTTCATAGCGGCTTCCACACTTGCAGCATTGAGATCGGCCAGTTTCATCTCCGCAATTTTCCTGACCTGTGCCTTTGTAAGAGTGCCGATTTTTTCTTTGTTGGGAACTCCAGACCCCTTTTCCTTTCCTAATTCTTTCAGGATAAGAACAGCAACAGGCGGGGTTTTTGTGATAAATGTAAATGACCTGTCGGAATAGACAGTTATCACAACCGGAATAGTAAGTCCCGGGGAATCCTTTGTACGGGCATTGAAAGCCTTACAGAATTCCATGATATTGACACCCTGCTGTCCAAGCGCCGGCCCGACCGGAGGTGCAGGATTTGCGGCACCACCGGGTATCTGCAGTTTGATTTGACCAACAATTTTCTTAGCCAATTTAATACTCCTGTTATCAACTTATTGGGGTAACATGCATGAAGTCAACTTCTACCGGAGTTGATCTGCCAAACACGCTCACCATAACTTTGATTTTGCCTTTTTCCGGATGGATTTCATCCACTACCCCGTCAAAATCCTTGAAAGGTCCTTCCTTGATCTTTACAGCATCACCTATCTCAAAAGGCACTTCGGAAATCTGCTGACGAGAGATTTTCTCGGTCTGTCCGAGGATCCTGCGAACCTCTTCATCACGAAGCGGCTGAGGCTTATTTCCACCAATAAATCCGGTCACACCAGCAGTGCTGGTCACCGCATGCATTGTCTCTTTTGAAAGCTCCATTTCCACCAGGACGTAGCTGGGAAAAAACTTACGGGTAGTTTTTAACTTTTTTCCGTTTTTTACCTGCACGACATCCTGAGTTGGCATCAGTACCTGCTTTATCTGATCCCCCATCTCACCGGACTGGATCAGTTCACTGAGGTATTGATGAACCTTGGTTTCCTGCCCGGAATATGTGTGGACTACATACCATCTTGCCGCCATCGGAAGCCTCTGTTACATACCTGATTTAAGGAACAGCCCGACAACAAACAACAAGAGCTTGTCACAGGCATAAACAAAAAGCGATACCACAATACTCAACACCACTACGAGCATGGTGGCACCAGTAACCTCGTTCCTGTTGGGCCAGCTTACTTTGGCCAACTCTGAACGGACATCTTTGAGATACTGAATAAACTTCTGCATGATTTACACCATTTACAGGCCTGGAGGGACTCGAACCCCCAACCAACGGTTTTGGAGACCGCTACTCTACCAATTGAGCTACAGACCTAACTTTTGGTTAAAATCCGCCCGACATCCCTTCAGGCAGCGTAGAGCTACTTGGACTCCTTATGAACAGTTCTCTTCCGTTCGAAAGGACAATACTTTTTAAATTCCACTCTTCCGGAATGTTTCTTCTTGTTCTTTGTAGTCTCGTAGTTACGCTGCTTGCATGATGTACATTCAAGCGTTATCTTGTCTCTTGGCATACAATAATCGCTTTATTCGTCGTTAACGGATTATTCAATAATTTCAGTGACAACACCTGCGCCAACTGTGCGTCCGCCTTCGCGAATCGCAAAACGCAGCTCTTTTTCCATAGCTATGGGAGCGATAAGCTCAACTTCAAGCTGTGCATTGTCACCAGGCATGATCATCTCGACTCCCTCGCCCAGTTTGATGCTTCCTGTAACGTCAGTGGTTCTGAAATAGAACTGCGGACGATAGCCAGGGAAGAAAGGAGTGTGACGTCCACCTTCTTCTTTTGACAGAACAACAACCTCTGCCTTGAATTTCTTATGAGGTGTAATTGAGCCTGGTTTTGCCAGAACCATTCCACGCTCGATATCATTTTTGTCTACACCACGGAGCAGAGTACCGATATTGTCACCAGCCTGAGCCTGATCAAGCAGCTTGCGGAACATCTCCACACCGGTAACAACAGACTTGCGTGTAGGCTTAAGACCCACAATCTCGACCTCATCACCAACCTTGACAGTTCCACGCTCCACACGACCTGTAGCAACTGTACCACGACCGGTGATAGAGAAAACGTCTTCAACCGACATAAGGAAAGGTTTGTCAACTTCACGCTGAGGAGTCGGAATAAAGCTGTCGATAGCAGCCATAAGTTCAAGAATCGGCTTTGACTTCTCCGGATCTTCAGGATTGGTCAGAGCAGCAATAGCACTTCCTCTGATTATGGGAGTGTCATCACCAGGGAATTCATATTTTGAAAGGAGTTCACGGATTTCCAACTCAACAAGTTCCAGAAGCTCCGGATCATCGACAACGTCAACTTTGTTAAGGAAGACAACGATTCTGGGTACACCGACCTGACGGGCCAGAAGAATGTGTTCACGTGTCTGAGGCATGGGACCATCAGCAGCACTTACAACCAGAATCGCTCCATCCATCTGTGCAGCACCGGTGATCATGTTTTTGACATAGTCAGCATGTCCGGGACAGTCAACGTGGGCATAGTGACGATTTTCGGTTGAATACTCAACATGTGAAGTTGCAATGGTCAAAATTTTGGTCTCATCGCGACGTCCCTGAGATTCGGACGCTTTCGCAACTTCATCGTAGGAAATGGCTTTGGCCAGACCTCTGGCTGCCATAACACGGGTGATAGCGGCAGTAAGTGTTGTCTTGCCGTGGTCAACGTGTCCGATCGTACCTACATTAACGTGGGGTTTGGAACGATCAAATTTTTCCTTTGACATGGAAAACCTCTCAGTACATGGTGGATGTTTAAAATATCAGTTAATTAAATCGAAACCTTCCAGAACATCACTTGTTTTCTTTATAAGCCCACGAAGGGACTCGAACCCTTGAACCTCATCCTTACCAAGGATGTGCTCTACCTACTGAGCTACATGGGCACTAAAAGCGGGCAATGAGATTCGAACTCACAACAGCCACCTTGGAAGGGTGGAGCTCTACCATTGAGCTATGCCCGCCTGAAATTTCAAAATGGGCAGGGGTGGTTTCGAACCACCGTAGGCCGGAGCCAATGGATTTACAGTCCATCCCCTTTAACCACTCGGGCACCTACCCATATCCTGGAGCCGATGGAGGGACTCAAACCCCCGACCATTCGATTACAAGTCGAACGCTCTATCAACTGAGCTACATCGGCAAAATATACGAGAAAAGTCTTTCAAATATAATTAAGGTTATAAATGAAAGTCAAAAAAAATATCATCAACTTTTCCTGGAAACCTTGTCGACAATCCCATACTTCCTGGCTTCCTCTGCCGACATAAAGAAGTCCCTGTCGGTATCCTCGACAATTTTCTGAATCGGCTGTCCGGTATGGTCAGCAAGAATCTGGTTGAGATTGTCCCTGATACGGAGCATCTCTTCGGCCTGAATCTGAATATCTGATGCCGGACCGAACATATTACCGGAAATCAATGGTTGATGAATCAGAACACGGGCATGCTCCCATGCCTGCCTCTTGCCTTTTGTCCCGGCACAGAGTATAACCGCAGCCATGCTTGCAGCCTGCCCCATACACACAGTCACCACATCGGATTTTGCATGAAGCATGGCATCGTAAATCGCCAGTCCTGATGAGATCACTCCACCAGGGCTGTTAATGTAAAGAGTTATATCATCATTATTCTGCCCGTCGAAGAACAGTATCTTTTTGACAATCGATTCCGCCGATTCGTCGTTTATCTCACCCCAGAGAAAAATCTCTCTGCGCTTGAGAAGCTGTTCTTCCATCTCCTGACCAGTAAACATTTTTCTCATTTGTTTCACGAATTCACTATTCTGATCCTTACCCATCAGCAAGGCCTCCTTTTAAATGTCTTTTAATAAAGCCGTTTTTTCCGGATCGTCAATTACCGCTGAAGGGATACTGCATTCTGTTGTCCCATCCGGCAAATCCTTTACCACAATCCCAAGCCCGGAAAAGCCGTTACGAATCCGATCCGCGACAGAAAAATCTTTTCTGGCACGCGCATCGGCCCGTTCCTGAAGCAAAGCAATTAGACTGCTCCGGACCGTATCGGATAATTGCGTCCCGGCATCCAGTTTTATTTTTTTACCACGCGCATCGGTAATAACCTCGATATGGCGTTCCGGCACACTTAACAGATCCAGTCCCAGAACCTCATCAGCCCTGCGGATACTCTCTCGCTTGATTTTTGCATCAACTCCAGTGTCATGGAGCAGATCCCAGAGTGAGGCAAGGGCCCTGGGCATGTTTAAATCATCACGCACATGATGGAAAAAAGTCTCTAACGCCTCCTCTGTCTCCACATCCCCTGCTTCCTCATTTCCTGAAGCCGGCGGAACCGCTTTACGAAGGTTTTCAAGACTTCTGGCAGCAGCCTTTACTCCCTCCCATCCAAAAGCCAGAGGACTCCTGTAATGAGCGGTAAAACAGAACATCCGGTAAGCAAGAGGCGGAATCCCCTGATCGCGCAGAGTATCCAGAGTCACAAAATTCCCGCCTGACTTGGCCATTTTTCCTTTTTCTATTACCAGAAACTCTCCATGAGCCCAGTACTTGACAAATTTCTTCCCTGTTGCGGCTTCTGATTGAGCAATTTCATTTGTATGATGAACCCGGACATGATCTGCTCCGCCGCAATGGATGTCAATCGGCAGAGGAAGATACGCCATCGACATCGCGCTGCACTCAATGTGCCAGCCCGGAAAACCCACTCCCCATGGACTGTCCCATTCCATCTGGCGCTTTACACCGGATGGACTGAATTTCCAGAGCGCAAAATCGGTAACAGACCTCTTCTCTCCCATCTCAACACGCCCACCAGCCTTCAGGCTTGCTGGGTCGATCCCGGCAAAATCACAATAGGAGGGAAATTTGGTTGTATCAAAGTAAATGCCGTCTGATGTGCGGTATGTAAAACCTCTTTTTTCCAGTTCAGAGACAAGCCCGATCATCTGAGAAATATGCTCAGTGGCCTTTGGCATGACATCGGGTTTAAGAATATTCAAATCCTTAAGGTTGTCCAGAAATTTGCGGGTATAAAAATCCGCTATATCCCAGACAGTCTTACCCTCACGGGCAGCCCCCTTTTCCATTTTATCCTCACCGGTATCGGCATCTGATGTCAAATGTCCCACATCTGTGATATTCATCACGTGTCTGACATTGTAACCTGAGGCAAGAAGAGCACGCTTGAGCACATCCTCAAATACATAGGTCCTCAGATTTCCGATATGGGCATAATTATAGACTGTCGGGCCGCAGCAATACATCCCTACAGGATCATGAAGCGGTTCGAAAAGTTCCTTTTTTCCGGAAGCTGTATTATATAGGTAAAAAGGCTTTCTCATTTAAAACTCCAGTACCACCTTGCCTGCGCCCTCTGTGATGGCACCAATGACTGTCGGCTCAAAACCAGCCAGCTCGGGAGCTTTCATAATCACATCAACATCGGCCTGATCTACAGCTATGCAGAGTCCTATCCCCATGTTGAATGTATGGTACATCTCTTCCGCCTCAACATTTCCCTCTTTCTGCATCCATGTAAAAATAGGATCCGGTTTCCATGAACCGGTTGTTATGACCGCATTGCAGTTTTGAGGAAGAATTCTGTCGACATTATCCTGAAACCCGCCTCCTGTAATATGGGCACATCCACGTATAATTTTCTTTTCCATATAAGGCAGCAGAGGAGTATATGCCCGATGAGGTCTTAAAAGTTCATGGCCAAAAGTGTTTCCAGTCTCTTCGAAAATGTCGCTGTACTTTTTACCGGCAACCTCTTTGACGATTTTACGCGCCAGGCTGTATCCGTTTGTATGCAGGCCGTTTGAACGCAACCCGATAAGCACGTTTCCCGGAACAATAGTACTGCCGTCAACGATTTTTTCTTTGTCAACTACCCCTACGATGCACCCGACAAGGTCATATTCACCTTCTCCGTAAAGATCAGGCATCTCTGCGGTTTCCCCGCCTATAAGTACGCAACCGTTGGCTTTACACGCAACAGTGAGCCCGGTAATGATACCCTCAAGTACCTCAGGAATAAGTTTGTTAAGCCCTATATAGTCCAGGAAAAACAGAGGACGGGCACCCAGCACAAGGATGTCATCTACACAATGATTTACGATATCCTGGCCAACAGTATTATGCACACCGGTCTCATGAGCAACCATCACCTTCGTACCAACACTGTCGGTAGAGGACACTAAAATCGGATTTTTCATCCCTGAGAGACCGGCAAGATCAAACATCCCCCCAAACTGACCGAATTTTCCAACAACATGATTGTTGAAAGTTGAGGAAACCAGTTCGCCGATACGAACCTTTGCTTTGTTCCAGGCTGATACATCAACCCCGGCATCAGAATAGCGTAATGGATTTGCCATAGTCTTTTTCCATGAAGAGAAGGGTTTAAGAAAGGTCTTCCCAGGTATTAGTGGAGATTTAAATCAGTTAAAAATAGGTTAGGAAGGGCGCGGAGTCAACCCGGATCGGAAGAATTGACAATAGATTCATGCCACGTCAGGCAATCCATCTCCAGCACATAAGCATCCCTCACAAGGTTGTATATTGTAGTACGTTTAAAGAAGGCATTTACATGAAAAATACCATACTTGTTACCACTCCCAGGGGGCTTTCTCCATATCTGAGAACAGAGATTGAATCCCTGGGATATCCAATCCACTGGGCAGGGCCATCCGGAGTGGAAACCGAGGGTGATTTTACCGATGCCATGGAGATGAATCTCTTCCTGCGCACAGCTCACCATGTACTCTACAGGGTGGGTAAATTCAGATGCAACAATCCTGATGAACTCTACAAACATATAAACCACATTCCATGGGAAACCATGATTCCCTCCAATGAGTACCTGAGCGTTGTCTCGAATGTACTCCACCCAAGCATCCGCGATACCCGGTATGCCAACCTGAAATCCAAAGATGCTATTGTTGACCGGATCCTTTCCCGTAAAGGCAGACGCCCGGATTCCGGCCCGGAAAAAACAGGTGCGGTGGTATCCATATTCTGGAAAGATGAAACCTGCTCGGTTTACATTGACACTTCCGGCGAACCGCTGTCAAAAAGAGGTTACCGCAAAATACCGCTCCATGCTCCTATGCAGGAGACCCTTGCTGCAGGAGTAATCAAAGCTTCGGACTGGCAGGGAAATGGCAATTTTATCAATCCCATGTGCGGAAGCGGAACTATCGCTATCGAAGCAGCGCTGATAGGACTGAAGATGGCTCCGGGAATTCTCAGAAAAAACTACGGTTTTTTTCACACCTTGCTTTTTAATAATGAAAGCTGGAAAGTTCTGAAACAAAAGGCATCATTTGCACAAGAAAAACAGATTAAGGGAAAGATCATTGCCACCGATAACAGCAGCGAGGCAATTGAAGCAGCCAGGAAAAACGCCAGAGCCGCGGGTGTTGAATCTCACATCGAATTCAAGGTTTGTGATTTCTCCGAAACCCCGATCCCGCCCGAAGGCGGTGTTGTGGTTATTAACCCTGAATATGGCATAAGATTAGGTGATGAGAAAAAACTGGAAGAAACCTACAGGAACATCGGAAATTTTCTGAAAAGACGCTGTCAGGGGTACAAAGGCTATGTCTTTACAGGGAACACTATGCTGGCCGGAAAAACAGGGTTGAAATCGAAGAGAAAGATTCCTTTTACAAGCGGGAAGATCGACTGCAGGCTTTACGAATATGAACTTTACGCAGGATCAAAAGAAAACCGGAATTCAATCACTTGAACTTAATAAGCGATGATAGAGTTTTTTTGCAGTGCCTCTTCCAAATACATCTCCGAATTCCCCAAGAAGTGACATCATGGTTTCTTCACGGCCGTTATTTGCAGCCCTGAAGGCTGCCAGTTCACGTTTCCCTTCTTTATGCTTCTTTAATGCTCCGAAAATACAGGCTCTCAGAAGATGTACAATTGCGGAATCTGTTGTCCGAAGATGCCACTCATCAAGCTCTTTCAGAGCATCCTGGAACTTTCCATCCCTGCAAAGATAAAAGACACGGATAATCAATTCCAGCCGGTTACATCGTCTGGACACTGAGAGCAGCCGTCTCTTGAGCAATCGAATGTCAACACCGGCATCTTTGCTCTCATAAAACCGGATAAGCCTGTGCAGTGCCTGGATATTCTCAGGGTCTCTTGCCAGAAGCTTTTTAAGAGTGTCTTCCACATCGGCTGATCTGCCCTCTTTTTCAAAAATGTCTGCAAGGAGCAGGTATGAATAGTAGTTACCAGGTGCGACAGCTATTTCCTGTTCCAGGCTTTTTATTGCCCGCTCAGTCTGCCCCATATTCAAGCAGGAGATCGCCAGGCTGTGATATGGTACATCGTACCTGTCATCCACTATTACTGCTTTGGAGAGCCATGAAACACTCTCCTGCGGAGAATTATTGTACTGATAGATCTGACCGATTAACAGGTAAACATCTGCAAGATCTCTGCTGTTCTCCTCGCTCTTATTCTCCATAAGTTCGAAGAACCTGGCCAGATCCTTGATCTTATCGAGAGTCTTTTCAGCTCCGTTGAGTTTACATTCTTCATAAGCCTTGTCTTCAATAATCTCCGACACATCCTCATAGGCGTATCTGCATTTCTTTACAAGATCGCAAAGCTCATCCAGAGACATGTTCCCGAAATCCGGAGCAGGCCTGTTCCGAACCTTTTTCACTTCAAGGACTTTTTTTCCCGGATCTGTTTTCTTTATCATCAGATACCCGCCACTGAAGAGATGCCTTTTAAAAAATCTTACTCTTAATAACTGTTCAGGTCAAGAATTCTGCCGGCTGAGGTGGATTTTATAAGTTAAAAGAGTTGACTTTCCTGCCGATTGATCTATGTTACCTTATTCCTCTTTCCTACGCACTCTCCACATCCATACGTGAGACTCTCTGCGAGCACGTTGACAGTTGAGCACCAGAAGAGGCAACCGGTCTGTTATTTTCTCTTGAGTTTCTTTGCAGGAGCAGACAGCAGATTTGAGAATCTCCCATCTGGTGTGTAAATATTAAGTGGTTTGAGGATAGTCTGGAAATCATTTATTACCCGGTCATAAGAGCCCTCCGGAAACAATACCCAGTTCGTAATATCATAATATCCTTTGTGAAGATCCCGGAGTTTGATTCTGTATCCGCAATCTGCGGCCTGAGAACGTGAAGACGGCCTCCTGAACACAAACGCGCTCCCTGAAAGAAGGGAATCTGGTATTGACGCCTGAAGAAGCCATCCATACCCGTTCA
>ERZ795047.3389-NODE-3389-length-14276-cov-8.531679_pt1 | contig 14276 bp, 9 predicted proteins | sample MGYA00375131_ERZ795047 | MGnify/ENA primary metagenome ERZ795047 (study PRJEB30176, sample SAMN05720228) | activated sludge metagenome | isolation source: Anaerobic digester | place: Japan | collected 2015-05-20 ...
CCCTCATCAATTCCTCTTGTTCAGCTAGATTGTTTCTGACATTCACTACAATCCACGGCAAAAGGACAATTATGAGAACAAGCGCGAAACGGTTGCGCAGACTTGAAACATTAATCTTCCCCACGTTTGGTACCTCCCCACCTTACCGCAGGTTTGGTAGATGAGCGATGCCAATGCCCCATTATCTATATCGGCATAAACCGTGTCAGTCTATATCAAATTATATCGAAAATTTTGATGTCGTACCTAATATCGGTGCTTGCGTTTGCCGATAAGATTATTGCATGACGCAACAGGAGGTAGGCCAATGAAGCTCAAGATAGGTGGGAAGATCGTACTGTCGTACACAGTCGTCCTTTTAGTCATGGCTGCCATAAGCATACTCGGCATTCAAGCTGATCGTAAGATAACGAACGAATATATGAACCTGATCGAGCGGAGCTTGCCCGGAGAGACCATAATATACAGGCTTCGCAGCGAGCTTTTGGAAAAAGGGCTGGCCCTGCGCGGTTACATACTCTCGGGCAATCCCGCAGAAATCGAAAGATTCCATCTGCTCGATGAGAACGTTGAGCAGAGCATGGATAAGGCCCGCATGCTGAGCCAGGCTGGCAAATCATTGCAGTCGTTGGAGCTATTGGCCGAAATTAACGACCGCTATGATTTGCTCGCCGAAGACATCTCACACCTTGTTCAGCTTGGGATGACAGAAGAGGCAACCGCATTGATGGCTGATGAAGGCGCTTTGATCCTCGGACAAGTTGACGATGTCATCGCTGAGTGGGTCGAGTTCATTGAGGGCCTGAATGACAATTGGGTAAACACAGCCAAGGCAACCGGCCAATCAAAGGATCTATTTTCCTTAGTCGGCATGATAGCCAACATAGCGATAGCGGTTATCATGACAATTTTCCTCAACCGCAACATCACTAAACCGGTGAAAACAATCCAGGTCGCCGCGGACGCGGTAGCCCAGGGAGACCTCACAGTCTCAGTGCCGATCCTCAACACAGGCGACGAAATAGCCGACCTTGCTACATCCACCAGGAAAATGGTTGAAAACCTAACCAATTTGCTGAGCGAAATGCAAAACGAAGCTGAGCAGGTTGCGAGCACCAGCGAAGAGCTCTCCGCATCCGGAGAGGAATCGGCCCACGCTGCCCAGCAGATTTCCGCGGCAATCCAGGAGATGGCCTCAGGGGCCGAGCAACAGAGCGCCAATGCCGGCGAGACCGCCGCAGGCGCGCAGCAGGTGGCTGCAGCAATCGAGCAGATAGCCGATGGAGCGGGCCAGCAAACGCAGCAATTGCAGAACGTATCCCGCCTCATAGCCCAAATGGGGCAAGAGCTCGACCATGTAAATGACTTCGTTATGAAAATGGAAGAAGCCATAAATGCCACAGCAAAAGAGGCCGAAAAGGGAGACCGGTCAGTCGCCCAAGTAGCCGCCAGCATGGAAAGGATAAAGAACTCGTCAAACGAAGTGGAGCAGGCGGCGGCAGACCTAGAGGCAAGTTCGCGCCAGATGGTCCAGGTGGTGCAGGTAATAGAGGATATCGCGGATCAGACCAATCTTCTGGCTCTCAACGCCGCCATAGAAGCGGCGCGCGCCGGCGAACAGGGCCGCGGTTTTGCGGTGGTAGCGGACGAAGTGCGGAAACTCGCAGAGGGCTCGCTAAATGAAACGAAGGTCATCTCGGGACTGATCGAGCAAACATTGGCAGAAGTAGGCAAAGTGGCATCGGCCATCAGAGGCACAAACGATCTCGTAGAAGAGAGCCTTCCACTGGTAATCGAATCCACAGAGGTTTTGCATAACATAAGCAACCACGCCGCGAACAACCTAGAGCTTGCGCATTCAGTAGTCGAATCGAGCAACAGCTTGATGGAGGAAGCGAGCGATGTGAACGAGGCCACTGTGGAAGTTGTAGCAGTGGCTGACGAGAACGCCGCGGCATCCCAGCAGATGGCAGCGAGCATACAACAAGTGCAAAAAGCTATCGAAAACGTAGCTGCCATATCCGAAGAAAACGCGGCTTCAGTAGAGAAAGTAGCAGCCTCAACGGAGCAAGTCACCGCTTCGTTGCAGCAGATATCCTCCGCTTCCCATTCCCTTGCCGACATGGCAGCAAGGCTCCAGCAGCTTGCAGCTAGGTTCAAGCTTGCATAGATCGCATGAGAAATGCCCTGACAGCTCAGGGCATTTCTCATTTCCTATTGTAACTGCTTCTCTCCGTCCTGCTAAAGGACCTCCGAGACTATGCCAATCCGCACAAAAAGCCGGATTCTTCTCATGAGCGTCTTCCTCCCTAATATTTCCCTCATTCCTGTCGATATAATTAGTATGCAGCAAGTAATGGGAGGCCAGGCTATGAAGTTCAAAATACGAGGCAAGATCATCTTTTCCTACATAATCGTCCTCTTGGTCATGCTAATCATGAGCGTGGCGAACATCCACGCTGACAGGGTAACGACAAAGCACTACGCAAACCTTGTCGAGCAAAACCTTCCCCTAGAAACGATAGTTTGGAAAGTTCGAAGCGAGATCTTGGAAAAAGGCATAGCTTTGCGCGGCTACGTAATGACAGGCAACCCGGCCACCATCGTCAAGTTCTACACCATAGATGACGACGTTCTACAGCTCTTCGATGAAATGCAGCCGCTGTGCGAAGATAAGGAATCTCAGCGAGCGTTGGAGCTCCTAACCGACATAAATAATCGTTACAACAGCTTCGCAGACGATATTTCCGTCTTTGTCGAATTCGAAATGATGGATGAGGCCTATGCTTTGATCGAAGAAAGAGAAGTATTCCTCATAGACGAACTTGACCAGACAATCCATAATTGGATCCAGCTCATACAGGATCAGAACAGACAGTCAATTGCCAAAGCAGAGTCCGCGAGCAGAATAAACGATCTAATCTCCTTAGTCGGCATGATAGCCAACATAGCAATAGCGGTTGTAATGACAATTCTCCTCAACCGCAATATCACGAAACCGGTGAAGACAATCCAGGTCGCCGCGGACGCGGTAGCCCAGGGAGACCTCACAGTCTCAGTGCCGATCCTCAACACAGGCGACGAAATAGCCGACCTTGCTACATCCACCAGGAAAATGGTTGAAAACCTAACCAATTTGCTGAGCGAAATGCAAAACGAAGCTGAGCAGGTTGCGAGCACCAGCGAAGAGCTCTCCGCATCCGGAGAGGAATCGGCCCACGCTGCCCAGCAGATTTCCGCGGCAATCCAGGAGATGGCCTCAGGGGCCGAGCAACAGAGCGCCAATGCCGGCGAGACCGCCGCAGGCGCGCAGCAGGTGGCTGCAGCAATCGAGCAGATAGCCGATGGAGCGGGCCAGCAAACGCAGCAATTGCAGAACGTATCCCGCCTCATAGCCCAAATGGGGCAAGAGCTCGACCATGTAAATGACTTCGTTATGAAAATGGAAGAAGCCATAAATGCCACAGCAAAAGAGGCCGAAAAGGGAGACCGGTCAGTCGCCCAAGTAGCCGCCAGCATGGAAAGGATAAAGAACTCGTCAAACGAAGTGGAGCAGGCGGCGGCAGACCTAGAGGCAAGTTCGCGCCAGATGGTCCAGGTGGTGCAGGTAATAGAGGATATCGCGGATCAGACCAATCTTCTGGCTCTCAACGCCGCCATAGAAGCGGCGCGCGCCGGCGAACAGGGCCGCGGTTTTGCGGTGGTAGCGGACGAAGTGCGGAAACTCGCAGAGGGCTCGCTAAATGAAACGAAGGTCATCTCGGGACTGATCGAGCAAACATTGGCAGAAGTAGGCAAAGTGGCATCGGCCATCAGAGGCACAAACGATCTCGTAGAAGAGAGCCTTCCACTGGTAATCGAATCCACAGAGGTTTTGCATAACATAAGCAACCACGCCGCGAACAACCTAGAGCTTGCGCATTCAGTAGTCGAATCGAGCAACAGCTTGATGGAGGAAGCGAGCGATGTGAACGAGGCCACTGTGGAAGTTGTAGCAGTGGCTGACGAGAACGCCGCGGCATCCCAGCAGATGGCAGCGAGCATACAACAAGTGCAAAAAGCTATCGAAAACGTAGCTGCCATATCCGAAGAAAACGCGGCTTCAGTAGAGGAAGTGGCGGCCTCAACGGAGCAAATCACCGCTTCGCTGCAGCAGATGTCCTCTGCTTCCCATTCCCTTGCCGACATGGCAGCAAGGCTACAGCAGCTTGCAGCCAGGTTCAAGCTAGCATAGATCGCATGAGAAATGCCCTGACAGCTCAGGGCATTTCTCCATTCAAATCCGAAACCGTTCCCATGAGAGCGCGGTCGCCATGGACCGCGATTACATTTACGCAAGCCTGGACCACTTCAGGATCGTACAGTATACCACTTTTGCTCACTATCTCGTCCAATGCTGCATCCATTCCCAAAGAAGGCCTGTAAGGCCTGTGCGACGACATTGCCTCCACCACGTCGGCAACTGCAATTATCTTTGCCCCCTCGCAGATCGCGTCCCCGGCTAGGCCGGCTGGATAACCCGACCCGTCCAGCCTCTCGTGATGCTGAAGGACCATGTTCGCAATGGGCCAGGGAAATTCTATCGAATTGACCACCTTAAAACCCTCTTCAGGGTGGGCCTTGATCAACGAAAACTCAATTGGGCTCAGTTTGCCCGGTTTAGTCAGTATCTCCCCCGGAACCACGATCTTGCCTATGTCATGCACCAGCGAGCCGAAGTAAATCCCGTCCACGGCGTCCTTGGGGTATCCCAGTTCCATTGCGATGTGCCGTGCCAGGCAAGCCACGCGTTCCTGATGGCCCGCGGTATAAGGGTCGCGCATCTCCACAACCCGCGACATTGCATGGATGGCTCCCTCCGTAGTCTGCGCGAGCTTGACCAGGCTGGCCTCGAGCTGATCTTGGGCTATCTTGCGCAATGTAATGTCCTCCAGAGCAAAAAGGACATAGTGCGGCCCTTCCAGGCTGACGCTGAACAGAGTCGCAAGCAACCTGCCTACAAAGACCGTGCCGTCCATCCTCACATACCGGCTCTCCGCTGTAAAAAAGCTTATCCTGTCCCGCAGAAGCCTGCTCACACGCGACGCAATATCCGCTTCATCGTCCGGGTGGATCAGTTCTTCTGCCATGACCCCGGCCAAGTCCTCCGGCAGACATCCGAACAGCTCCCCAAGAGCGGGGTTTGCGTGGATAATCCGCATATTTGTGTCCGCAATCGCCATCCCAAGCTGGCTTCCCTCGAAAACTCCCCTGAACCGCACCTCGCTGTCGCGCAGCGCGTTCTCCGCCCGCTTTCGTTGGGTGATATCCTCAAAAAGAGCCAGTATGCCCTTGAGCTCGTCCCCCTCGTAAAGCGCGGTAAAGAAGGCAATTGCATCTATCAATTCCCCGTCCGCGCGCCGACACTGGACCTCGATTCCAGATATGGAGTCGCCGGCAACAGCCCTCGCCAGAATGGCTGCAGTCTCTTCCTTGCCAGTCCATTTCACCGCAGGCATCGGTCTGCCGAGAGCGTCCCTTCTCGCAACGCCAAACACCTCTTCAGCCGCCGGGTTCCAGCCACCTATCACGATACCCCGATCATCAACGAGCATCAGAGCTATGGGAATCGCTTGCGCCAAGGTCTTGGCCTTTTCTAGTCCCTCAAAGGCCAGGCTCTTTGCAGACCAGTAGTTTTCTGCGCTCCTTGTCATCCTCGCGAATATGCTCGGAGTGATGACCCCTTTTATCAAGTAGTCGCACGCCCCGGCGCGAAGCGCCTCATACTCCAAGTCCTCCTTGTTGCGAGGCACAACAGCCACCACCGGAATCGTAGGAAACTGCCGCGCCATGAGGGTAACGTCATCCAGGGTAAAGCCGCCTCCAGGCGACACGTCAACAAGGACAATGGAGAGAACGGGCTGCCCCACATATCGGGCCAAGGCTTCCGCAGCCCCTGCCCGAGTACTGCAAGTTATGATTCTCATATCCGCGTCTGAAGGAAAGGGCTCTCTGCGCAATGACACAGCAACCCGGATTGAAGCCTCGAGCCGTGGATCAAGGCTCAAAACCACCGCTGTCGAAGGCAGATTGATCTCCGCTTTCACCCTTCACCCCTCCGTCTTCTGAAGATAAAGATGAATAGCGCCGACTCTCCCCGGCTAGTATATTGTAGGCGCAATAAACACTTTGAGACAACCCTTCCCGAGCCAACACGGTTCGGGGCAGGCGTCATCCAGACGATCTTCCATCCATATGACACATTATGAACGAGTTTGGAAATAATAATATGGCAGGAGGTGCAACCCAATTGCGCTCTCGTGGGAAACAGCGCTATTATGCCGCTATTGTGCAAGAAGCGGCACTCAAGCGCAGTAGAGAAGAAACACCGTCGTACGAGGAGGTCTCTAATGTGGACAATGGCACTTACGAAGAGATTGGAAAGAAGTCTCTAGCAGCATTCTCAAATCTACTCGACATCTTGTCGGGCGCAAGGACTTCGCCTGCCCTTGCCGATCCCGTAGGTCTGGAAAGGCGAATCGGAGAGCAGCTGGCCACCGTTGTGGCATCCCTCGACTTAGTCCGCCGCGACCTTGCGGCCTTGGCCAGCAGAACAGACAGGGCTCTTCTCGAGCTTCTGAAGAGAATCGAACCTCAGGAAGGATTGGCAGTCACATCATTTCCCACACCCAGCCTCCCTGCCTCACAGGTTTCAGCCATCGGCACCGCGGGTCCCGGAACTGGGGGACGCGCTGCGACCCCGTCGAAACCGCGAGGGAAGTATGAGAGAGTGCCCAAAGAACAGACGAGAGAGAAGATACTCGAAGCCGCCAGAGAACTTGCGGCTGCCGGCCGAAAGATAACCCTTGCAGAATGCGCCCGCATGGCGGATGTGGCCTATTACAAGGCCGTGTATGCCTGCAAAGACTCTGAGGAACTCGAGGAGCTGATGAGCGGAAACGCTGGCTGATGAGTGGAGACAAAGCTGACTGCGGCACGACGCCCTTCCCTGCTCTAAATCGCGCAGGGAAAGAGACCACCGATGCCGCAGTCCTGCTGCTCTGTTCTTGTGCGAGGCGGAAATGCTGATCATCATCGATCAGGAGCCAAAGCGGCACCCACAATCGGCTCTATAGACACGTCCGGGTTTCCGCTCGGGCTTCAGAATCCAGCACGCGATTATCGCTATCAACATCAACGCGGTCACGGCGCCAATATGTGACGACCATTTCGCGGAAGACCCTGCCGCGCGCCTTCTGATAAAAGCTCATCTCCAACCTTTCCTGTCATCTTTTGTGTGGTGAAGGATATCAGTCCTTGCAACGGGTCCGTCCTTTCTTTTAACAGGTGCGGCGGGACGCATCACCAACGCCATCCGCCCACCGTGGCGGGCGGATGGCGCGTGGGCCGTTGTCCAAGCTCGATATAGGCGATGAGCTGTTTTGCCAGCGTGGGGACGAGCTGGTTCTTACCAGCAAAGCATAAAATGGCAAATGCAGCACACGATGAATGCGATTACCACTACCCAAAACCAAATCCACCAAGGAAAACAGCACTGGCTGGCAGTCACTTCGGCCACATCCGGTCACCTCCTGATGCATGTCTGGTCCATACTATGACGCCTGAAGCGAACTTGATCTTACTTGCGCGGAGGAAAATCGTGCCTTACCAGCAAAGCACGAAACGGCAGATGCAGCACACGATGAATGCGATGATCGCAACCCAAAGCCAGAACCACCAAGGGCAGAAGCACTGGCTGGCAGTCACGTCGGCCACGTCCGGTCACCTCCTGAGGTAGGTCTGGCTTATTCTATGTTGCCCCGGATAAAATGGAACCGGGCTCAATGTCAGCCATGTTGCGATTTGCTATGTTTCTTCACGCCGGCGCCAGCTTGATATCGCCCCATGCCCCCAAGGCATCGCCGATGACGATAACAGCCCCGACTATGCCGGGAATCTTCGAAGCCGTGTCCAACGCCTCTTCAATGTCCTCCCTCGATTTCACGACATTTGCGACCCTAGTGGCAACGGCATCGGCGAGGGCTGTGTCTTTCGCAACGATCACGGCTCCGTCGCATCTACCGAAACTGCGCGAATGCCCGACCGTTCCAGAAGACGTACAGATGCCGCAAGGGGTCTGGCCCGGAGCAATCTCCAGGGCAATCTTGCCACTCAAAGGGGACGTGCCCGCGTAGATTCCAACCCTGCGCAAACGGCTGGAGGCGATGAACACGTCTCCCCCATTCTCCACTATCACTTCACTTATCCTCGCTCGATGCCCATCAGGATTCCCAATGTCAGGCTCGCGCTGCCACAGCTTAGAAAGGCTATCCTCCGACAGGAGGCTGATCCCAACCGTCTCGCTTATGGCGCCGGCCACGGCGGCCATGGGCCCCACCCCTGCCTGCGCAGCACAGGCGCACATCCATCTGACAATAGGCGGCGCCCATGGCCGCGGAATCACCGGGATGAGGCTGGTGAGAAACTCGGGGTGAGTGGCGATGTAGTTTTCGATATCTCTGCGGGCGCGAAGAACAACGCCCGAGACATGATCCCGAAGAAAGCTCTCTTCGGGAAGTTTCCCGCGAAAATCAGGGCAAGAGAAGCCAACGCCGACTTGAAGATCAGTCTGCCCCACGGCGCATCTGAAATAGATTACATCTTGAGCGCTGAAAAGCTCCCTGTATTTCCTCGGTTCGTAGGCTTCTCTCACGCAACTTTCCCCCAACCTATCTTTGCCCATCCCGCCCCCTCTATATGGGCGAGCTCATTGCCCCCACGGGACATGTGCGGGCGCACAACCGGCAAAGATAGCATTTCTCTTTGTCAAATACAAGGCTCCAATCACAGTTATCCATAGTGAGCGCGTGCGAAGGGCATACAGCCGTGCATGCTCCACAATGCACGCACTTGTCCTCATCCCAAACGATGCTGCCATTTAGGATCTCGTACCCAATGCCCTCTTCGTCGAGGAACTCCAAGCCCCGATCCACATCTTCAACGCTTCCCTGTATGTCCATGATGAGCTTGCCGGCTTTGTCCGCGGCGATTTCGGCGTGGAGAATATTGATCCACAGATCGAACTCGCGGATCAGGGAGTAAGTTATGGGCTTGCCTGCCGCGCCCGGAGGGTAGGTCAGCAACGCCTTAACTCTCTTTGCCGTCGTCGCATCAGTTATGCCATCGGCCCCAACAGTCCTCTCCACGGTCATCCTTACTCCCCCTCACAGTTATCTAGTGTAGTCGGCGAGCCTTCGAGCGGAAGAGCCGCCACAGGCTGCTGCAACAGGAACTCTCCTCGGGCAATCCAGCCTTTCAACGTCTGGGCTATCTCCCGCGCCACCTTCAGGCTGGAAAGAGGCGCGGTAGGGATCGTGCGCGACCCAATCTGAACACTCCCGCTCCGCAGTTCCTCGTAGGAGACTTCGGCCAATGCAGGTTTGGATCGACGACCGACGCTGTAATCAAAGACCTTCGTCTTTATGTCGCGGTTTTGCACCGCGACGAATCTGACCATCTCCTCGTCCAGCAGAGGAATGGCAGTACCCACCCCGACAAACATGGTAACCCCATACTTTTCGAACCTGGCGGCCCTTATGTATCTCGGATCCATCTGTTTTAGGTCGCCTATAAGAGCGAGGCATGCCGCTCCGCCGATAGGAACCCCGTTTTCCGCCCGAGGCTGCGACGGGTTGTTCTGGGTTCCCTGCCACGCAACGTACCCTTGGGCGCCTCCGAGGAATATCCGTGAACCCAACCCGATCGTGCGGTAGAACGGGTCGTTTATCAAAGGGCTGAGCTCGCCTGCAGTGCAGTAGTTCACATTCCCAAAGTGGGGCAGGAGTGTTCCCATGTACGTATAAATAGTGCGGTCCGAGGAATTGGTCGCCGCCCCGTAATTCTGGTAGCAGTTGCGGGGGTTGAACATGTAGGCCTCATTGATTGAATCCTTGGTAATCCATGCCTCGAGCGCGCGCCGAGGATAACAGTCTGTCCCGTAGGAAGTGGCCTTAAGCCTCACCTTTCTGCCTGCTATGAGGTCTTCGATGACGTGCGCTCCCCCGTATTCCATCCCCGCGGTCTCCGAGAGCTCCGTTGCACCGATATAGGCGTCTACAGCAGCAAGCCCAGCGCATGCCGGCACGTCATTTAGCCACACGCGGCTCATCCTTATGGGAGGATCAGAGTGGCCGAAGTTGAGAAAAGCCCCTGAGGAACACATCGGGCTGAAAGTGCCGCAAGTCACGACATCCACGTCGCGAAAGGCCCCCTCTACCCCCTTCTCGTCCACAATCTCTATTATCTCCTCAGCAGTCACAACAACCGCCTTTTTGCTGCGTATCTTCTCGTTTATCTCTTCAAAGCTCCTGTAGCCCATCTACTCTTTCCCTCCCACTTGATCGCTTTGCCGCCCAAAAGCACGCTTTCTTGCCAAAAGCCTTTCTACCTCGAAGACCGCTTCCACGGCATCACTGCCGTATCCGTCCGCTCCTATGCGTATGGCGTACTCCCGTGATGTAGCTGCGCCTCCAATGATGATTGGGCAATCGTACCCCTCGCTTGAAAAAAGCTCTATCGACTCGCGCATCTTCGGAGCCGTCGTTGTCATCAGCGCGCTCAGGCAGACCACGTCGGCCCCGGCCTTCTTGGCCCCTGCCAGAACATCCCTGGCCTTAACGTTCTTTCCCAGGTCTACTACGTTGTAGCCGTTGCTTTCGAGGAACATGGAGACGATGTTCTTGCCTATGTCGTGGATATCCCCTTCGACTGTGGCAATCACCACAGTCCCTCGGGATGCCGGCGCATCCTCTGCGCTGCCTACCCTGGACCTGATAACTTCAGTTGCAGCCTGCATCGCCCCTGCCGACAGCATCAGTTCAGGGAGGAAGTAAGCGCCTGAGGCGAAGCGCCGTCCGGTCTCTTCTATAGCCGGGATGAGCGCGTCGTTTAGGATAGAAGACGGATCCTCTCCCTCCGAAACCGCCTCCTCCACAAACCTTACGGCGAGGTCCTTGTCGCCCCCGAGGACCGCATCATAGATCAAGGTCAACTTCTTCTTCCCGCCTGGATCGGCAGCAACGCCATGAGGTGCAGGCGACGCCGCGCCCGCCCACAAGATGTATCTTTCCGCATTAACATCCCGCCCGAGAAGAACCCTTGCCGCCCGTACCTGAGCCATCATCGCCTCATCAAGGGGGTTAGCTATAGCCATGTCTAACCCGGCAGCGATGGCCAGCATCAAGAATGCAGTGTTCAACACGGGCTTGCTCGGAAGCCCGAACGACACATTGGAAATCCCCAGAGAAGTCTTGCAGCCCAGCTCTTTGCGGATCATCTCTATGGCCTTGAGAGTCTCCACAGCCTGTTCCTGCTTTGCCCCGCAAGGCATCGCCAAAGCGTCGATGATCACCGCATTTTGGGGGATTCCATGAGATTGTGCGCTCGAGACGAGCCGCTCAGCCAGTCTCAGCCGGTCCTCTGCCGTCGCCGGAATCCCGTTCTCGTCGATAGGCAAGCCTATCACCGCCGCGCCGTATCTGGCTGCAAGCCTCAGCACGTCCTCTTCCCTGCCACGCTCCAGCGAGAAGGAGTTGACCAAGGCTCGGCCTGCATAAGCCCGAAGCCCTGCTTCGAGAGCCTCGGCAGATGAAGAGTCGAGGCAGAGCGGCAGACGAGTGGTCGCCTCAATCGCCTTCACTGCTTCATACATCGCCCACGGCTCGTTCGCAAGAGGCGTGCCCACATTCACATCGAGAGCTTGCGCTCCCGCCTTAGCCTGAGCAACCGCTTCCTTCCGAACTAACTCGAAGCTGCCGTCGACAATGTCTTGGGCAAGTTTGCGCCTGCCAGTTGGGTTAATCCTCTCGCCCACAATCGCGGGCAGCTCCGCATCGGCGAAAAACAGAGGCTGAGTCCGGGAAGTTATACCAAGCTCAGGCTCGCGCCTTCGCACGATCGGCCGGAGCCCCTCCAGCGCACTGCGAAGCCTTGCGATGTGCTCCGGGGTAGTTCCGCAGCAGCCCCCTACGATAGAGGCTCCCGCCGACACCAGCTTAGGGCCGTAGGACGCGAATTCCTCAGGCCCCATTGGATACTCGCCCCGCCCCGATGGGCCCACATGCGGCAGTCCAGCATTGGGCTGGACCGATATTGGCTTTGATGTAACAGCCCCCATCCGAGCTACAACATCTGCGAGCAGGTCCGGGCCGACAGAGCAGTTGACGCCCACGACAGACGCCCCCATCGACTCCATGACGAGCGCGGCCGACTCCGGCGGAGTGCCGGTGAAGGTTCGGCCTGTGGAATCGAATGTCATCTGGGCGATTACCGGGATGTCTGGCGCACGATCGCGGCACGCGAGGAGCGCTGCGCGCATCTCGTTGAGATCGGCAATGGTCTCGATGATGATAAGGTCCGGTCGCGCCAGGGCAAACGCCTCCGCCTGCTCCGCAAATTGCAGATAGGCTTCATCGAAACTGACTTCGCCCAAAGGCTCCACCAATGCCCCCAGGGGGCCCATGGAAGCCGCCACAAGCGTTCCGCGGTCGGCAGCAGCCCTCCGGGCAATCTCGACGGCAGCCAGGTTGATCTCCCGCGCCGCATGAGCTAGCCCGAAATGTCCGAGCCGCAAAGCTGTGCCCCCGAAAGTGCAAGTCTCGATCACCTGCGCGCCGGCATCAATATACTGGCGGTGAACCCGCTCCACTTCTTCCGGGCACTTTAGGCACCACACTTCAGGACAGGCTCCGGGAGGCAGACCGCGCGCCTGAAGCATCGTCCCAAATGCCCCGTCAAACACGAACACCTCGTCCCCACGGATCAGATCCTCCACACGCACACTCATCCGTTCGGAGCCACCTTCCGCAGGCCGTCGCATGCCGTTTGTACCGGGGGCACCGCAAACCCCTCCTCGGCCAAGGCGTCCAGCACGCCTACAACCCGCTTGGAACTGTTCATGGGGAAGATGTGTATCCCGGCGATATCCTTCCCTATCTCCGATAGCAACTCCGCCGCCAGCCTGTACCCTTCACCGTCTCCCCCGGAGCGCATCCGGTCGATAACCCAGTCGGGCACCTCCATGCCAGGAACATTCTCCTTTAGGTGCACAGCAAAGGCAGCATCTTTGATAGGGAGTATCCCGTAGAGGATAGGGATGCTCACCCGCCCGTCTATGGCATTAGCCCACCTTTCATAGGCGCGGACGTCGAAAATGGGCTGGGTCTGGACGAAATGCGCTCCAGCTGCGATCTTCTCCTCCAGCCTCGATATCTCGGCCTCAAGATCTTCGGCGTTGGGATTTGCTACGCAACCGATGGCGAAATCGGTCCCTTCACCCAGCTCGCCGCCGCCTACCGTGTGTCCCGAGTTGAGCGCGGCGGCCAAGCTGATTAGCCCAACAGCATCTACCTCGAACACTCCATGGGCCTCCGGATGATCCCCCCTCGACGGCGGATCGCCCCTGAGGGCCAGTATGTTCCTGACTCCGAGCCCGGAGGCACCCAAAAGCTCCGCCTGAAGCCCTATGGTGTTGCGATCACGGCACGTAAGGTGGAAAATGGCCTCTACCCCTACATCGCGCTGGATAAGGTGGGCTAAGGTAATAGGGCTCATCCTCACATTTGCCATAGGGCAGTCCGCCACATTCACGGCGTCCACCCGGTCAGAAAACCGGCGAACCAGCGCAAGCGTCTTGGAAACATCCGCACCTTTCGGGGGGTTAACCTCCACCGTAACTGCAAAGCTGCCCTGCCTCAACCTGTTCAATAATCTTGCCACAAAAACTCCCTCCTGCGCGAGCTTTCTCTACTTATCTCTGCTGAAAAGTCTTTAGCCGCCCAAGCCAAGAAGGGCAAATGCAAAAAGCCCTCTCCCCCAGGCAAAATGCCTGGGACGAGAGGACTAATCCTTCGTGGTACCACCCAGGTTCACGCGGTTCTCACGATACCGCGCCTCGGCAGGTGCGGCGAATCCATCCGATTCGCTAGACCCCGGCGCTTTAACGTGCGCACACGTCCGCGCCTACTTTCCCTCCCTGCCCATCAAGGAGCAAAGCGGAGGAAGTTCGGACGGCCGCTCAGGGGCCATGTTCGTCGCATTTCCGCGGTTCCGGCTTTCAGCTCGAGGCCGGCTCTCTGTGCCCGGTACTGTGCGAGTACTCATCCCCGTCATTGCGTTTAGCTGCGATTTTAAACTTGGAGACAGTATATACCCCCGTGTAGCGGATGTCAAGGTTGGGTTTTCAATGAGGCATTTGCGTTGTAGCCGATTTCTCGCGCATGCCAGTTGCATAATTTGTC
>ERZ795047.3393-NODE-3393-length-14265-cov-4.115975_pt1 | contig 14265 bp, 7 predicted proteins | sample MGYA00375131_ERZ795047 | MGnify/ENA primary metagenome ERZ795047 (study PRJEB30176, sample SAMN05720228) | activated sludge metagenome | isolation source: Anaerobic digester | place: Japan | collected 2015-05-20 ...
AAGCTCGTCAATCAGCTCTTCGCGCGAAATCCGATCCGGCCAGATGCGCCGGAAGACGGCGTTGCTCAACCACTCAGGCGACCAGTTCGAGTACCACCGCTCCTTGTGGCGCCACTCGGACCGGGGTTTCAGCAAGACGGTGGTTTCCATCATCGAAAAGGGGGCCGGATCTGTCGAAGTTTCCGCCCGGCCGGCCTTCCCGAAAACCCGCTCTACCTCGGGAATGCTCATCAGCAGCTGGTCCTGTCTCTGGAGCAGTTCCTGTGCCTGAGCTACCGAGATACCGGGCAGCGTCGTGGGCATGTAGAGGATGCTTCCTTCGTCCAGGGGGGGCATGAATTCGCTGCCAAGCTGGAAATAGACCGGGATGGTGGTTAGGACCAGCAGAAAAGCAATGGCAATTGTCGTCTTCGGATGCTTTAGAACCCAACGAGCCGGCGGTTCGTAAATTCGAAACAGAATGCGGCTGATCGGGTGGCGTTCCTCCCGGTAGTACCTGCCAACCAGCACCTGGGTTGCCAGCCAGGCGAGCGGGCGCGGCCGAAAATTGAAGTCATTCATCCGGGCAAAGAGCATTCGCATCGCGGGATCCAGCGTGACGGCGAGGATCGCCGCGATGGCCATAGCGAAGTTCTTGGTGTAGGCGAGAGGCTTGAAGAGCCGACCCTCCTGATCAACCAGCGTAAAGATCGGCAGGAACGACACAGCGATGACCAGGAGTGAAAAGAAGACCGACGGCCCTACCTCTTTCAGGGCTTGAAGCCGAACCTGGTGGAAGTCGCCCCGCCGGCCGCCCTCTATCCATAGCTCGAGCTTCTTGTAGGCATTCTCGACTTCTACAATGGCGCCGTCTACCAGGACCCCTATGGAGATCGCGATGCCTGCCAGCGACATGATGTTGGAGTTGATTCCCAGGAAGTACATCGGGATGAACGACAACAGCACAGCAATCGGAATCGTGACAATCGGGATGAGCGCCGACGGAATATGCCAGAGGAAGACCAGGATGACGAGGCTCACGATGATCATCTCGAGAATCAGTTCGTGCTCGAGATTTTCGATAGCACTCCGGATCAGTTCGGATCGATCGTAGGTGGTCACGATCTTTACTCCATCGGGCAAGGAGGACTCCAGATCGTCCAGTTTCTGTTTGACCGCTTGAATGACCCTGTCGGCGTTCTCCCCATGGCGCATCACGATGATGCCGCCCACGGTATCGCCCAGCCCGTCAAGGTCGGCAATTCCGCGACGGATCTCTGGTCCGTGCTCGACGCGGGCGATGTCGCGCAGGAGCACCGGGGTCCCGTATGGATCCGCTCGAAGTACCACCTGCTCCAGGTCCGCCGTGCTTTTTACGTAACCGTGGCCGCGGACCATGTATTCCCGGCCCGAGAACTCGATCAGGCGTCCGCCGGATTCCACGTTGGAGTTGCGGACTGCCTCAGCGACCTGAGTGATCGGGATGTTGTAGGCGGCCAGGCGCTCACGGTCGACCGTCACTTGGTATTGCTTCTGAAATCCTCCGATAGTCGCCACTTCCGCCACACCGGGAACAGACTGAAGCGCGTAGCGCAGGTTCCAGTCCTGGTATGAGCGAAGATCGGCGAGGCTGTGCTGCCCGCTTTCATCGACAAGCGCGTATTGAAACACCCAGCCGACACCAGTAGCGTCTGGGCCGATCTCGGTCTTCACATCGGGTGGGAGTGATGGTATGACTTTGCTCAAATATTCGAGCACACGGCTGCGAGCCCAGTAGATATCCGTGCCGTCTTCGAAAATGATGTAGACGTACGAGAAACCGAAATCGGAATAACCCCTTATGGCTTTAACCTTCGGGGCGCCGAGCAGGGCCGTGGTAATAGGGTACGTGACCTGGTCTTCGATGATATCGGGCGAACGGTCCCAGCGCGAATAGACGATGACTTGCGTGTCCGAGAGGTCCGGGATGGCGTCAATCGGCTGGTTGTACAAGCTCCAGATGGCCAGGCCGACAACAGCACCCGTGAACATCAGGACGATGTATTTGTTATGGGCGCACCATTCAATGATTCGCTCGATCATGGTGAAGTCTTCTTAGATGTCGGTTGCCCGAAGCCCTCTCTATTCTCCGTGTTGGTGAGCGCCCGCCGTTCCTGTGTCGGCCAGTGTTGCCTTCAGTCTCGACTCCGAGTCGAGTAGGAAGTTTGCTCCTATCACGACCTGCTCTCCCGGGCTGACACCGTCTGTGATCTCGTATAGGTTCCGTACCTTGACGCCCAACGTCACCTTGCGTGGTTCGAACAGCCCGTTGCCTTTTGCTACGAAGACGATATGGCGTTCTCCGGTTGACATAACCGCTTCGTCCGGCACTGCCACTCCATGTCGACGTAGCCCGTGAATGATCACGTCCGCATACATCTCGGGCTTTAACAAACCCTCGGGGTTCGAAAATTCAATGCGCGCTTTCACGGTGCGGGTTGCCTCGTCCACAGTAGGGTCGATGTAGGTGACTCGCCCGGACAGTTTTCTGCCGGGGTGATAGGGAAGGGTCATCTCGGCTCGCTGCCCGATCCTGACAAAGGGCAGGGTGATTTCGTAAATATCGGCCAGGACCCAGACCGATGACAGGTCGACTACCTCGTACAGCGTATCTCCGGGCATGACACGCAGGCCTTCTACGGCGGTCTTGGCCCTGATATAGCCGGTAACTGGGGAGGTGATGATGACTTGGCGCTGGGGCTGCCGCGACTCCTCGAGCCGTTTGATTTCGTCGTCGCCAATGTCCCACAACTCCAGTCTCTGTCGGGCAGCGCCGACCAGATCGATCGTCAAGCCGTTTCCCCTATCCGCCGGATTCCCAAGCTGCTCGCGCGCCCGCAGGGCCAGGAGATATTCTTTCTGTGTGGCGTAGAGTTCCGGGGAGTACACGGAGAAGAGCGGCTGCCCTTTCTTGACAAATTGCCCTACGTAGTTCGCGTAGAGCCGCTCGATGTAACCCTCGAACTTGGTGTGGACGTGATGAAGCCGGGTTTCATCGATCGTGACCCGCCCGAATGTCCTGATGGTTTGCTGAAGGGGCATTGCTTCCGCGCGTGTCAGCTTGATGCCCATCAATTGTTGTTTCTCGGCAGTCAAACGAACCGTGCTGTACCCGGGTACATCCGACGTGATAACAGTCGTGTCCTCGCCCGCCGATTCGTGGCCAGCGTGCTCGTCTGGTGCCGACTCATCGGCCGTAGTCGAGTCTGCCTCGATCGGAACCAGTCTCATGCCGCATATCGGGCAATCGCCCGGCCGGTCCGATACGTAAGTTGGGTGCATCGGGCAGTGATATTTTTGAATCGTCTCGTTTGCGACCGACTCGTTACCGCCGAACGGCCGAGTCATCCCGATCCAGTAACCACCGCCGGCCAGAACCAGAGCCGCCACAAATCCAAGAATAAAGTTGCGCATTGTGACTATTCGATCCTAGTGATTCTCCAGACCAGTCATCCCGATCAACTCGTCGATCTGAGCAAGGGCGGTCAGGTACTTGGCCTTCTGTTCATGGAAATTGAATTCGCTGTCGAGGATTGTGGTGAAGTTCATGAGCACAGACTGAAAATTGATCTGACCGGCCTCGTAAGAGCCCAGCGACGACTCGAGAGCCAGGGTGGACCGTGGTGTGATGATGTCGGAATACAGGTTCATCAAGCGTCGGGCTGTTTCGGCCTCCAGATAACGATCCCGTACCCGGAACCGAAGCTCTCGCTCCTCGGCTCGGTACAGGCGTTGCGCCTCGGCCAACCTGAGCCCTGCCTCCTCCAGCCCCGGGCGTTGTTTCCTGGAATAAAAGATGGGGATGCTCACCTCTACTCGAAATTCCCACATGTCTTTCATCCCACCCTGGTTGAAATAGCCGCCCATGATCTCGAAGTCCGGGTAGTATTCCTTGCGAGCCATCTCGATGCCCAGTTGTCGGCTGTCAATCAAGGCCCGCTTGGACCGGAGCGCCGGCGAGCGTGTAAGCGCCTGCCTTTGCAGGTTTTCGAGCGGTACAAGGGGTGGAACCACCTCCAAAGCTTCGGGACGGCCGAGCGGCCTTTCAACTGGTCGATTAAGCAACTCGCTGATTTCCGCCTCGAGGCTGTCGCGCTGCTGTTCGAGTTGCATGACCCGGCCATCGAGCAGGTTGATCTCAATTTCGGCTCGAATCAGGTCTTGCTGGCTCCCCTGGCCTGCGGAATATCGGACCTCTGCCACTTTTGCCAGTCTGTGTAAGAGGTTCTGATTACGTCGGAGTACGTCAATGGCGTCATAAACGAAACGGAGCTGATGAAAGGCTGATTTGAGCTGCGTGACTCGCGCCAGTTCTGTCGATCGAAAGGTCTGGCCTTCGCTCTCGGCTTCCTTGGACGCTACGGCGCTCCGTAAACTGCGCTTTCCGGGGAAGGGAATTTCCTGGGAAATCTGCAAGCCTACGTTCGCCATAGGTTCCGTTCCCAGCCCAAAGCCGGGCAGGGGATTGCCTGTGCTCGCCCATCCGACGCCGATTCTCGGGTCCGGCAGCGCGCTCTCCTGGATAGGCCGGGTCTCGGCCGCTTCGAACCGTTTGCGGGCCGCTTGGATTTCGGGGTTGTTTTTCAACAGTTCCGAAATCAAATCGTCCAGCCGAACGGTTTCCGGCCCGGCCCCGGGTCCTCGGGAGTCCGATTGGGCGGCGCCAGTCGAAACCAACAGTGTCAGAATCGTCGAGAAAGCAACTGTCTTGAGCATGAACAATTCGAACTCTCGCCTCACAGCCGAAATGTGCAAGCGGCGAGCCAATCGCGTATCCGGATGAATCAAGGGTTTGGAAACTAGGAGCTGTTGCAAATCCAACAGTGGTTGACGCGCATGCCGCAGTCGCTCGGACAAGGTCGGAGAAGCGCCATGAGATAATCGAGGGTAACGTAAGAGTCCTGCCGTTCTTGCGCAGGCGCAGCTTGGAAAGTGAGAAAGATGAGTAGGTCAACGGAGGTTGTGACCAAAGACCCGGTTTGCGGGATGGAGGTCGATACCGGACAGACTGCCTGCCATCATGTCTACCGAGACCAGCACTTCTACTTCTGTAGCTCTTCCTGCCTCGAGAGATTTAAACAGGACCCTGAGCGCTACGTCGGCGAAAAGCAGCCGAGGACGGCGCCCCAGGACACCCGGTTATACACCTGCCCGATGCATCCCGAAATTGTTCAACAGGGCCCGGGCGACTGCCCAATTTGCGGAATGGCTCTGGAACCGATGGTTGTCAGCGCGGAGGAAGAAGAAGACCTGGAATTGAAAGACATGTCGCGCCGCTTCTGGGTTGGCGCCGCCTTGACTGTTCCAATTCTAGTTCTCGCCATGGGGGAACATCTCGGTTTTCCGCTGGATGCGATCATCTCTCCTCGGCTCTCGAACTGGATTCAGCTGGTTCTGGCCACTCCAGTTGTGTTATGGGCCGGATGGCCGTTCTTCACGCGCGGCTACTACTCAGTCAAGCGAATGAGCCTGAACATGTTTACGCTCATCGCTCTGGGCACGGGTGTTGCCTGGGCCTACAGCCTGGTAGCCACAGTTGTACCGCGAGTTTTCCCGATGGCTTTTCGAGAAGGTGGGGCGGTCCCGGTGTATTTCGAAGCCGCCGCGGTGATCGTCGTTCTGGTCCTCCTGGGCCAGGTGCTCGAGTTGCGGGCCAGGAAATCGACCAGTGGTGCTATCAGGGCTCTGCTTGGACTAGCGGCCAAGACAGCCCGCGTGATTCGCGAAAACGGGAGCGAAGAGGATGTGCCCTTGGAGCATGTCCATATCGGCGACCGATTGCGGGTCAGACCCGGTGATAAAGTCCCGGTTGACGGGAAAGTCCTGGAGGGGAGCACCAGCGTGGACGAATCAATGATCACCGGGGAGCCGATTCCGACGGAAAAGAAGCCGGGTGATCCGCTGATCGGTGCGACCATCAACCAGACCGGCAGTATCGTGATGGAGGCGGAAAGAGTCGGAAGCGACACCGTACTGTCGCAGATAGTGCAAATGGTAAGTAAGGCCCAGCGTAGCCGGGCGCCTATTCAGCGTCTGGCGGATGTGGTGGCCGCGTATTTTGTTCCAATTGTGGTGGCAGTTTCTGTTCTGACGTTTATTGTCTGGTCCATTTGGGGGCCCGAACCTGCAATGGCTTACGCCTTGGTCAATGCCGTGGCGGTTTTGATTATTGCCTGTCCCTGCGCCCTGGGTTTGGCGACGCCTATGTCGGTTATGGTCGGTGTCGGAAAGGGCGCCCAACACGGCGTGCTGATCAAGGACGCCGCGGCGCTCGAGGTTCTGGAAAAAGTCGATGCCCTGGTCGTCGATAAGACGGGGACTCTCACCGAGGGGCGGCCGCGACTGGTCAGCGTCCTTCCCGGAAGAAAGTGGAAGGAACATGATTTGCTGCGGATTGCCGCGAGCCTCGAATTAGCCAGCGAGCACCCATTGGCCGCCGCCATTGTGGACGGGGCAAGAGACCGCGGGCTCGAACTCGACAAGGTCGCCGGGTTTGAATCAGTGACGGGGCAGGGAGTGAGGGGAAAAGTACTGAAGTGGAACGTGCTGGTCGGTAATCGACGTTTTCTTGAAGAGTCAGGAGTTGATCCCGGGGAATTCGTGGACAGGGCGGAGGAACTCCGCAAGGATGGACAGACCGTTATGTTCGTGGCCATCGATAAAGAAGCCGCGGGATTGCTCGGGGTAGCCGATCCGATCAAGGAATCGACGCCGGAAGCAATCCGCCAGCTTCACGAGGAAGGGATCGAGATCATCATGGTGACCGGGGACAATCGCACAACTGCAGAAGCGGTTGCCCGCAAGCTGAACATCGACCGCGTAAAGGCAGAAGTTCTTCCGGACCAGAAGACCCGGGTGATTCAGGAACTTCAGCGGGAGGGGAGAACGGTCGCTATGGCGGGAGACGGCATCAATGACGCCCCGGCTCTGGCCCAGGCGCACGTCGGGGTTGCGATGGGAACCGGGACGGATGTGGCCATGGAAAGTGCCGGAGTGACTTTGATGCGCGGCGACCTCCGGGGAATCGTCAAAGCTCGTCGACTGAGGCGGGCGACCATGCGGAACATCCGTCAAAACCTCTTTTTCGCTTTTGTCTACAACGCCATCGGTGTCCCCATTGCGGCCGGTGTGCTTTACCCCTTTCTGGGGATTTTGCTTAGCCCGATCATAGCCGCCGCGGCAATGAGCTTCAGTTCAGTCTCCGTCGTTGGAAACGCTCTACGCCTGCGAGGCGCTCGGCTCTAGCTAATATTTCTTTACCTGCTCGCCGTCGATGGAGCGCGGCTTCGCCGTCTTTCGTGCACGCCGATCGAAGGAGGTTGATCCGGGGGCACCGGATTTCCCCAGAAGTCGCGTCCTCCGTTGTCCGGGATGATCTTTCCAGCGCCTTGGCAGATTGATCCCTCTCGCAGCTTGTACCCCTCGATCGATTCGAATCCGTCCTTACCGCTCCCGGCATTCACGAGCTGAGGATCTTTGGTCAACACGAGCCATTCGTCGGGCACTTCCCGGAAGTTGCCAAACATCACGTTATTTTCGAACACCACATCCTTGGCCCCGCCGAAGCCCGGTTTCGTGATCCAGATGCCGTCGTCGATTTCCTTCTTCCCCAAGCCGTAAGCGTTTCTTCCTACGCCTTCCACGTAGAAGATGTTGTTCGCGATATGCGTGTCAGTCGCCCACCCAGACCTGCCCGGTGTCCATTCGAACAGGTGGACGTCGATTCCCGGGCCAACGTAGAACACGTTGTTATAAATGCGGGTTCCGTGGATGAGGTCAAAGAAATGGAAAAGCCTGGTTTTGTCGTTCTGGCTGATATTGTAGCGAATGACGGTGTTGTAGTTTTCGACGCCGCACAGCAGCATGAACCCGCCATCGTTGTCGTGCGAGTAGTTGTACTGGAAGACGGTGTTATGACAGAACCCGTCGGAATCGAAGGCCTGCCCGTCCTTAGTTCCTTTCACCCCGCTCACTTCGTTGAACTGGATGAGGGTGTTGTCACAATTCCAGGGCCAGATACCGGCAGCGTAGTCCTCGCAACGCTGGCGTGCCTTACGTAGGATGTTGTGTTCGACGATCGCTCCATCGCAGCCCCACGGCTTGATCCCGTCACCGCCAATGTCCTCGAGCAGGTTGTTCCGTATCACGACCCGAAGTGAGGGGAACCACGGCTTGCGGCTTACCGGATAGGAAGTGTAACCGCAGATTCCGTTGCGGTCGGTCCTGACAAGGTGGCAGCCCTCGATCAGCAGGTCATCAAAACGGCTGAGCACCTTGTCTCCCCCGTTCTCCCAGACAATTCCGTGACCCTCTCCCTGGTCTTTCTTGATCAGCGATCCGTTTACATCGTGGACATAGAGGTTCTTGAGGTGCAGATGATGAACCGTTCCGTAGTCCCAGGCCATCAACCGCACGCCGTATCGGAATGGTTCCCGGGTGGGCCCGGTGTTTGTGAGTTCAAGGTTGCTGACCTCCCAGTATTCCTGGTTTTTCAGGAGGAGGGCCTCAGGAAACTTTCCCTCCGCTGCAATGAGAGGTTTTTCAGTTCCACCATAGACGTCGACCACGATCGGTTTTTGCGCGGTGCCTGATCCCTTGGGCGCGAGCTGCCCACGGAGCTTCGATCCCGCCTTGAAAAGTATTCGGTCTCCGGGCTGGAAAACGACGCTGTTTACCTTTTCGAGGGACTTCCAGGGTGTCCGGGGAGACCGCCCGTCGTGAGAATCCGAGCCGTCGGCTGCGTCAACGTAATAGGTAACTGATTGAGCCTGAACCGCAGGCGTAACCCAAAACGTAAGTGAGACAAAAACAGAGAGAATCCGCCATCTCATGGTTTACAGAATGTACTACGAAACTCCAGAGCCGCGAAAGAACCAGCGGGTGTATCCGCGTAATCCGGGCGATCCGTGCTATCCGCGGGCGTAGCACCCGGATGTCGCGGACTGCGAGGATAGACACCTCAAAAGCCATAGCCGACGCCCTGTCTCGCTCGGAACTCGGAGAAAACTCTGGTTGCCTTGGTAACGGTCCAGAGTAGAATGCTTTCTGTACTTCAGGAGGGAGGTAAGACAGTGGCAAAAGATCGCTTTCAGTCAAGACGGTCGTTTCTGGGAAAAGCTGTTGGTTCGGCTTGCGCGCTCGGTCTGATGGTGACCCAGGACGACTATGAAGCAATCGCGCAGAATGTGAGGACGGCTTCTCAGCCCTCAGACTTGAAAATCACGGATCTGCGTGTCTGCCGGGTACGGGGCCATTGGGTCGTACGGTTGGACACCAATCAAGGCCTGCACGGCTATGGCGAGGTAAGGGACGGTGCCAGTCCCACTTACGCCCTCATGCTCAAGAGCAGGGTCATGGGGCTAAACCCCTGCCATGTCGACAAAGTCTTTCGCCGCATCAAGCAATTCGGCGGCCATGCACGCCAGGCAGGCGGCGTGGTTTCCATTGAAATGGCCTGCTGGGACATTGCTGGAAAGGCCTGGGGTGTTCCGTGCTGGCAGATGCTGGGGGGACAGTTTCGCGACAAAATCCGGCTCTATGCCGATACGACCTTTACCAAGGATCCGGCCGAGCAGGCGCGCCGTCTGAAGGGACGTATCGAGCAAGGATTCAGCTTCCTTAAGATGGATGTTCCCATATCCCTGCTCCAAGGTATAGAAGGCACTATAACCTGGCCTAAGACCGAGGGAGTGAGCCCTTTCCAGCAGTGGGGAGATCGAAACTGGGAGTGGACCTACCGGCCGCATCCCTTCAAAGGGATTCGGTTGACCGAAAAAGGGCTTGACATCTTCGAGGAGTACTGCGTGAAGATTCGCGAAGCCATCGGCTGGGAAATCCCCATCGCCACCGATCACTACGGGCACTTCGGGATCGAGGACGGCATCAAGCTTGCCCGGAGGCTGGACAAATGCAATTTCGCCTGGTACGAGGACATGGTTCCCTGGATGTATGTGGACCAGTACATCCAGTTAAAGAATTCCTGCACCACCCCGATTCTGACCGGTGAAGATATTTTCTTGCTCGATGGCTTCAGAAAGTTGATCGATCGGAAAGCGGTTTCGATCATTCACCCGGACCTGGCTACTTCGGGAGGTCTGCTCGAAACCAAGAAAATCGGGGACTATGCTATGGAGCACGGCATCGCCATGGCGCTGCACATGGCCGGCGGACCGGTCACCATGTTCGCCAGCATTCACTGTGCCGCGGCCACCGACAACTTCCTGGTTATGGAGCATCACGGGGTCGATGACGAAGGGTACGAAACGGTTGTCGACGGCCCGACCAAGCCGTTCATGGGAAAGGACGGCTTCGTGCCGGTCCCCAATTCTCCGGGATTGGGTATCGAGCTCAATGAAGACGCCATCAAGCGTGACCTGAAGGATCCGGCGAAAGAATACTTCCCGCCGACGCCTGAATGGGACAACGAACGCTCGCATGACCGGCAGTGGAGTATGAAATTCGTCCCCGGGGTGCACAAGGCCTAGCCCCGCACCCATCTCGAACCCAGGAGCGCGAGTCCAAGCTTGGGTTGACTGCCAATCAAACGGTTTTTTTCCATGTTCCTTGATTGGCGTCGGAGCGCCAGCTTTCTTCGCAGTTCGACCCTGACGGGGCATAAGTACTCAAGCCCTCCCCGCCAGCAGGACGGGGTAGCGAGCAAGATGAAGTGTGTACGAATACCGGTTAAGCCCGCAGCCAGGAGCGGCCGGGAGAGCATGGCGGTTGAGTGCCGCGCTTTTCAGCGGTGTATCGAAACCCTTGGGTTTAGTAATTCGCGTGCGAATTGTATCGAAACCGCGTGCCCTCCCGGTCTGCGGTCGAGGGAGAGGCGAAGGCGGTCCGAGCGGTTGACCCGGTGCCCGCTGCTCGACCCCCGGTGCTCGCTTGGGCTTATTTGAGCACTTATGCCCCGAAGGGGGCCCAAATCCAGGGTAGGCCCGTAAAAAAACGCGGCCAATCCTCTACTACGTAACGCCTTTCGAGGGCGACTACCCCGACGATTCAAACCAAGATGCTTGACTGTTGCCTTTCCCTCTTCGCCTGTTTGCCGGCCCGGGGTTATGCCACAATTGGTTGCAGGGTCATCCAAGGGAGAGGCATCAATGAGTCCGAGACAGTATTCGTCATTGCTGGCGATCGCCATTGTGGCCGGATTTGCCGCCGGCGCCGCAGCAACATTGGTTTTCCAGCCGCGAGTGATCAAAGCCGAGGGGTTTCATCTGGTTGATTCCACGGGGCGGACGCGAGCTATTCTGGCGACTCATTCTCCGTGGTCGACCGCGGCGAGCCCATTGGATCATGTAGGGCTAGCACTTTACGACTCATCCGGTATGGTTCGCGTGCAGGTGTCGTGGGAAGAGCGCAAGTCACCGGATGGAAACACGGTAGGAACGGCGTCGATTGATCTAAGAAATCGTTCCGGAATCTCTCAGAGTTCCATCCAGTTGACCGACCATCCGTATTTTGCCAATTCGACGTTGACTATAAGCGACGGTGCGGATAAGGTCACTTGGATTCACCCCGCCGGCGTGAACCTGTCCGGTCCCGGCGCCACCGTCTCCCTTTCGCAACCCCAGCAGGACCCCGATCTGCGTCTGTCGCTCGAAGGCGAAGGCCACCGGCCCCGCCTGACTCTCGTAAACCGTCCTGAGCCTGGTGCTCCACCCTCTCCTGTGGTGGAGATTCGTGACCAGGAAGGCAAGACTACCTGGGCCGCCCCCTGATTCCTGACTTCTGAGATATGATGAGTAAACAGGGAGGAGACCGAACGAGCGCGGCGGTCGAATGCCGCGTTTTTGCGTTTTATGGGATTTTGCGCGCTCGTGCTGGTTTGCGCACGAGGATGAACAAACAAACAACCGAACACTATGACGTCCCTGCTTAGGCGCACGGAAATGATTGACCGGCGCCTCAAACGGCTGTCGATAGAAAGAGGCCACCTCGATTTCTGGCACCGTCGAGGCAGGGGATCTTTTCACCTTGAAAACATCCATCATGTTCAAGGAATTATTGACTGGATCCTGCGCCTTACAGGCCTCTCGCGGCGCGGGGCTCGAAATGTGCTGGACCTGGAATTGAGGTGGATCGATTTCTCGTTCCCGGATCTTCCGCCGAGTTTTGACGGTTACTCGATTCTGCATCTTTCCGATCTGCATATTGACTGCCTGCCCGGGCTAAGCGAACGACTTGCCGCGATCGTGAGCCGGCAGGAAGTGGATCTATGTGTCCTGACGGGAGACTATCGCTTTGACGTCAAAGGGTCTTGCGAACCCGCCTTCGAGTTGATGCGCAAGGTGCTTCCCTGTGTGCGGTCGCGCGACGGGCTGGTCGGAATTCTGGGCAATCATGACTTTCTGGAGTCAGTTTCGATCCTGGAACAGATGGGCGTTCGAATGCTGTTGAACGACTCGCTCGAAATCAGACGAGGATCGGAGAGCATCTGGCTGGTGGGCCTCGACGATCCGCATTACTATGGCTGTGATGATCTGCCGGCCGCTTTGAGAAATGTGCCGCACGGTGCATTCAAAATCCTGCTCGTGCACAGCCCGGAGATGTTCCGGGAAGCGGCCGAGGCCGGTTTTGCCCTGTACCTTTGCGGCCATACACATGCCGGGCAGATTTGTCTCCCCTGGATCGGCCCCGTGGTGCGTAACGCGGCATGCCCGCGAGATCTCATCGCTGGGCGATGGCGCTATGGGCGGGTCCAGGGGTACACCAGCGCGGGTATTGGCGCCTCTCTTTTCCCGGTTCGCTTTCGCTGCCGTCCGGAAGTGACAATCATACGTCTTCAGCGAATCGTCAATTGACGATCGCGTCAATTAACGGCCGTCAATCGTAAAATCCCAAACCTCTGCAGTTTATCTACGGTCCGCACTATTTGCTTCGCTGGTCGTTTGTCGCTACCATGGATTTAAACAGAATCTCACCACGCTTGTTTCCCGAAAAGTCAACTCCGATTATGAAGGAGGGAGTTGTGAAGACCAGTTTGAAACGTAGTCTTGTCTGTCTTGTAGTACTCAGCGGTTGCGGGCTGCTTCTGAACGCTCAACAGCAGTTCCTGCTGCCGCAGGTCGGTAACGGAACCTTCGAGAACGGGAGTATCCGAACGACCTTCATTCTATTTAACCCCACCAGCGATGCGGTCGAGGCCACAATCAGGCTCAGGAACGACGCTGGTAATCCGCTGCTGGCCACAATTCCCGACTTTGGAACCACTGACCAGTTCGGGCCGTTCACTCTGGAGAGCGGGGCGAGCATGGTTCTGCAGACCGATGGATCGGGAGCGCTGTCAGTAGGGTCGGCTCTGGTTGAGAGCAGCGGTCCGCTAGGAGTATCCGCCGTCTTCTCTCTTTTCGAGCCTGAAGGCAACTTCCAAACCGAAGCGGGTGTTGGGAATGCCGAGGCCTTGACCGAATTTGTGATACCTGTCGACGCCGCAGAAGGTTTTAACACAGGGCTGGCGCTGGTGAATCCCGGCGAAACAGAGGCGAGTATCACCTATCGACTGATCGACACCAACGGTCAGGAAGTTGACACCCTGGACGAGACTCTCGGTCCCCGACAGCACCGGGCCCGATTTGTCAGGGGAGAGAACGAGCTGTTTCCAGAAATCGGCGCTTTCCAGGGAACTTTGGAGGTGACTAGCACCCAGCCGCTCGGCGCAATTACGCTTCGTCAAAACGACTCCCCGCTTTCTTTTACGACGCTTCCGGTTTTCGCGAAGGGCTCGACTCAAACATCCTTCAATCTTCCGCAGGTCGCGAGCGGCACTGACGCGCCGGGGATTCTCCAGATGCGAACCACCTTCGTGATCTTCAACCTGGCCGAGACCGCCACAACCGTAGATTTCAATGTCAGGCGGCCCGACGGCACCGCGTTTCCCCTGATCATTCCTGGCAAGGGAGAGATTACCGGGGCTTTCAGTCATGAACTTGCGGTTGGCGGTTCGGCTTTTCTTCAGACTGACGGTTCGGGTCCCCTGTCAATCGGCTCGGCCCAGATCAGCGCGACTGGCCCTATTGGGGTGTCGGCGATCTTCACGCTTTATAGTGCGGACGGGTCGTTTCTGACGGAGGCCGGCGTGGGTGACTCGCCTGCTCGCACCGATTTCACTTTACCGATTGATGTAACCGGAACATTCAACAGCGGAGTAGCCTTCTTCAATCCAGGAGATGCTCCCGCGACTATAAGCGTGCGGCTCCTGGATGAGGACGGAAATCGCCTCGCCGAAGCCATTCCTTTCGAGTT
>ERZ795047.3395-NODE-3395-length-14259-cov-4.753027_pt1 | contig 14259 bp, 10 predicted proteins | sample MGYA00375131_ERZ795047 | MGnify/ENA primary metagenome ERZ795047 (study PRJEB30176, sample SAMN05720228) | activated sludge metagenome | isolation source: Anaerobic digester | place: Japan | collected 2015-05-20 ...
GACTGCCAACAGGATACACCCCAGACAAAGAAAAGCCTGTTATGAAATTTGAGCCAATGGCTCTTGCAGGATTAAATATTTTATATATATTAACATTTGAAGATTCTATATTCATAAAAATAGAGTATGGAAGCATATACGAACAAAATGCAGATATATTTTTTGGACTTTTATCTATAGGATATGAAAAAAGATTTTAAGGCTACTGTTATGAAAAATTTTACATTTAACTCAAAAACTTTATTTTTTATATTTGTAGTCTTTGCAATGTTGCTTTCTTTTCCATCATGCTTTGACATGTATAGTGATATTAAAGAAAACTCCAATATTAATTATAAAATTGCAATTCTTGAATCAACACCCATGGAAACGCGATTACTTATACCAGATTCTAATAAAATATACTCAAAAAATTTATCATTTAATCCAATTTATTCTGGCTCTTCCACTTTCCAATTTAGCCTCTTTGGAAAATTCACTAAAAACTCCTACTTAAATATAGTTGTTTTAAGAATTATAATGCCTGGATATTATTACCCGGAACTATGGACCTGCGACAAAAATTTCAACTTCATCAAAACGGATCTAACCTATATTGATTCCTCTGGACTTAGCGATGCTATAGCAGATGATTTTGATAACAATGGAATGGCTGACATTGCCATTGTCACAGGGTCTGGTTATATAAATAGATGTTTCCTGAATATAGCTTCCCCAGAAAATTTTTCATCTATTACATTTGGGACTTATGCCCCATCTGTATGTATAGCCTCTGCAGATTTTGATAATGATGGATACAGAGATATTTTTGCAGGAACGATCTCATCAGGAGTAGATTCATCAGCACTATGGAAAAACGATATTCATAGTTCTGGGACATTTCAAAAGACCTATAGTATTTATACCCCAAATCTCAAAGACTGTAAAGCTGCTGATTTCGATAATGATGGACGTTCAGATATTGTTCTGGTATATAATGGAGGCCCCATCCAGGTATTATTCAACAGTGGTAATTTTTCATTTAATTACAATTGGTTATCTTCCTTAAGCTATGATGCCACAAAAGTAGCAGTGGCAGATCTAAACGGTGATAATTTATTAGATCTATACCTTGCAACAGGAACTACAACATCAATTATTGCATTTAACAATGGAGATAGAACTTTTACAATAAAAGAACACCTGACTACGGCAGGTTCACTTAATGTGGCTTTAGCAGATTTTGATGGTGATGGTGACATAGACCTCTTTTTAGCTTCAGCAGTTAACTTATCTATATATAAAAATGACTCCAATGGAAATTTTGCTTTGTCTCAAGTCGTTTCATCTATTTCTGGAGGGCCTCATCTGAATCTCCTTGCTGGAGCATATTGAGAGGAATAAATTTTTGCATTTTAATCTTGACAATTTTGCAATAATACTGCAAAATTTCAAACATGTGGATAACACGGCAAATTGAATATATTATACCAAAATATCTAAGGGAATTCCCTGTTTTACTTATCACTGGAGCACGGCAGGTAGGCAAAACCTCTCTACTTAAAAAGCTATTTCCTGATTATCAGTATATTACCTTAGACGATCCAATTGTTGCGGCAAGGGTGGAAAATTCTCCTGAGGACTTCTTTGCATCTCTTAAGACTCCTGTAATAATTGATGAGGCTCAATACGCTCCATCGATATTTCGATACATAAAAATAATTGTGGATAAATCAGGCAAAAAGGGACAATTCCTTATTACTGGTTCGCAAATATTCTCGCTAATGCAAAACTTATCAGAAAGCCTGGCAGGCAGATGCGGAGTAATAAACCTCCATACTCTTTCGATGGAAGAAATTAAACAATCTATACCAGCAGTATCACTGGGAAAATATATAGAGCGTGGGGGATTCCCAGCTTTGCATTCAGGGGAGATAACTGAGGCGAATATATGGTATTCCTCCTACATCTCAACATATATAGAGAGGGATGTTCGCAATATACTCTCTGTATCAAATCTCAGGGATTTTACAAGATTTATGCGCATACTCTCTTTGCGCACAGGCCAGATTTTATCTCTGTCTGGAATTGCAAATGATGTAGGTGTTGCACCAAATACTGTAAAATCATGGCTATCTGTGCTGCAGGCATCAGGTCATATTTATCTCCTTGAGCCTTATTATAATAACATGGGCAAGAGAATTGCTAAAACTCCGAAAATCTACTTTTGTGATACAGGACTTGCATTGCATCTCATGGGTATTACCTCATGGGATGAAGTGGAAAAAACTCCTATTGCTGGAGCTATATGGGAAACTTACATATTCAATCAAATTCACAGATACTATATAAACAGAGGAATCAATAATCCTCCTCTGTGGTTTTGGAGATCTCAAAGCGGCCATGAGGTTGATTTTCTCATAGAAAAAGGTGGTAAATTTATAGCTATAGAAAGCAAACTTACAGGAAGCCCTGATGCTGGGGATTATAAAAATTTTTATTACCTGCAAAATTTTTACGGCAAGGAGTCTTTTTTAAAGGGAATTGTTGCATGCAAAGTAAGGGAATCCTACCCCCTTGAAAAAAATATCACAGCTCAGAACTTCATTGATGTAGGTGAAATTTTTTAACCTAAGGTTTTTCATCAATCAAAACTGCTTTGTGGTCAAAATCACCTCCCACCTCCCCATCTGTTATCCGATAAATGTCTTTATCAATCCTTTTAAACTCATTGACTGCGCTATTGTAGCTATTAACAGTGGCAGAGATATTTTTACCAAGTTTTACCATAAAATCCTCATAGCTTTTTAAATGATTCCCAAGCTCCTTGATTTTCTCTATTATGGCCTTAATATTCTCCTCTACCTTTTGCTGCTTTAATCCCTGGAGAACTGTCTCTAAATAAGCATAAAAGGATGTTGGTGAGACAATTATAACATGCTTGCTAAAGGCGTATTCTATTAAATCGTGAGTATTAACAGATACAGAGCCACTGCTATAAATCAGGAGATTATAATAAACCCCCTCTGCCGGGATAAACATAAAGGCAAAGTCTGTGGTCCCTTCTTCTGGCTTGATGTATTTGGCTGTTTCATCTATGCGGCTTTTTACATCACTCTTGAATTCCTTTTCAATCTGAGTTCTTCTGGCTGAGTCAGTCTCTTCCATAAGTCTATTATATTTTTCAAGGGAAAATTTAGCATCCACAGGGATAATTCTATCCCTGTAAAAAATTGCAGCATCAACAATCTCGCCATCCCTAAATTTGTACTGCATCTTGTATTGATTGGGCTGCAAAACATTGGCAAGAAGAGTTTCAAGGAAATATTCCCCCAGTATGCCCCTTTGCTTGGGATTTTTTAAAATATTCTCAAGGCTTTGCATTTGCTTTGAAAAATCTAAAACCTGTTTGTTTGTTTCATCAATCTTGGCAAGCCTTTCTGTCACTTCTTTTATAATGGCAGAAGAAAGTTTAAACTGATTCTGCATATTTTGAATAGCTTCCTGCTGACTTTTATTCAAAATTTCTGTTATACCATCAAGACGCTGCTGTATCTCAACTCTGTTTTTATGTCCAGAGTCAGATAGTTCCTGCTTTAGGGAGTTTAACATCGCAAGCAATACTTCATTGCCAGCATTGTTTTGTTCCAAGCTTTTCAATTTTTGATATAGTATAAAAAAAAGCATAAAAAGAGGAATGACTATAACAAAAAATAAAACTATTACAGCATAATCCGACATAAAAAACTCCAATATTTTTTAAAATCAAACTAAACTTATATTTAGTATTTTTCAACTAAAAAATCAAAAAAAATTTAAATTCAAAAATTAACAAAAATCTTTTCCCAATAAAGCGACTTATTGGTCGGTAAAGACTCTTGTTTTTATCTTTTCCAAAAAAAAATCAAATAATTTTTAAAAAAAAGCCCATTTGGGCTTTAAAAAATTTGACATTTTTTCCCTGGTTATTATATTGGTTATCAGAAAGTAAATTTAAGGAGAACTTAAATGGCAAAGAAAATTTTAGTCCCATTTTTATCCCTTGCTCTTGCAGGCTTTCTTTTCTCCTGCGGCGGAGGCGGTGGAAGTAATGTAGGTGCTGGTGGACCTGATGTTTCTCCAGACAACACATCTGAGGCAGTAATAGGCTCAACAGATGCTGCAATTGTGACAAATCAGGTTGCAGATAGCACCACAAATGAAGCAGTTGTAGGAACAACTACTGCTTCTGAGGGTGTTGTTGTTGAGCCAGAGGTTAATACTACTATTGAAGGAACTGTTGATACAGGAACTGATACTGGAACTACAACCGCTGCAGGAACAACTGACAATCCTGGAGTTGATGTGGCAAATACAGTTACAGAAACCACAGATACAGAAACAATTACAGAAGATGTAGCTGCAATACTTGTGACAGATGATACTCTCACAGTGGTAGAAGAAATTGCAGGTGGAACAGCAACTACAACAGAAGAAGGAACAACTGTATCTTCAGAGGAAGGAACAACAACTACTGCTGATGTGGCAACAGAAACTGGCGTTGTAACAGAGGACGAGGTAGCTGTTGTTGCAGGGAATGAAGATTCAGGTGCAGGTTCAACTGCTGAGGATCTTGCAAATGATGAAGCTGTAGATCAAAGCAAATTGGCCTATGAACTTGACTCTTCTCAGGGCAAATGGTATGAGGTTGCAGAAAAGGATCTTGCACCAGGTGTTGACGTTGCTGCAATTAAGGCCCAGATCGCTGAGCTTCGAAAAGAGATTAAAGCAACAAGAGATAGCTACAAAGAACTTGAAAAGGCTATTCTTGAAGCAGAAAAAGAGGCAGCTACTAATGCTAACATTCCTGCTGGCCTTGCAAAAAAGGATGAGCTTCCTGGAAAATCAGAGAACGCTTTAAAAGACAAAGACAAAAATGCTGCAGCTGCAGAAAAGCTTGCTGACTTAAAAGCTAAAAAAGAAGAGGCTGCTGCAAAGATTAAGGTTCTCAGAAAGAAAATTGCAGATCTCCGTTCTATGATAGGGAACGGTGGAACAAAGACTGGTGGTATAGTTACTTACTGGGCAAATCAAAACCTTTTCCTCAACATTAAAGGCGGAGAACCAGGCTGGTATAGACTTGTTATAATTGCCAAAAATATTGGTAAGCTCCCTGATGACTATGACAGATTCAATTTCTCAATTGAAAATGACGGTGACCAGGTAGCATCAATATCTGTTAAGGCTTCTGATAAAGCATACTTCAGAGGAAGTGCTATACTCAAGCTGGACAAAATGGCTGGAACAAGCCTCAACATTCTCTGGAAAAACGACGCTTATCTGAAAGACGTATATGATGCTAACGTTAACATCAAGAAAGTAGCCCTTATTAAGATAAAAGAGCCTGTTAAGAAGGTGAGAACTGTTGCTAAATTTAAAGGCGACCAATACAGCTTTACAGATGGCAGATGGTTCTTTGACAAGCATGAAGCTTATACCTTTTGGGCTAACCAGGTAATAGGCTATACCTTCAAGAATATGGAAGAAGGCCAGTATCAGGTTACTATAGTTGCAACCAATCACGGGACTCTACCTCTCCCTGAAAACTACAAAGAATTCAAGTTAGAGGTTGATTCTGAATATGATTCTGCAACTGTTGCAATACCTGCAAGTGATAAGGGTTACAAAAAGGTAACCTTCACAATGAATTTCCCAGCAGGTGATACAACTGTTTATCTTACATGGATAAATGATTCTTATAAAAAGGATGTTTATGATGCCAACATAAAGATCAAATCCATTAAGATAAAGAAAGTTAAGCAGTCCAACTTAACTGCATACCTGCTCAAGACAAAACCTGGTAACAGAATTTTTGTCCTCACAGCCTTTATTGTAATCTCTGCAGTAATAGGTGGAATTTATATGAGGAACAGAAGAAAAGAATCTGAAGTTTTATAAAAAATAACACCTCTAAAAAAGGCTGCCCCATGGCAGCCTTTTTTAATTAATAGACATATACAAAAATAAATTATCTTCCTCAATCTGTTTCATCTTCCTCAAGGGAGGGATCTGAAAATATGAATCTTACCTTTTCCATAAAGCTTTCATCATCCTTTGGATCTTTACCCTGCCTGAGTAGACTCTGTCTTGTAATAAATAGATCCGCCATCTGTGCAGCTCCAAGGTCATCCATCTTTCGTATAAAGTTTCGCACTCTCTTTGCATCTACATTCATGTCAAGACCCCGTCGTGAGGGATCAAAGCCAAGGCCAATAAGCATAAGCATAACAGCAACATGCATCAATCTTTGATTCTCATTTTTAACCTCTTCCAGCTTTTTTATTCTTTCCACAAAGATCTTCTCAGAAAGTACAACTCTGTTAACAAGGGTCTCAAGCAAATCTATGGCAAAGCCTGGATTATTGGTTAAGAGTACATCAAGGTTATCCCTGGTTGCAACTGAAAGTATGGTATCTGTTGCACATAAAGCTGTTGCATTCCTCGTTTTTTCATCACCTAAAACTGCAAGCTCTCCAAAAAACTCCCCTGCTGTTGCAGTATGGACAGTAATAATCTCACCGTCATCATTTCTTTTATAAAATATAACTCGCCCCTTTTTTATGAGATAAAACTTATCACCAACATCTCCCTCACGGAAAATAATAGATCCAGCCTCATAAATCTCTTCATCCTGCGATATAACAAGGGGCTTATAAAAAAAGCTCTTAATTTGATCAAAGCCAGGGAGTTTAAATATAAATACAGCACCCTTCCAATAACGAGCTATATTATATTGGATAATAAATATCAAAAATCTAAAATTACGGGCCTTTATTCTTATTATAGAACCAAAGGGTTCATGGCGCAATGTGTGGTTTTCCCACACAACATTTCCTTTAATTATAGAAGACTCAATATTTGATATTTTGAAGCGTAAAAATATTTCCTTTCCAGTTCCGAGGGATTCTGTTGTTTGCAGAAAACAGGTGGAAGATGTTAAATCATTTGTAACAGCCCATTCCTGAACAACACCATCAGATAAAATCTCAACATCAGCTATAATAGGAAGACGAATGAGGCTTTTAACAAAATACATAGGGTTAACTGCACCACTTATCATGAGAACTAAAGCCACAGATATAGGGAAGAGAACGAAAACAGAAACAGCCTCCTCCCTCAAAAGTGGAAAATTATAAATCTCATTCAAATTCTTATACAAGGTCATACCAGCAGAGGCTAGAAATATCATAATAACAACAAAGAGAAATCTAAAGACACCAGGATTCCATGTGAAAAACGGTGCTGGACTTGATTTTAATATCCCTGTATATCTCTTTACCCAGCGATCATATCTCGGCTGTCTATCTTTACAGATCCACTCCTCGAAATTCATATTCATAAGCTTTAGTTTCTTTTCTGGATAAAAAGTCTGAGAACGAGCAAGGACTATCTCAAGAACAGTAACTGAAAATATTACAATCGGTGCTGCTAAATATATTAAGAAACCCCCAGCAAGAAGACTTGCATCAAATGAGCCATGGATCAAAACAGGAATAAAAAAAGCCTTTAGCCGATAAAAAAGAATATTTCGCCATGACCAAGAAAGTTTGCCAATGCTTAAATAGAAGCCTATAATTCCACAGGTAGTAATATGAATAGGAACTGAAAAAATCATCCTTATATACAAAATAGAGCTATCAAGCTCAAGGGCATAAAAAAAGTTTTCTATACATGCAAAACCAAGCCCAAAGAACATTCCTGTTATTATACCATCAGTAACAGAGAACTCAGGGAACTTCCTTAAGATGACATATAAAACAATTACTGCTCCAAGTTTCTCAACAGTACCTGCTGTAAGAAAACCTCTCATTACAGGATTTACAACATAGAGAAATTGCGAAATAGTAGCTCCTATGAGTATTAAAAAAAGGGCATAGGCAATTCCTGTTAAAAAAGCTGTGAAGTATTTTGAGACAGCATGGCCCAGACCTGTGAAGTATCTAAAATAGACAAGATAAAAAATCAATAAGGGAATAAAGGATATTGAAAGCTTTGTCACCATAACCAAATCACTTGAAAATTTTATTTATTTTAAATTTATTATAGCAAAGAGCCATTGAATTGTAAATAATTTATTATTACTATAAAAAATATTTTTGCTTTTGTGATGTATTCTCAAGAATATGACTTAAAAACCCTAAAACTCCGAAACGATTATGGAAGAATATAACATAATATCTATAATAGGCCCAACAGCATCTGGCAAAACAAGACTTGCTGTAGAAATTGCTACTGATATAGATGGAGAGATAATCTCTGGAGACTCAAGACAGGTATATAAGTGGATGGATATTGGAACAGGGAAAGACCTTGTTGAATACAACAGGCCCTCTGGCAATGTGCAATATCACCTCATAGACATAGTCCTGCCACTGGAGGATTATAACTTGTTTAGATATATAAATGACTTTAAAAATGCCTACAGGGATGTAATATCAAGAAAAAGAATTCCAATCCTTTGTGGAGGCTCAGGACTTTACATTGAATCTGCCTTAAAAGGATATAATCTACCTGATGCCCCTGAGGATAAAGCCTTAAGAGAGCGCCTTGAGGATCTCTCAAAGGAAGAGCTCATAGAGATCTTACAAAGAGAATCATCAGAGGTTTACTTCTCCACAGATCTCTCAAGCAAAAGACGTATCATAAGAGGAATAGAAATTGCTCGTTATATGAAATTTAATGAGAGCCCTAAAATACAAGAAAATCTTAGACTAAAACCACTGATAATAGGAATATCAATCCCAAGAGGAGAATTGATCAAGCGAATAGACAAGCGACTTGACCAGAGACTTAAAGAGGGAATGATAGAAGAGGTAAAGATGCTTCTTGATAGAGGGGTCACCTATCAAAAACTTTATAAATTAGGGCTTGAATATCGCTACTGTGCTATGTATCTGCAAAATGAAATAGATCTTGATGAGATGATGACTAAGCTTAAAACTGAGATTCATAGGTTTGCCAAAAGGCAGATGACCTGGTTTCGAGGAATGGAAAGGAGGGGTTTAAAGATCAACTGGATAAATGAAGCAAACCCCCTCCTTGCTATGGAGCTAATAAAAGAACATAGCATTTGTGTATAATAAATGCTATTTCACTCCTTTACCGTTAAAGAAAGCTTTATAGTGCATGTCACTTCCCTGTATATGATGAATTAGCCAATCCCTCAAAAAATTTATTAACTCAATGGAAAAATTTGCCTTCCCTTCTGTGAGTCTTTTTTGAAAATCGAGCACCTTAGCTGTAAGTTTTTCGTGCTCATCTTTGTGTTTTTTATAATCAGGATAATTATATTTGACCATATACTTTTCTTCATCTGCGAAGTGAGTCTTCGTGTATTCAATAAGCCCTGCCAGAGCCTTTTCCATTGCTGAGACCTTATCTCCAACAAAAATAAGCTGATTCAGATCATTAACCAATCTTACAAGTTCCTTATGCTCGTTGTCAAAAAGCTCAACCCCTACACTTAAATCATCAGTCCATTTAATGTAATCCATAAAAATCTCCTTAAAACTGTGTTAACTCATTTAAAGGTTTTACTATATTTATAATATACAAAAAAATCAAGGGAGTGATACAAAATTTTTGGAAATTCCTTAAAGTTAAATTCAAAAAAATTTCAAAAACTCTTTCTTGACAATATACTCTTAATAATCTAAGACATCACAAAGAGGTTCTTGAGATGATTACTATACTGGAAGAACTGGTAAATCAAATTGGCAGCATAGTCCTTGTAGCTGTGATTTTATCACGCTTTAATTTCTTTAAAAGATTAATAACAAGGGATAAGCTACCCATTAAACATTTAATAATTCTTTCTATATTTTTTGGTCTTTTTGGTATATTAAAAACATACACAGGCATTCCCGTAATGGGCGCACTTGCAAATGCTCGTGTAGTTGGAGTCTTTGTTGGTGGTCTCATAGGAGGTCCTGTAGTTGGCATACTCTCTGGCTTTATTGCAGGCTTCCACAGATGGGCAATAGATATTGGGGGATTTACCGCCTTCCCATGTATGGTCTCCACCATCCTTGAGGGGACTCTTGCAGGTATTCTAAGCAATGCCTTCCACAAATCAAATCCAAGATGGCTCTTTGCCTTATGGACAGGTGCTCTTGCTGAAACAATGCAGATGATGATATTACTTATTATGGTTAAGCCCTTTGAATCTGCACTTCAGCTCGTATCTCTTATAGGTCTTCCTATGATTGTGGCAAATGCTATAGGGATCAGCATGCTAATTGCCATAGTTGATATGATAGCAAATGAGAGGGATAAAATTGCAGCAAGTCAGTCAAAGGTTGTTCTTGAGATTGCACACAAAACAATAAATATTTTTCGAAAGGGATTTAACATAAAAACAGCTACTGAGGCTGCAAAAATAATAAAGGATACCACAGGGGCATCTGCTGTTTCATTTACAAACCTCGAGATGATCCTTGCTCATGTTGGCATAGGGGATGACCACCATATACCGGGCAGTCCCCTTGTAACTATGATAACAAAAAACGTATTAAAAGATGGGAAATCAAGAATAGCGAATAAAAAAGACGATATCTCCTGTTCACACAAAGAGTGCCTTCTCAACAGCGCGGTAATTGTTCCCTTGATGGAAAAGGATAATGTAATTGGCTCACTGAAAATTTATAAAACAGGGGAAAACTCTATTACTCCTGTAGATGTTGAACTTGCAGAAGGGCTTGCCTCTCTTTTCTCTACTCAAATTGAGCTCAGCAGAATTGAAGAACAGGCAAAACTACTGAATATCTCTGAGCTAAAGGCCTTACAGGCTCAGATAAATCCTCACTTTCTATTTAATTCCCTTAATACAATAATTTCCCTTATACGCACAAGTCCAGATAAAGCAAGGGAACTCCTTGTAAAACTTGGTGCATATTTCCGCAATAGCCTTAACCATAGTGAAGAGATCTTGCTTTCCGATGAAATTCAAAATATAAAAAATTATCTGGAAATAGAAAAGGCACGCTTTGGAGAAAAGCTAAAAGTCATAATAGATGTACCAGATGATATAAATTGCGCTATCCCCCCTTTTACTCTTCAGCCTCTGGTGGAAAATGCCCTTAAACATGGACTTCTGCAAAAAGTTGAAGGAGGAACAATAGAAATAAAAGCTCAAAAAAATGGAAATGATATTTTTATCTCTGTTGAGGATGATGGTATTGGAATCAATGAAGAAAAACTAAATCATATCTTTGACGAAACCACATGCTCTAAATCAGTTGGAATTAAAAATGTTCACAAAAGGCTTATTTGCAAATATGGACCTTCCTATGGACTTAAACTTAGAAGCACAGAGGGCAAAGGCACAAGTGTTTATCTAACAATACCTGGAGCAGCTTAATGATAAAGGTGATAATAATTGACGATGAAGAACCAGCAAGATCAGAGCTAAGATTTTTACTTGAAGAGGAATATGAAGATATTGAAATCATTGCAGAGGCCTCTGATGGTAAAATGGCTCTTAAACTCTGCCAGGAGCTTAATCCAGATTTAATATTCATTGATATTCAGATGCCTCTTCTTTCTGGCATTGATGTTGCAGAGACTCTTACCCAATCCACTTCTCCTCCATATATTATCTTTGTGACAGCCTATGATTCCCATGCCATAAAGGCCTTTAAACTCCATGCAATAGATTATCTACTCAAACCTATAGAAACAGAAAGGCTTAAAAGCAGCATTGAAAGAGTTAAAAAACTTATTGAATCCGATAAATCTAACTCTATAACTTCTTCTCAAAAAAATCTTAAAGAACTGTTTAAGGATTTTAAGGATAAAAAAAATACCTCCATCATAACTGTATGCAAAGACGAAAAATTTTACCCTGTGCCAATAGATAAAATCAAATATGCCTATGCTGATGATAAAAAGACCTTCCTTGTCACTGTAAATGGAAAATTTTACTATAAACACACTTTGCAGCACCTTGAGGAAATTCTGCCAGAAAACTTTGTCAGAACTCACAAAAGCTATATAGTAAACATAAACTTTATAAAAAACATTGAACTGTGGTTCAATGGAGCATATCAAATATTTTTGCAAAATGAGGAAGAGCCAATTCCCCTTAGCAGAAATCACGTAAAGCACTTTAAAGAGATTATGCAAATGGAATAACCCTTTTTTAAAAAGTCAAATTTATAGCCAGTGCATTTTATCCTCAAAAACTAACACTTTATCCTTGATAATTGCCTTTCACGAAAAATTTTAACACAAAAAATTTTTTTGATCTAAATTGCTCTTAGAATTCAAAATCAGGAGGTTTTATATGATAAGCTTTCTTTTATCACTGGTTGCTCTCATCGCAGGATATTTTATTTATGGGGCAATTGTTGAAAAGCTCTTCGGGATAGATGAAACTCGCAAGACACCAGCTCTTACAATGACAGATGGCGTTGATTATGTGCCACTGGGATGGAAGAGAATTCTAATGATCCAGATTCTCAACATTGCAGGTCTTGGGCCAATCTTTGGCGCTATCATGGGAGCCCTTTATGGTCCTGCTGCTTTTTTATGGATTGTCTTTGGAACCATATTTGCAGGGGCAGTGCACGATTTCTTTTCTGGCATGCTGTCTGTTAGACATGAAGGCAAAAGCATCCCAGAGATTGTTGGAATCTACCTTGGCGATTCCATGAGAAACTTCATGAGAATTTTTTCTGTTATACTTCTTGTTCTTGTTGGCACAGTATTTATTGCAGGACCTGCCGGGCTTCTGGCAAACCTTGGCATGAGTGGAATTTTTGCAAATAAGTGGTTCTGGCTTGCAGTAATAATAGTATACTACTTCCTTGCAACAATTCTACCTATAGACAAGATTATAGGCAGATTTTATCCTATTTTTGGAATAGTTCTTTTAATCATGGCTGTTGGTATAGGTGGAGCCATTCTCTTTTACCAAAGCCCTATACCTGAGATCACACTGACCAATATGCATCCTAAGGGACTTCCTCTCTGGCCAATGCTTTTTATCACAATTGCCTGTGGTGCTATAAGTGGATTTCACTCAACTCAATCTCCAATTATGTCAAGGTGTATTGAATCAGAAAAATATGGTAGAAGAGTTTTTTACGGCGCTATGGTTGCAGAGGGTATAATTGCACTGGTATGGGCTGCTGCTGCAATGACATTTTTTAATGGAATAGGTGGTCTTGCTGCTGTTCTTGGTAAAGGCGGAGCTGGACTTGTTGTTCATGACATATCTATTGGTTTACTTGGAACCGTAGGTGGCATACTTGCAATACTTGGAGCCATTGCATGCCCAATAACCTCTGGTGATACTGCATTCAGAAGTGCAAGGCTTACCATAGCAGACTCCTTCAACTATGACCAGACAAAGATTAAAAACAGGCTCTTAATTGCACTGCCTCTTTTTGCCATAGGCCTTGGACTCAACTTCATGGACTTCTCTATAGTATGGAGATACTTTGCATGGTCAAATCAGACCCTTGCAACAATAGTTCTCTGGGGAGCAGCTGCATATATGGTAAAACACAATAAATTCCATTGGATAGCTACTATTCCTGCAACATTTATGACTGCAGTTTGCACAACCTATATTCTCATAGCTCCAGAGGGATTTAAACTTTCAACAGCAATTGCCTACCCTGCAGGAATCATTGTTGCAGTGGCAATCCTTGCATGGTTTATTACTCATTCTATTGTAAAAAGTAAAGAAGAATTGATACCCGTATCTGGAAAATAAAGTCTTCCCCACTGATTGCTTCGCCGCATAAGGCGAAGCAATCTAACAATATAAAAGCTCACCCCTTTCTCTTTCTATACTCCATGGGAGATACTCCTGTGGCCTTAGAAAAAGCTCTATTGAAGGTCCTAACAGAATTAAATCCCACAGCCATAGCAATTCTTATAACAGGGGAGTCATCCTCCAGGAGAAGCTTTTTGGCCTGCTTGATTCTGAAAGAATTTATGTAACTTGTAAAGCTCATCCCTAATTGTCTATTTAATATTTCTGAGAGCTGCTGATGATTTATTCCAAGAAGATCAGAAACCTTTTTTATATTCAAATCATCTTCCAGGTAGAGCTTTTCCTCTACCATCAGAGTATTAAGCCTTTCCAGGATGGAAGAAATATCAACACCTCGCACCTTGGATGATGCATATTTCTTTTTTGAGCGTACATACTTGAAAATGGCATAGTACCCAGAATCATACTGAGAGGCAAAGAAGACTCCAAGAGTAACAGTATTAACCATAGCCAGAGCA
>ERZ795047.3420-NODE-3420-length-14186-cov-3.864482_pt1 | contig 14186 bp, 11 predicted proteins | sample MGYA00375131_ERZ795047 | MGnify/ENA primary metagenome ERZ795047 (study PRJEB30176, sample SAMN05720228) | activated sludge metagenome | isolation source: Anaerobic digester | place: Japan | collected 2015-05-20 ...
AATCAGTACAAGAGAAGTTACGTTTAGAACCGCAGGACGAGGTATTTACTAGTGAACGATTGCGGTTTGCCGATGAGGTACCGGTTATTTTAGAAAAAATCTATCTTCTTTCTCGATTTGAAAAGATTGCTTCCCAGAAAGAGAAACTGGAAAAAGAAGCAATTTACGATATTTTCTTTACAGAAATGGGAGTGCGGGTGAAAAAAGCCCAGGAAGAGTTCGAAGTAGTAAGAATGAATCAATACGAAGCTAATCTTTTTAAGGTAAAAGTGGATTTCCCGGCCCTTTTAGTTAGAAGAGTTACCTTTGAAGAAAGTGGAGAACCATTTGAGTACCGGAAAAGCATCATTAGGGCGGATCAATGTCGGTACTCAGTGGAGTTAAGCGTTTGAAAGCAGCTCCTTGAATTGTCCCGTTTTTTTACCTGAGAGCAAATTCTTAAGAGGCGAAAGTTTCAAAAACACAAATAAACCGGGCACTCATCAAAGGAGAAGGAAGGGGCAGTATGGATAATGCTTACGCAAAGAAGGAATATACACTGACCTCAGAATAACAGGATACCTTCAAAGTGCAGAGGATAGAGTTTTTATCAGGCAAGGATGTCGCTTGAACATCATGTCCCAGATTTGACAATAGCTTTGCAAAAGCGTCATGACGGAAGGGATTTATTGTGTCTACTGTAATTTACCCCATAAACTTTAGTAGTTTAAGTTATGAAGGGAAGGATTGATAAATGGCTGAAAAGTATCCTGTAAACATATGGATTAACGAGGAAAGATACGATAGATTGCAGGAAGCTGGACTTTCTTATTTGGCGGAGGATGTACTGGCTGGAATGAAAGTGATCAAACTTCAATGCACTAAAGAGCAAAAAGACGAGATTTTAAAATTATATCCAATGGCTAAGTTTGATTCAGCAACTACAAGAAGTATTGAGCTCCTTCCGCCAGATGTAAAAAATAAAATGTTTAACCTAGTCATAGAGAAAAAAAGCCTAAACATAATAGATGAATTTTTAAAAGAAGTGAAAGCGAAAAAATAAAGAGTATTATCAAAATAAATTATACTAGATTCCGCTACTAGGTTATAAAAAGCAGAGGATACAGTGAAAGGACGTTTAAATGCCTCGAATTATGGAATTTGGTAAAGTTTAATTTCAAATAAATAGGTATAATTAATGGAAAATGGCTTTGCATGTAAATAAACAGCCATTTGCATTGTATTTTTTAGAAGAAATGACGTAATTATGATTCAAAGGAGGTATGATTGAAAGTGCCTTTAAAGTATTATGCTCCTTCGCGTGCATATGAGGGCTATACCCTCTTTGCTCCTATGGGTGAATGTGGTGCGTGGCTTATCGACATGTATGGCCGAATTGTACACCACTGGGAGACAGATTATCCGCCAGCCCGTTATGCCGTCCTTCTATCCAATGGCAACTTGCTTTACAGTGCCATGATTTTAGAAGGTCCCCTACGAGATATGGATGGCATCGGAGGAAAGCTTCTAGAGCTTTCCTGGGAAGGGGAGGTTTTATGGGAATATGATGATCCTTATATGCACCACGATTTTTGCCGGATGAAAAACGGCAACACAATGGTATTACGTTACACAGCTGTCCCACCGGAAATAACTGCCAAAATTAAAGGTGGCATTCCAGGATCTGAAAGGGAAGATACCATGTGGGCTGATTGTATTCACGAAGTGACCCCTGAAGGGAAAGTAGTTTGGGAATGGAAAACGTACGAACATTTGAAGTTGGACGATTTTCCAATTTGCCCGCTAGACTCTCGTGCTGACTATAATCATTGCAATGCAGTTTCTGTCCTTGAAGATGGGAATATACTAATTTGCTTGCTGAAACAGAACACAGTAGCTATCATCGAAAAAAGTAGTGGCGATCTAAAGTGGCAATGGGGACCGGGCCAACTAGGGCACCCACATTGTCCCTCAGGATTAGACAATGGTAACATACTGATTTTTGATAACGGTACCCACCGTATGGATAACCCAAAAGCTGGTTTTCCTTTAGGCATGATCGGTTTCTCCCGTGTTTTAGAAGTGGATCCCCGAACAGATCAAATTGTTTGGGAATATCGAGACAGATGTTACCTTGATTTTTATGCGCCTTTTATTTCTGGATGTCAGCGTTTGCCCAACGGTAATACCTTAATTTGCGATGGCCCTCGGGGTAGAATCTTCGAAGTAACTAATGAAAAAGAAATTGTTTGGGAGTATGTTAGCCCTTTTTACAACGAATCCCTGATCGATGTAACTGGGTTTACAAATCCAATATTTCGTGCTTATCGCTATGGCAAGGATTATCCTGGTTTGGCAAGGAAAAAGCTTGATCCTAATCGTGTGGAACTTACATTGCGTGACAGCCCGATCTGGGAGACAAAAGCTAGACTGGATCAGCAAAAATTAATAGAACAGCGACTACGCCGTCTAGGTTATTAAAAGAAAAGGGCAATAAAAAGTTATACCGAATTATTATATTAATGAAAGGATGTGAGAAAGATGGGAGGCAGGGAACCAACCATGAGGGAGGCTATTGTTGGCGTGGGCTTAACTATCGCTGTAGTTGTCTTTGGTGTTAACATGAAAGTTGGGACGGAAACACCGCTAATGATGGGCGTTATAATGGCAGCTATTTTTGGCCTTTACCTTGGCCATACATGGGAATCTCTGCAAGAAGGAATGATAGAAAGCGTTAAAGAGGTAATTGTGGCATGTATCATTTTAGTGCTCATTGGCATGTTAGTGGGAGTGTGGATAATTGGTGGCATAGTGCCTACCATGATTTACTATGGCTTAAAATTGATTTCTCCAAGAGTATTCTTGCCAGTTACGTTTGTTCTCTGTGCCATCACTTCTGTAATGACGGGCACGTCTTTTGGTTCTATTGCAACAGTGGGCTTAGCCCTGATGGGTGTGGGGCGTGGTATGAGTATTCCAAACGGTCCCATTGCGGGGGCTATTGTCTCTGGGGCTTTCTTTGGTGATAAAATGTCGCCGCTTTCAGATACCACTAATGTTGCGGCAGCCATTTCTGGCACTGATTTGTATCGGCATGTTTGGTCAATGATGTGGACTACTGTTCCAGCTACCATTTTATGTGTAATTGCATATACTATAGTCGGAAGTCGTTATGGCGCCAGCACCTTGGACCGTACCGTCATAAATGGTATTTTGGAGGCTTTAGAAAACAATTTTAATTTGTCATTACTGGCGTTCTTGCCACCGCTTCTGGTAATTATTTTGTCGGTCAAAAAAGTACCTGCTGTTCTCTCTCTTATTATTACCGTGTTGGCGAGTAGCATTTTGGCCATGTTTACTCAACGGGTAGGGATAAAGGCTCTCATAGCTGCTTCTATGCATGGTTGCACATATGATACTGGAGTGCAATTGGTAAACCAACTTCTAAAGAGGGGCGGCATAGATATGATGACTAATACCGTAGTGATGGTAATGGCCGCCACAGCAATGGGTGGGATCCTGGAGCAATGTAGGGCGCCGCAGGTTATATTACAATCATTAATACAACGTCTAAAGACACCTTGTGCAATAATACTTGCTACATTAGGGGCTTGTTATTTAATATTGCTTTTTTCAGGTAGCATGATGTTGGGAATTATTATTGTAGGACGACTATTTAAACTTGCCTATGATGAATTGGGAATTGACCGTTGCGTTCTTTCCCGCACTCTGGAAGACTCGAGTACCATTGGCAGCGCTATCGTGCCTTGGGGGCCGCCGGGGGTGTATATACAAAGAGTGCTTGATGTAGGCACAGAATATATCCCTTATACATATCTTACATTTTTTGTTCCTATTTTTTCTGTTATCTGTGCCATAACAGGTATTGCCGTTTGGAAAACCGAAGGAGCCAGGAATCGTACAAGTTAGTTGTAGTAATTATAATGGGCTCCATAAACCGGACCAAGGAATATGGCAGATGTTAGCCTGTACAACAAAAAAGAAGCAGCCATAAGTCCCAGCCAATACGGGGCACATTCAACCCAGATAGGGTGCTGGGAAAAGCGACTTCTTGAGTGATTGCTACATCTGTATTTGGCGATAATAAGTCTGAGGATAAAAAAGGAAGGAGAAGGGTTTTGTGACACGAATGAATAAAGGTTCTCCCGCCTTAGATATGTTGAATGCAAAGGAGATGAACCTCCTACGTATGTGACAGGTTATAACATAATTCCTAGTAGGAGTAATGATGATGATTACATTGCTAATTTATTTTGCCATCGGTAGCGTTGGCGGTTTTTTCTCAGGCTTCCTAGGCATTGGTGGCGGTGTTATTTTGCTTCCGCTGATGGTTTATTTAGCCCAAATCCCAATCAAAGAAGCAACTTCTATTAGCATGTGGTTTGTGATCTTTTCGTCTATTTCTGGAATTGTTGCCCATAAAAAATTAGGTAATATTGATTCGAAAGTAGGTCTTTGGCTTGGCGGTGGTAGCGTTGTTGGTTCCATAATAGGGACTAGAGTTGCTAGCATTTCGTCCGATAGGATGCTGGAAATAGTTTTTATTGGCGTGCTGCTTGCAGCTTCTGTTATGTTACTTGTACCATCCCAGGAAAACGATACAGATGACAGCTTAACCTTGGGAAATCAACGTAACAAAATACTCAGCTTACCTATTGGACTAGCCCAAGGTATTCTCACAGGAATACTTGGCATAGGCGGTGGTTTTATTATAGTCCCATTAATGATTTGTGTGCTCCGCATGAAAACTATCAAAGCTGTAGGCACTTCACTGTTGGTGATATTTCTTTCGGCCATTGTAGCTTTAATTAGTAAAATGATGATGAATGAGTTTGCTTGGCCTGGCGCGGCCTGGGGGATTATTCTGGGTGGCATTATTTTTGCCCAACTTGGCAGTCGAGTTGCAAACCAGGTAAGTAGTTGGTTTATACGGGGAACGCTCGTTGTATTGCTCCTCATGATTGCAGGCAAAATGATCTATGAGTTGATTGCCTAAAATTGTAAGAAACAACATTGGGGAGATGCATGAACTGCCCCGGGATTGACGGGGAGTAAAATTTTTTAAGAGGAGGAAGTCTCAAAAACCAAATCAGATGCTCACAAAAAAGTAAAAGAACGGGCGGTTCGGTGTTGCGTTAGTTACTTTGTGTAAAAGCTCACCTCGCTGCTTTGCTATCTCAACCTGAACGCATCCGAGTCGCCCGTGTTATAGTACAACACTCGCAGTTTGAAAAGGTTATTACCCCCCTCGAAAGGTCAACTCCGTCCATGTCTCATGAGCCTCCTGTTGATAACGGTGTCTATGTTTTTCTCTATGACTCCAGTGCTGCTGAGAAGCACTGTGTTGTAGAGGATGTTAAGATACAACTTTAAACGAGGCATGCAGGCATAGGATGGGTAGAAAAAATAATAAAAAATATTTAGTCACAGCATGTTTAAATCGAGAAACACAGCCGTGGCAATGGTTAGTTGATGCTATTGCTTTCTCGGGCTTTATGACGACTGTCTCTTTAGATTCTTGAAATCTATTTTTGTCTTTTCTCGGATAAAACTACAGGCAGGTGCTAATTCACTTGCATATTGACATTAGGAATATTCAAATATATCATTTAAAACAATGGATATATATGCATACCAACAATCCGGAGAGTGCCCACTTGCGGGAATACCGCTGTTAGAAGTTAAAGATCTGAGAACTTACTTCTATACTGAAGGTACAGCCGTCCCGGCGGTAGATTCCGTGAGCTTTGTCCTTCAAGCGGGTGAAACATTGGGAATAGTCGGAGAGTCAGGTTCCGGCAAGAGCCTGACAGCACTTTCGATTATGCGCTTAATTCCTTCTCCTCCTGCGAAGATTGTCGGCGGCAAAGTATTATTTAAAGGCGAAGATCTTTTGCTCAAGGGCGAGAATGAGATGAGGCGAGTTCGCGGAAATGAGATTTCCATGGTTTTTCAAGAACCAATGACCTCATTGAACCCGGTTCTCACCATTGGCACTCAGATTTCTGAGGCAATAATGCTCCATCAAGGAGCGTCTAAAAAGGAAGCTTTAAAAAAGAGCGAGCACCTATTACACCTTTGTAAGGTTTCCCTTCCAAGAAAACGTTTACGTCAGTACCCACACGAGCTAAGTGGTGGCATGAGGCAGCGCGCTATGATTGCCATGGCCTTAGCTTGTAATCCGAGCCTTCTGATAGCCGATGAACCTACAACTGCGCTGGATGTGACGGTGCAAGCTCAAATCCTTGAGCTAATACTGGAACTTCAAGAAAAAACGGGCACTGCTGTGTTGTTTATCACTCACGACCTCGGGGTCATTAGCGAAGTGGCCGATCGCGTAGCAGTAATGTACTGCGGACGCATCGTAGAATATGGCCTGACGAAGGATGTGCTCAGGGCCCCGCTTCATCCCTATACAAAAGGGCTTTTGGCATCTTTGCCGTCCATAAATGGACCCAAAAAACCATTGAAACCTATCAAAGGCACTGTGCCATCGCCACATGATATTCCCACGGGGTGCAGGTTTGCGCCTCGTTGTGATTGCACAAAAGCTCACTGCAAGCATATCGAGCCGGTCATCACGAGGCTGGATGGTCGGCTTGTGCGATGTCATAACGTCTCATAAGACGAGGAAGGAATGATCATATGCCCGATCATTTGCTCAAGGTACGGGAATTAAGCGTTAACTTCTCCGTGCCCAGTAGTTTTTTTGGCAAAAAACAACATATAAGAGCTGTCGATGGCATCGATTTTGATGTGAGGGCGGGCGAGGTCCTTGGCCTTGTGGGAGAGAGCGGATGCGGCAAGTCTACTCTCGGCAGAGTCATTGTCAGGCTTGCGGATGCTCAAAAGAATAGCAAGGTTTATTATCGTGGAGTTAACGTGCTAACGCTTGATAAAAATCAACTTAAAGAATATAGGAAAAAGGTTCAAATGATCTTTCAGGACCCCTTTGGTTCGCTTAATCCAAGGCTTTCGGTGGGGGATGCGATTGAAGAAGTGCTCATTGTTCACGAGGAGGCAACGAAATCAGAAAGAAGGGACAAAGTAGAAAGGCTGATGGATGCAGTCGGTTTGACGAGGCGTTATCAAACTCGATATCCACACGAATTAAGCGGAGGGGAAAGACAGCGGGTGGTCATTGCAAGGGCGTTAGCCATTAACCCCGAGTTCTTGATTTGCGACGAGCCCGTTTCGGCCTTGGACGTATCCATTAGAGCTCAAATAATCAACCTGTTTGAGGAGCTTCAAAAAAGGTTTAATTTGACCTATTTGTTCATCTCTCACGATATGAGCGTGGTAAGGCACATAAGCACTCGGGTTGCCGTAATGTATTTGGGGAAAATAGTTGAAATTGCGGAGACCGATGTGTTATTTGAAAACTCCCTTCACCCATATACAGAAGCGTTGTTGGAGGCAATACCGGATGTATCATCGGACAAGAAGGGAAGGCGCAAACTCCTTGAAGGGGATGTGCCAAGTCCTTTATCTCCTCCGAGCGGATGTAGATTTCATCCTCGGTGCTTCAGGGCCAAAGAAAAATGTGCAATTGACGAGCCGGCTCTAATAAAAAAAGGGGCAAATCATTTCGTGGCGTGTCATTATGCTTGACTAGAAAGAGAAGGAGGCAGGGAGTATGAAGGAAGTTAAAGGGTTTTCAAAAGTACGAGTTTTTGGAGCCTACATTATGATCGCGCTATGCGTTTTTTTGGGGATTCTTGGCGTGTTGTTTGTGGAGTCGCCTTCAATAGCCTCTGAAAAAAAGGTGATCGTCCAAGCCATGGATAGAGATCCCGATATTTTAGACGCCATGAAAGCTGCATGGTATTCCGACGCTTTGATTTATTTGCACGATCGTCTGATATCGAGGGATTATGATTTTAGATATCGCCCTGGCCTTGCCACAGGTTGGGATGTATCGGAAGATGGATTGATATGGGTCTTGCACCTGCGAAAGGGCGTTACTTTCCATGACGGGACTCCCTTTACGGCGAAGGACGTAAAATGGACCATCGACACCATAAAAGATCCGAAAACCGCGTCTCCTTACGCTGGTGATCTGAAGGCAATCGATGAAGTCAAAATTATTGACGACCACACGGTTCAAATGGAGCTAAAATATCCTTTTCCTAATTTACTCTTTAATCTATCTAACACAGCCTCAGGAATACAAAAGGCTGGTTGTTATGAAGAATATGGAGAATATTATGGAATTAAGACAGTGATGGGAACGGGCCCGTTCATGTTTAAGCAATGGGTACGTGGAGACAGGATTGTGCTCGTCAAAAACCCTGATTACAATTGGGGTCCGGAATGGATGTCCAATCGGGGGCCGGCCCTTTTCGATGAGCTGGTTATTCGAACGATACCCGAGGAAAGTTCGCGCATCATGGAGCTTATCACCGGCGGGGTTCACGTGCTTCGCGATGTGCCTCCTTTGCAAGCCGACAAACTAAAAGAAAACCCTGACATCAATTTATTTATCGATCAGTCGACGAGGCTGGGGTACCTTGCATATGCTTGCGATAAAAAACCATTTGATGACGTACTTGTCAGGCGGGCAATTAACCATGCCGTCGATAGGGAAACGATAGTGAAATACATCTTTAGCGGTTACGCTACCCCGGCGTACGGCTATCTTCCCCCGGCGCTGAAAGATGAATATCTGGAGGAAAGCGAGGAGTTGGGCTACAAGTACGATCCGGCGAGGGCGAAGGCCTTGCTTGCCGAGGCGGGATTTCCTAAGGGCTTTGAAACTACTCTTTCTGCTGAAAATGACTCTACGTCAAAAAGGCTCGCAGAGGTCCTTCAGGCTCAACTTGCGGAAGTTGGCATCAAGGCCAAGATTCAACTTTACGATAGTGCAAGCTATGTGGCCATGCTAAAAGCAGGCCAACAAGACCTTTTCGTCCGCCTTTATAGCTGGCCAAATGCGGATATTCTCGATTGGTTCTTGTTGTCAACGCAGTTTCCCTATCCGAATCACTCTCGCTGGTGTGATCCCAAAACTGACGAATTGATCAACTCAGCGGCAACTGCCCCTACGTGGGAAATTCGAGCAGAAAGATATAAAGAAGTGCAGCAATATCTTATAGAACAGGCGGTGTGGTGTCCGATCTATATTCCCGATAAGATGCTTGCTGTGCGTAAAGAGGTAATAAACTTTAAAAACCATCCGTGGATGATTCAATATAGCGACGGAATTGACATCGTAACAAAATAAGGTTTGGTTTTTAGTTAAATTACTTTTTTGGAGAAAGGGGATTTCGCAAGGGTCTCCTTTCTCCAAAAAAGTAACAGGAGTGGGTATAATGCTTCGCTATTTTGTTAGACGAATGGCATTTCTGGTTTTAACTTTGTTGGGCGCGACGATCATCATATTCTCCATGCTACATCTAGCGCCTGGAGACCCGATAGATTTGATCGTAGGTCCCAATGTTACTCCGGAAGTGAGGGAAAATATACGTCATCAATACGGTTTAGACCGACCGCTGGCAGTTCAATATTTTAGCTTTATGAAATCGCTGCTGCGTGGCGATCTCGGTGAATCGATAATTCAACATAAGCCAGTTTCAGAGCTGATAGCGGAGAGGTTTTTTGTAACTCTTGAGCTAAGTTTGACGGCACTGTTCATATCTTTCTTGATATCAATTCCCATCGGCATAAAAGCCGCGTTAAAGAGAAATACGGTCACAGATTATGCGCTTATGGCTCTTTCTTTAATCGGCATATCAATGCCAACCTTTTGGTTTGGGCTCATGCTTTTGTACATCGTCGCTTTTAAACTCAGGTTTTTCCCCATCTCAGGTTACGGAACGTGGAGGCATCTGTTTTTACCGGCATTGACGATCGGGATAACCGATGCAGCATTACTTGCTCGAATGGTGCGCTCAAGCATGCTCGAAGTCATTCGTCAGGATTACATACGCACTGCCCGAAGCAAGGGCTTGCCGGAGCGAGTCGTTATTAACCGCCATGCCCTGAGAAATGCCCTTATTCCAATAATTACGCTGTTGGGTTTGCGCATAGGAGGGGTGGTGGGCGGTTCTGTCGTTGTGGAGATCGTCTTTGCCAGGCCAGGCCTGGGAAGGCTAATGGTGGATTCCATTTTGGCCCGTGATTACCCCGTCGTCCAAGGGGTCATGGTAGTCTTGACGACATGCATCATACTAGGAAACCTCCTTGCGGATATTTTGTATGCGGTTGTCGATCCGCGAATAAAGCTGAAATGAGATTTGCCAGGTAAAAGGGTGGCGATTATATGGCTGAAGGGGTCGCAAACACGGAACTTGCCAAGAGCGATAACACTTTTTACGGGTTAATGAGACGTTTACTTCGCAGCAAGGCCGCGATTTTCGGGTTAGTCATTATAGGCTTGATGTTTATATGTGCCTTATTTGCGCCTTTAATAGCTACCCATGACTATGCTAAACAGGATCTGCCGTCCATGCTGCAGCCTCCATCAAAAGCGCATCTGTTTGGCACCGATGAATTTGGTCGCGATATTTTCAGCAGGGTGATTTATGGTTCCAGGGTATCCATAAAAGTTGGTTTTCTCGCGGTCGGCATATCCTTGCTGACGGGTTTGTTCTTTGGTTCTATTGCCGGTTATTACGGTCGCCTTTTGGATAGCGTCATATGCGCATTGATCGACATAGCTTTGGCCTTTCCCATGACATTGCTGGCCATCGCTATTATAGCTGTCTTAGGCCCCGGGTTATTCAACGTATGTTTAGCAATAGCGCTTTCATCTTGGGGGTCATTTGCCCGCATTGCCCGAGGTCAGTTTCTTTCTTTAAAAAACCAAGAGTTCGTAGAAGCAGCCAGGATTCTTGGATACTCAGATGCACGGATTATATTTCGTCACATCTTGCCCAATTCATTGGCGCCCCTGGTTGTTTTAACGACGCTTGAAGTGCCGAAAGCTATAATCGTGGAGGCAACGCTGAGTTTTCTTGGACTAGGCATACAGCCTCCTTTGCCCAGCTGGGGCTCAATCATGAGTTCGGGTCGTTCCTTTCTGTTTCATGCGCCTTGGATAACCATATTTCCCGGGGTAATGATCATTTTAATAGTCATGGGTTTTAATCTGCTTGGGGATGCTTTGCGGGACTCCCTGGATCCAAGGCTTCGAGATTAGTGCTTCGTAATCGATGCTTTGGCCATTTTGCTCTCGAAATCGAGGGCCCTCTTAAAACTCATGTTTAAGACCAAAAGCGGTGCGAAATAAAGAAGATGTTGCAGTAAATTGAAATTCACGCTAAAAAGTCTTTTTAGAATAGAACCGTAGGAATAAAATTCCCTCCAAGCCCAGCCCATGCCCTTTTGCAATTCTTCGGGCGTCATTTGCGCGGGCATAAAAACAGCGTTGCCCATGTCATACTTCGACCAGTCTGCATTGATGATGCGGTCTTCGGAAGATAGCTTTTCGTACAACCTCGTTCCGGGCAAGGGGGTGAGTATGCTGAATTGTGCCAAGTCTAACTTTGATTCCAATGCGAAATCTAAGGTTCTTTTAAACACGTCCTTGTCATCGCTATCAAAACCGAAGATAAAAGCTCCCAACACGATAATGCCATGATCGTGTAAACGCTTTATTCCAACTTTAAATTCCTTGATGTCGTTTTGCACTTTGCCAATTTCTTGCATGCTTTCTTCAGAGATGGTTTCAAGGCCTATGAACAACCCCGCGCAGCCGCTTTTTTTCGCAGCTTTCAACAAGTCCGGGTCACGAATTATGTTGAATGAACTTTGCCCAACCCATCGTATTTTAAGAGGAATAAGGGCGTTGAATAATTCTTTGCTGTATTTTGGATTGCCCACGATATTGTCATCAATGAAAGCCACGAATTTACCTTCGAGGTGTTCTATTTCCCTGATGACGTCGGCAATGGGCCTGTGCCTGTAAGTTCTGCCGAAAAAATTGGACACGGAGCAAAAGGAGCAATTAAACGGGCAGCCTCTGCTTACTTGGAGGCTGTTAACAAAGTAATATGCTTCCTTTTTGTATAGATCCCTTCGAGGCTCGGGCAAATTGACCAAGCTCGGGAGTTTTTCGTTGAAATAAAATTGCTTTAAATCACCATTCTTAAAGTCCTCTAAGAGCTTTTCCCATGCGCCTTCGGCTTCTCCGATGACCACGGCATCGCAATGTCTTATGGCTTCTTTGGGGAGAGCGGAAGGGTGCGGCCCGCCCAACACAACCTTTGCGCCACTTTTCCTGAACTTGTCTGCAATCTTGTATGCCCTAGGTGCGACTGAGGTCATGACTGTGATGCCCACCAGGTCAGGCACGTCGTCATAATTGATGGGTTCTACGTGTTCGTCTAAAATGGCGACTTCTATGTCTGGTTTTGTCAAAGCCGCGATCGTGCTCAAGGTAAGAGGTGGCATTTTAAGCGCCAGTTTTAGCCTTTTTTTGTAGTATTCGTCCTTTCCTGGCGATATCAATAAAACTTTCACTGTGAATGACCGCCTTTCATCAATTTTTTCGCCTTTTAGCACTTGGCGAGCATTATTTTAACTTATAGTCTGCATATACGATGAATTCCGTAATTTTGCGCTATTTCGATGGCTCTTTTGAATTCCATTCGCGTAATGGACCTTGAAAGCTCCGGATATCGAAAAGCTTTATGAAGCGGGCGGTACTGGTCCATTATGTTTACGAAGGTTTCGGTCGAAATTTCTGTGGCCAAAAACTCCATCACTTTTTCTGTCCCGGCAAGGTCGTTTGGAAGTACCAGGTGTCTCACTAAGAGCCCTTTAACGGCTATGCCCCTGTCGTCCGTCTTTAACTCTCCTACCTGTCTGTGCATTTCCCTGACTGTATTTTTTACCACAGAAAAGTAATTAGGAGCTGAAGAATAACGCATGCCCCTTTCGTCATCGCCGTACTTAATATCCGGCATGTAGATGTCTATGATGCCTTCAAGGAGCTTTAACGTGTCCTCGGAGTCGTACCCGCCAGTGTTGTACACGATTGGAACCTTGAGGCCCTCTTCGAATGCATGCAAAAGAGCTTCCATGATTTGAGGAACGCAATGAGTAGGGGAGACCAAATTTATGTTGTGACAACCCATCCTTTGAAGCTCGAGCATCGTGTTTGCTAATTCTTTAGCGGAGACTTCCTTACCCCTGCCAAGTTGACTGATGTCGTAATTTTGGCAAAAGACACATGCCAAGTTGCAGTGGGTGAAAAATATCGTGCCCGAGCCAAATCTTCCTACCAGAACTTTTTCTTCTCCGAAGTGAGGTCCGAAGCTGCTAACGACGGCATTCCTTCCCGTCTTGCAAAAGCCCTTTTCGTCTTTAAGGCGATTTACGTGACACTTCCTTGGACACAGTTCGCAATTCGACGAAATTTCTAAGGCCTTTTCTAGGCGTTCTGATAGCTTTTTTAAGAATTCTTTATCCTGTTTCATGACGAGCACCTCAAATAAAAGGAGCTAAATTTACGCTCCCTTGTTTACTGTAGTCGGTCAAATTATAGTCTAAACTGAGGCGAGATAGTTTTCAATAAAACTTCGATACCTGCATTGCAAGTTTGCTGCTCGATCTTTGGCGCCTTTCGTCCTGCAAAAGGGCGTTGCCATATTATTTTTCAAGAAAATAATGCTACTGGTATTATAACAGACGCATTGCACGAAAATTTGGAGTACCGAACTCCTAAAGAAGTTGGTCGTCATCGTTCAGCATCTGCTCATGTCGAAAATGAGCAGATGAGCGTAGTTTCACGCAAGGCTATTCGGCCCTTTGGCGAATAAGGTGATCATCTTTTGCTAAAATGATATAGCAATATATGTTTGGCAATTAGCGAGTGCAGTTACAAAAAATCTAGGGCAGCAGCATTCCTATGTTGAAAATAGGCTTGTACTGTTATTTATCAAAAAGTGGTGATTTTATGAATAAAACAAAGTTAATAATCATGTTTGTGGCATTAATATGCTTAGGGATGGGAGGGTTTTTCATGATGACAGGAGCAGGATACGGAAGTGAATCAGGGAAGCATGCCAATGGAAAAATAAAGCTACCTGAACCCAAATACGAGAGCGACACATCTGTTGAGAAAGCTTTGCTTGAGCGAAGATCGGTTCGCAGATACAAAGATGAGCCGCTGACGCTCGGCGAGGTTTCGCAACTCCTTTGGGCTGCGCAGGGGATCACCGGTCAAAGATATGGTTTTAAAA
>ERZ795047.3425-NODE-3425-length-14165-cov-3.784337_pt1 | contig 14165 bp, 9 predicted proteins | sample MGYA00375131_ERZ795047 | MGnify/ENA primary metagenome ERZ795047 (study PRJEB30176, sample SAMN05720228) | activated sludge metagenome | isolation source: Anaerobic digester | place: Japan | collected 2015-05-20 ...
CCTTTCCCAAACACTTTTACATATTGAGTTTTATCATCAAAAGAATTGTAAAAAAACAACTATTAAAACCCTAATTCATAGAGAATTCTATCACAACTACATACAGAATCAAGTTGTGGAAGATACATTTCATAAGCTTCATGCTGTAATTTTTTTGCATATGAGGGAGCAAAAAAATATTTACCATTGTTTATAACATAATTAAGAATGAAAAAACGATATGCTTCCTTCATAAAACGTATTTCGGCTTCAGTAAGCGGAAATACAGCATGGTATTCTTTAAGAAACAATAGAAATCTGTCTTCATTGAGTTGTGATGATGTATAACTAAAATCTGTTTTATCACCTATATCGGATACAACCCTGCTAAACGAATAAAAATCGAGAATGCGAGAACTCATTCTAAACCAATCATAATCCCAACGCGAAAAAAAAGTACCATTGTCACGAACCGAAAAATTACCAATATTCCAATCAACAAAAACAGGAATTTTAGAAAATGTATCCATTCCCAACTTATCATACTGTTCCAAAAATATATCACAATGCTTACGGATTAAATCAACATTTCCTTCATATTTTTGGTCGCTCCCTTCTTTCTGTAATCGTCTCAGCAAAGAATGTATGTCTTTTTGTAAATTTTTTGATGACTGAGGCAAAACCGGTGTCATGGTATCGCATATTTTATGGAATTTTGCCAACTCCCTACCCAGTATGCGTATTTGTTCTTCGTATAGTCGTTTTGGTAATTTATTTTTAATTCGTACAACTCTATAAAAAACTAACCATACATCAATAGAAGAATCATCATATTTATATAAAAAAAGTTCATCATTCTTCATCAATGAACTTGAAAGAAATAAATCATACGGATATTCTAAATTATTGGCCATTACATTAATGATAGTATGATCTTCTTTAAAATTTTCAAACTTACCAAAATTCGAAACTTTTGCCATAATAAAACTACCATCGGTAAATGTAACAGCAAATACTCTATTTGTAGATACATTGGCACTAACATCCACTATTGATGCAATTTCTCGTTTAGGATTATATTCGTGCCATGCTTTTGAAATAATAGAATGATATTGAGATTGTTCTATCATGTATTTTTGTTGATTTATCAAAATTTATACTTGTACCGCACACGTAATCATAGTAATTCAAATATACATAAATTCTTGCAAAGCCCAATATATAATGTTAGTTTTTTATTTACCACAAATTGTTTTAAATTATACAATAAGCTTCATTATATTTGCCGGTAAATATTCTTCAATGTGAAAAAAACATTTTTAACAAATTTAGCCTTATTGGTTTTTCTCAATTTATTGGTTAAACCCTTTTGGATATTTGGCATTGACAGAACTGTTCAAAATACTGTAGGAGCTCATGAATATGGTTTATATGCAGCCATGTTTAGTTTATCAATCATGCTCAATATAATTCTCGATTTAGGAATTACAAATTTCAACAACCGAAATATAGCTCAACATAGCCAATTATTGCGAAAATACTTTTCAAATATTGTTATATTAAAATGTTTGTTGGGTGTGGTATATGCAATTATTGCCATTATAGTAGGAGCATTGCTCAATTTTACCCTTGAAAGATATTATCTCTTTATATTTCTTATTTTCAATCAATTTTTATTATCGTTTATTCTTTATTTACGTTCCAATATTTCGGGATTACATAAATACAAAACAGATAGTTTGGTTTCCGTAATAGACCGCGTACTTATGATTATATTATGTGGCATTGTATTGATAACAAAACAACATGAATTTAAAATACAATGGTTTGTATATGCACAAACTATCTCCTACAGTATTACGTGTGCTATTGCCTTTATTATAGTATATACCAACACATCATTGTTTAGAATCAAATTTGATTTTACATTTTTATTAGTAATACTCAAACAAAGTTATCCTTTTGCACTGTTAGTTTTACTTATGGGTCTTTATACACGAATGGATATGGTTATGGTAGAATATATGTTGCCAAACGGAGCAGAACAAGCAGGCATTTATGCACAATCATATCGTATATTAGATGCTGTAAGTATGTTTGCATATTTATTTGCAACATTATTGCTACCTATGTTTTCAAAAATGCTGCGATTTGGCGAATCAGTTGCCCAACTTACCAAACTTTCATTCATTTTACTCATAATTCCAACTCTCATCTTTGTAATTTGCACGTGGTTCTATGGGTGGGAATTAATGAAACTTATGTATCATGACCACTATGATGAATCAGCAGAAATATATAAAGTTTTAATAATTGGATTTATTCCAATATCATCTTCGTATATTTTTGGAACATTACTTACAGCTAACAATAGCTTAAAATATCTCAATATTATAGCAGCCTCAGGTATGGTTTTGAATTTTATATTAAATATTATTTGCATTCCATATTATGGAGCATACGGAGCAGCATTAGCAAGTGTTATTACTCAATATTTAACAGCTATTATTCAAATTTTACTGTCTAAACGTATTTTTCATTTTACTGTTCAATACAAAACTATTATTCTTTTACTTGTATTTACTGCCCTTACCATAGGTATGTGCTTCTATTTAAAAGGCGTTTTAAGTGAAAATTGGATATATAATATGATTTTACTTATGATTTTTTCAATTATTATAGCTTTTTCCATCAGACTTATTCGCATAAAAGATTTAGTTGGTATTGTAAAATACGATATTTAATAAACTTAAAAAATGAAACGAATTTAAATACCGTTCAAAAAATTATTCTATATTAGTTTTGAAATTTATTTACAACTACAGTTTATAACCCTATACAGAATATATTTTAAAAACTCATTTTCTCAATTGTTTTATTCAGTAAACAATGATGATACTGCATGAAAAAAGTTTTGTTGAACAATATTTTATTGCAACGAAAATGCAAAGTGATAAAATATAGCGTTTTTACCTATAATTATATTGCATACAGATATTCTAATGATAATAAGTCAAACTTTTAGTACATTTGTACCATAAAAGATAGAAATATGAATAGTTTTGGTAGATTATTTAGAGTGAGTATATTTGGCGAAAGCCATGGTATTCAAATAGGAGCAGTAATTGACGGTTGTCCTGCAGGAATTGAATTAAGTGAAAAAGACTTAGAATATGATTTTTCTCGCCGCAGAGCCGGAGGTTTGGGTACTACTCCCCGAATAGAACCCGATTTACCACGTATAGTAAGCGGTGTATACAATGGTAAAACTACCGGAGCTCCTATTACTGTTGTATTTGAAAATACAAATACCAAATCAGGCGATTATTCAAACTTATGGGATCAACCTCGTCCGGGGCATGCTGATTTTACAGGTCAAAAAAAATTTGGTGGATACAACGACCCTCGGGGAGGCGGTCATTTTTCGGGTAGAATTACACTTGGCTTAGTAGCTGCCGGTGTAATAGCAAAAAAAATAATAGCTCCTGCTACTGTATCGGCAACACTTATAGAAGCCGGTGGAAGTGCCGATATACAAAAAGCAGTAAAAGAAGCTGTAGAACAAAAAGATTCCATAGGTGGTATTATAGAATGTATTTGCACAGGCATATCAACTGGTTTAGGTGAACCATTCTTTGATTCAGTAGAAGCACTTATTGCTCATATGATATTTGCAGTTCCGGCTACAAAAGGGATTGAATTCGGAAGTGGATTTGCATCGGCTCGCATGAAAGGAAGTGAACACAATGATGCCATAATTGACGCAACAGGTACTACAAAAACAAATCACGCAGCAGGTATTAACGGAGGTATAACCAATGGAAATGACATAGTATTTAGAGTAGCTGTAAAACCAACTTCAAGTATAGGAATTCCTCAACAAACATTTAATTTTAAACATAACACAATTGAGGAATTACTTATAGAAGGGCGACACGATGCATGTATTGCACTTAGAATTCCGGTAATTATAGAAGCTGCCACGGCTGTTGCTCTTGCCGATTTATACCTATTATCTCAACAACGATCAAGAGTTTTTTAAATCAATAAAAAAAATTATTTTTTTTGTGAAAGAAAAATTTATATTTGTCCTACTAATTATATAGGATACAATGTGTAAAAAATAATATATATGCAAGAATATTCACTATCACACTTAAAAGAACTTGAAGCCGAAGCAATTCATATAATTCGTGAAGTTGCTGCAGAATTTCAAAATCCTGTAATGCTCTATTCTATTGGAAAAGACTCATCGGTTATGGTTCGATTAGCAGAAAAAGCTTTTTATCCCGGTAAAGTACCATTCCCTCTTATGCACATAGATTCTAAATGGAAGTTCAAAGAAATGATAGAATTCCGTGATTCATATGCTCGCGACAATAATTGGGATTTGATAGTAGAATATAATAAAGAAGCATTTGAAGCCGGAGTTGGGCCATTTACTCATGGAAGTAAAGTACATACTGACATTATGAAAACACAAGCCTTACTTGCAGCTTTGGACAAACACAAATTTGATGCAGCCTTTGGAGGCGCCCGACGCGACGAAGAAAAATCACGTGCAAAAGAACGTATATTCTCGTTTCGTGATAAGTTTCATCAATGGGATCCAAAAAATCAACGTCCTGAATTATGGGATATATATAATACCAAAGTTCACAAAGGAGAATCAATACGCGTATTTCCAATTTCTAATTGGACAGAATTAGATATTTGGCAATATATTCGTTTAGAAAATATTCCCATTGTTCCTTTGTATTATGCAAAAGAACGACCAATAGTAGAATATAATGGTACTCTTATAATGGTAGACGACGAACGCATGCCTCAAGAACTAGCTCAAAAAGCTACAATGCGTAAAGTGAGATTTCGTACGTTAGGCTGTTATCCTCTCACCGGAGCTATAGAATCAGAAGCAGATACTATTGAAAAAATAGTAGAAGAAATGATGACCGTAACCGTTTCTGAACGAACCACTCGTGTTATTGATTTTGACCAAGATGGTAGTATGGAACAAAAAAAACGAGAAGGATATTTTTAATTATTAGAGGTTTAGCTCAATCAAAAAACTATAAAAATGAATACGAACTCAAAAATAGATATACACGAATTTTTAAATCGCGACGAGAAAAAAGATTTATTACGTTTACTCACATGCGGTTCGGTAGATGATGGAAAATCAACACTGATAGGACGATTGATGTTTGACAGTAAAATGATTTATGAAGATCAACTTGCAGCATTAGAACGTGACAGTAAACGAATAGGCCATGCAGGCGAAGAAATTGATTATGCATTATTACTCGATGGATTAAAAGCCGAAAGAGAACAAGGAATTACCATAGATGTGGCATACCGATATTTTTCTACCAACAAACGTAAATTTATTATTGCTGATACCCCCGGTCATGAACAATATACACGCAACATGGTTACCGGAGCTTCTACCGCAAATCTTGCCATAGTATTAGTAGATGCTACCAAAGGTGTAATTACACAAACTCGCCGACATACATTTTTAGTATCATTATTAGGTATAAAACATGTGGTATTGGCTGTTAATAAAATGGATTTAGTTGACTTTAGTGAACAACGTTTTAATGAAATTTGTAGTCAATACAAACAATTCGTGTCACAACTTGATATACCAGATGTTCAATACATTCCTCTATCTGCACTCAAAGGCGATAATGTGGTTGAAACATCAGAACGGTTACCTTGGTATGAAGGTAAAAGTATGCTTCATTTTTTAGAAACTGTACATATAAGCAGCGACAGAAATTTTGAAGATTTACGATATCCTGTACAATTTGTATCAAGACCGGACCGTGACTTTAGGGGTTTTTGTGCAAAAATAGCTTCGGGTATTATAAAAAAAGGAGATACAATAATGGTTTTACCTTCGCGTAAAACATCTACCATAACATCTATTGTTACCTATGATGGAGAATTGGAACAAGCATTCCCACCCCAGTCCGTAACAATTACTCTTGCCCACGAAATTGATATTTCACGAGGCGAAATGTTAGTTCATCCCGATAATTTACCCCACATTGAACGCCAATTTGAAGCAATGCTGGTATGGATGGATGAAAAACCAATGAATCCAAACACCCAATTCTATATAAAACATAATACAAATACTACAAAAGCTCGATTTGATACAATTCGTTACAAAGTAGATGTAAATACTCTTGAAAAATCAGATATTACACATTTAGAATTAAATGAAATTGGACGAGTTGTTATAACTACCGTAAAACCTTTATTTTTTGATGCTTACAAAAAAAATCGAAACACCGGTTCATTTGTATTAATAGACCCTGTAAGTCACAATACTTGCGCAGTTGGTATGATAATAGATAAAATTCATGCCGACGGATTACCACAACGTATAACAGATGCCGACAAACAAAAAATTGATACCGGTATTGGGCTCATTTCACAACAAGAATACGAAAACCGTTATAATCAAAAAGGTGCAACTATTTGGATTACCGGATTACATGGTTCAGGCAAAAATCAATTAGCATATTCTCTTGAAAGACAATTATTTAATCAAGACGCTATAGTTGTATTATTTGATGGTAGCACAGTAAGAAGCGGTTTGTCAAAAGAACTTGACTACTCACCTGCCGACAGAGCTGAAAATTTACGCCGAGTTGCCGAAGTATGTAAAGTGTTAAACGACCAGGGAATTATAACTATTTGTTCTTTCATTTCTGCCGATGACAGTGTTCGAAAACAAGTAAGTTCAATTATTGGTGCAGAACGGTTTACATTAGTGTATATGGATGCAGATTTAGACTATTGTAAAAATAACAAACCTGAATTATACTCATTAATAGAACAAGGGAAAATTGATAATTTACCCGGTATTGATTGTGCATATGATATTCCAACATCAGCCGATATTGTATGTAAACCACATGATTTAGAAGATAATGTACAAAAAATAATACATTATTTAATAGAAAAAGGTATTAAAAAATAATATGTACCTACGTCTTTATTAAACCATAAATACGGAAAAGTACTATAGTAAAAAAAGGAATTAGAGCAATTTTATATCGTACCAACGCACCAAAATTTGCAGTAGTAAGTCCTACAAAGAACCCAAACATTACGGCAAATGCTATACTTGATATTAAGAATGCATCCTTTTGTACTAATGCAAAAAAACCAACAATACCTGTTCTAAATAATAAATAGAGAAAGAAACCCATTAAAAAAGCACTCTCAAAACCTGAAAATATCATAAGGATACTCCGTGCTTCCCATATAAATGGACGAAACATTCCGGCAATTATAGCTACCGGAGCTTTTGACAACATACTAGGTATAGAAGCATCAAATTTACCTATATCAAACGTGTTTTCGCCGTATGCTTCGGTTCTAGTTAAATCTTGTTGAATAATTACCGCATGTTCCAACATAGAATCTACCGTTGCATACTTGCCTTCTGCCACATCTCCTAATTCTGATATAGAAATTACTATGGTAACTCCCATTACAATCATAATTACAGGAAAAGCAAGTGTCCTCACTACCCCGCTTTCTATAGTATGAATCCAACGAAAACCAATCCACAAAAGCGTAGTTACAAATGCTGTATAAAACATAAAAGGTCGTATAGATATAAGAATATATGCCCAAAAAACATATAAAAAAATAGACTTCCATATCATTTTCTTTCTAATAAAAATTTGATAAACAGCCAAATATAATTGCAATAATGCTACATAACACCATACATCTTTTAAAATACCCGAACTCCAGAACACTAATGAAGGCATATAAAATAATGCTATAGCCATATATTTTCTTTGCTGCGGATACATACGTATAAGCATTGTATAAAATCGCCACATAGGTATCATAAGAACAGCATTCATTATAATAGTACTTGCCCAGTATGACCCCAAACCGGCTATATAAAAAGGAACCGTAAATCTACATACAGCCCATGCATTAGCATCTTTAAAATACGTGGGATAACCGGTAGTCCAATCAAATAATGAACGTAGTTCGGGTGTGCGCTCACCAAACATAAGTTGAATAAAAGCAAACACATCTTTTTTTGCCATATTTACTATAGTGCCGGCTCCGGAATAATAAAAAACAGTATCGCCGTCACCATAATAAATTAAATAGATATATGAAAAAAATAATCCGGCACCTATCCGAATAAATGTAGCTTTTGTTAATACACTAAAATATTCGTATCTTGATTCATATGTTTGTTGCTTATTACTAACAATTACAAATATAATCCCAATTGCTAATAAGGAAACTATAAAATCATATGCCGAGGTATATTGAATCATACTTCAAAATTACGAAAATATATGAGTTTGCATTGTGTTTTTAAATAATTGATTAAGTGACATGTTACTTATTTAAAAAACATGCCATATATCATCATGAGGCAGAGGTGCAATTACCGATATTTCTTCTTTGCTTACAGGATGAACAAATGTAAGTGAATATGCATGTAAAGAAATACCTCCATTTTGATTGCTACGAGCAAACCCATATTTTAAATCTCCCTTAATAGGACATCCTATTTTAGCAAGTTGACATCTAATTTGATGATGTCTACCGGTATGCAAATCTATGTCTAACAAATAATAATTTTGAGATTGAGCAATTGTTCTGTATGCTAAACTTGCCTCTTTTGCATCGGCAGTAGGTTTATCATAAGCAATTGATTTATTTATTTTTGGGTTTCTTACAATATAATGTTTCAAAATTGATGATTCGGGAATGGGTTTTTGTTTTACAATAGCTCTATATGTTTTTTTAAATTCTTTTTTCTTGAGTTGCTCATTTAATCGAGTAAGAGCTTTACTTGTTTTGGCAAACAACACAACTCCGCTCACTGGTCTGTCTATACGATGAATCACACCCAAAAACACCTCACCCGGTTTATTATATTTTTCTTTAATATATAGTTTTACGGCATCTTCTAATGATGTATCACCGGTAGTATCAGATTGCACCAAAACATTCGTAGCCTTGTTAACTATTATTACATGATTATCTTCATATAACACATCAACAAACATACGTAAGAATAGGAATTAGTGAATAATTGTTATCCATTGTTCGGTATCCTCTTTTTCTCCGAATTGAATACCAACAAGAGTGTCATACAATAACTTGCTTTTTTCACCTATAGTATTAGGAGATCCATACGTATGGGAAATATGTAAAAGAGGATCATAAATTTCACAAATAGGTGTAATAACCGCAGCCGTACCACACTGTCCTGCTTCTTCAAAAGAACCAAGTTCGTCTAATGGAATCTGTCTTTTTTCTACTTTCATTCCCATATTAGCTGCTAAGGTAATTAAACTCATATTGGTAATTGATTCCAAAATAGATGTAGATTGCGGTGTAACATACGTATTATTTTTAATTGCAAAAAAATTGGCAGGACCACATTCATCTATATATTTTTTTTCTTTAGGATCAAGATATAATGCAGAACTATACCCTAATTGATGTGCACGTAGTGTTGCATTAACAGCTGCAGCGTAATTTCCGCCCACTTTTACATTCCCTGTTCCAAGGGGAGCCGCGCGGTCACTATCACGTTCAATTATAACTTTTACCGGTTTGCATCCATCTTTAAAATAAGGACCTACCGGACTACAAAACATAATAAACATATATTCGGTACTTGCATTTAAACCTAATTTTCCCTCGGTTCCTATCATAAGAGGGCGAATATACATTGTTGCTCCCGTTCCGTATGGCGGAATAAATTCTTTATTATGTGCTATTAATGTAAACAATGCTTCTTTGAATATATTCATTGGTATTTCGGGCATTCCAATACGTTGTGCAGATTTACTCATACGTTTTGCATTATCTTCCCAACGGAATAAGCGAATAGAATTATCAACTCCTCTATATGCTTTTAAACCTTCAAAACATTCTTGACCATAGTGCAAACACGTAGCCGCCATATGTAGTGTAACTGTTTCTTCTGTATGAATTTCAATTTTCCCCCACGTACCATTTTGGTATATACACCTAACATTAGCATTTGTAGGCATATAGCCAAACGGTAAATTACTCCAATCAATCATTCTTTTGTTTATTATTAAATTTTAAAACTTCGTGTTTGTTCTTGTAAGTGTTGAATTTGTTTATTTTTATTTGCATTACGTCTGTTTCGAGAACTTGCAGTAAAAAAACGGTGATGTTGCAAAAATTTAATTTGCATAACATTCCACTCCATTTCACTTTTCTTTATTACATTGTGTTCAATAAGTTCTTTATACAAATCACGCGATACCGATAAATAATCATTACGCCCTAAATAATCTAAATCGGCATCACACATTATTTCTTCTAATTTATTTTTAGGGTTATGCGGTAATTTAGTTGCTGTAATAATTTCACAAATAGTTTGAATTTGTTCTTCGGTATAATTATATTTTGGCAAAATCATTCGTGTCATTTGAATTCCAAGTTCTTCATGGTCATTATATCCAATTAAAAATCCGGCATCATGGAATAATGCTGCAGTTTTGAGCAACAACATATCTTCATCGTTTATTCCTTCTTCATGACCTATAATTTCTACCTGTACTATTACATCTATAGTATGTTTTAAATTATGATAATATAAATCTTTTGGTAATTCTTTTTCAAATCGTTCGAGCATTATTTCATGCAAATCTTCGAATTTGAGCAAAGCTAATTTATGCCCAAAACTCTTATTTGGTAATACACGTAGATGATTATCTGAAAATTGAACTTTAAATCCTTTTACAAAATACATATCAATTTCTCCTTTGTATTTTACAGGCATTTTACCCCTATAATCACAGTCAAAAAAATCTTGAATAAGCATGAATGTAGTTTCAGAAATATTTACCTTACCCACCTCACCCGATGATTCCATTCTACTGGCAATATTTACACTATCGCCCCATATATCATATGAATATTTTTTACTTCCAACCACACCGGCTATCACAGGACCGGTATGAATACCAATACGTAATCCCCAATAATTTTGTAAATTTTCGCCAAGATTTTCTTGTAGAACTCTTACTCTATATTGCATTTCTAAAGCTGCAACTACCACTTCAATAGGATTGGTTCTATTTTTTTCGGGTATTCCTCCGGCACACATATAGGCATCGCCTATTGTTTTAATTTTTTCTATATTATGATGTTCAACAATTGTATCAAATTCTAAGAAAAATTTATCTAACTCATCAATTAGGGTATCAGGAGGCATTTGTTCTGCTATTTTTGTAAAACCTTGAATATCGGCAAATAAAATAGTTGCCATTTCAAAACGCATTGAAGTTGCTCTTCCTTTTTCTTTTAATTCACGAGCTGTTTGTTCGGGTAAAATATTACGTAAAATAGTATCAGTTTTTTCTTTTTCTATTAATAAATCTTCGGTTCGTTGACGAATAATTTTACTCAATTTTGTTTTTTCTTGTAAAAACAAATATGAACGCCAACGAAATATAAGAACAACTACAGCAGCAAATAAAATAATATACAATAAAAATGCCCACCAACTTTTGAGAGGGTGTTGCTTAATTCTAAATGAAAACACGCTTTCAGGACTTTCATTACCATAAATATCAATAGCCTTTACTCTAAATACATATGATCCTGCTGGTAAATTTTCGAATTCTTTATGTGAAATATGTTTTGGTCTTGACCAATCTTTAGTATATCCTTCTAAAATATATGTATGAAGAATTTTTTCAGGATTCTCAAAGATAGGAGTTGTAAATTCAAATCGAATTGAATTATATTTATATTCAAATACTACCTTGTTATTTTGAATCCAATTGTGAAGCAACAATGAATCATTCGCTATATATATTGAATGAATTCTCGTTTTTTCATTATTTTTTTTTGTGAATAATTCTTTAAAATCCATACGAACCAATCCGTCGAATCCACCAAGCCACACAACAGAATTCATATCGGGATAAATAGTAGAACATATAAACTTACTTAATTTATTAAACTGATTTACAATAAGTGTATATCTATCCTGATTACCACTATTCCATGCAACAGCTATTTGATTTTCATAAATGCCATGCGATTTAAATGCTACCCATAAATTTTTATCGGCATCTTCAATTATTGGTGAAACTCGTGCTTCAACATATTCTAAAGGAATAGTAATTTTACTGTCTTTATAAAACATTCCTATACCCGAATCAAATCTATATAACCCAACAGCTGTTGAAAATAATATACCACTTGATGTTTCATATACCTCTATCCATTGCGAAAATTTTGGTAATCCAGACTTAGAAGAAAACTTTTGAATATCAAAAAAACCATTTCTTTGTTTAATCTGAAAAACCCCTTCATAGTAAGTGCCTACCCATGTTACGGTATCATTTTCTATTGCTATTGAATTTATTTCTGAATTAAACGGGCCAATAGCCTGAACTAATGATATTGATTTTCCGTTTTTTTTTAAAATATACACATGAGTTTTTGTCGCAACCCATAAAAGTTGTGAAGTCTTATGAATTTTTATAGCTATTATATTTCCCTGAAACAATAATTGCGGCACATCACCTACAATTTCATACAATCCTTGTTTTGTTCCTACCAATAAAGATTCTTTCAATGAAATCATTACATTGCATTGCGTAGATGTTTTAAATATTTTTTGAAATGTAGAAACTTTACTTTCACCTTTTACCAATTTATATAATCCCGATTCAGTACCAATATACATATACTTATTATGTCTAATTATACTAGTAACTTTACCGTGTAATTCATAACTGCGATTGAAATAAGTAAAAGCTGAAGGAATCTCTATTCTACACACACCATTACTAAATCCTGCCCACAGATTATTTGCTTTATCTACAAATAAATCATATATACTATTATCATATAAACCATTATCTGTATTTAAATAATTTACCAATTTACCATTTTCATTTATAAAATAAATGCCATTTTTTTTGGTTGCAACACACAAAATATTATTAGATAGCTTTTGAGCAGTACTATATTCATATTGCAGGACCTCGGCATCTATATCGGTAATAAATTTTTCAATTGAATTATCTGATTTAATTTTGTAAAATGAATCATATGTTCTTGCTATAAGTACATTGGCATACCGAAACAATTCAATTATTTCATTATTTCTAAAAAAATCTGATATGTTAGTTGTTTCTGCTTTTTCATCTTTAAATTCATATAAACCGTCTGAAGTTGAAATAAACATTTTATTTCTATCGGTAAAAACGGATAAAAATTTTGAATCGGACAATAATTTTTTTGGTTGATTATTTGAAATATAATACAAAGATTTATTAGCTACGAAATATATACGATTTTGATATTGTACAATTTTATCAATTTGACCAAAATCAGCAGTTGAATCAACAAGTGAAACAAAAGTATATCTATTATATTCATCAATAACCAATTCTGCTATTGTATTAAAACCTCCAACATAAATCGTATTATTAACTCCTTGATACATAATAGGTTTTCCATTCCATGTTTGAATATGCCATTCGCTGCCATTGTAATATAATAAACCATTGAAATTTCCAAAAAACATTGTTCCTTGCTTATCTTGAGCTATAGAATACATAGCTCCGCCATACCCTATTTCAGTTGGTGTAATATTTTGACAATAAGGGACTCCCAATTCTATTGTTTGAGAAAAAACAAAACCGAATTGTAAAAAAATAAAAAAAAGTATCAGTTTAATTGGAGCCAATGTTTTTTTATATTATTTTTATCTATTCAAATTTACCACTATAGAAGGAATATTTTTTTTCAAAATTAATAAAAAATTAAAATAAATCATATGGAATCTAAAGAGAAAACAATAATAGTTGCATGGGATTTTTCAAATGTGGCTGAATATGCTCTACAACACGCAATTAGATTTGCTCAAAAAATTGAATCCCGAGTTGTTTTATTGAATATAGTAGATGACGATAAAGAAATTGAAAATGTAAGTAATCAATTAAATATTGTAGTTGAAGATGCCTTAAAAAAATATAATTTTAAACCCGACTATTTGGTAAAAGAAGGCAGCATTTTTACTACAATCAAAGAAGTTGCTAATGAGTTAGATGCTTTATTTGTGTTTATGGGAACACATGGTATAAAAGGTTTACAAAAAATTACCGGCAGTTGGGCTCTTA
>ERZ795047.3432-NODE-3432-length-14141-cov-7.366889_pt1 | contig 14141 bp, 11 predicted proteins | sample MGYA00375131_ERZ795047 | MGnify/ENA primary metagenome ERZ795047 (study PRJEB30176, sample SAMN05720228) | activated sludge metagenome | isolation source: Anaerobic digester | place: Japan | collected 2015-05-20 ...
GATAATGTTGCTGAGTGGATCTCCGCCTCTGTTGATCGCCATAAGCGACGGCCCATGTCCTGACAGACCCACGCCGGCCACGCTGCCCGCATCCCATCCCTGCAACGCCTCTCGTATGCACTGAGTCACAATGCGCCACAGCGCAGCAGGATCCTGTTCAGAGGCAGCCACGCCCACACCCCGGCCCGTTACATATGATTCCTTGGCGCGACGGTATGCCGCCCGATGGGTGCCGTCTGAACGCCACAGCAACACCTTGACTGCTGAGGTTCCTATGTCTATCCCCATGAGAGAAAAGTCATGCATCGCCATCAACCTTCAGGAGTATTTTCAAAGATTCCCCTGAGGACGCCATATCAAAAGCTTCTACCGCCTGATCCACATCGAATTCGTGCGTGATGATGCTCCCCGCATCTATCGCGCCTCCTGTCAGCATGGTCAATGCCGTGTGAAACTGCAGGGGCGTGAAGCCGAAACTCCCGGTAAGAATGACTTCGTCATAATGAAGGATGTGCGGATCTACAGTTAGCCGAGACCCACTTGGCAGTCCGCCGAAAATGTTGACTGTTCCTCCCTTTCTGACACATCCAAGAGCCGCATCCACTGCCTCAGTAGCTCCAACGCAGACAAATACCACGTCAGCACCGATCCCGTCCGTCTGTTCCTTTGCCCATGCCGAAACGTCCGTTCCTGAACATGCAGGATCTATAACCACCGCCCCTCTTTCAGCAGCCTTATTCCTTCTGAAACCATTGGGCTCGCTCACCAGAATCTTCGAAGCTCCCATTGCCTTACACAGCTCGAGCATTAGGAGGCCCATTGGCCCTGCTCCAATTATCATGACCGTATCCGCCAGCCTCACATGAGAGTCCTGCGCAGCATTCACACAGCAGGCAAGTGGTTCAGCAAGGCACGCCAGTTTGATGTCTTCTTCTGACGGAATGTGGAACGTCCCCTTGCTGACGACTTCGGCAGGAATCCTTACGTACTCCGCAAAGGCCCCCTCGATAAAGCCCTTGTTAGTGCAAAGTTCCTCTCTGCCACTGCGGCAATAGGCGCAGCCGTAGCATGGGACATACGGGGCAACTGCTACCATATCGCCAACGGCAATGTCTGGCTTTACAGGCTCGCCTACGATCTCCACTATTCTTCCGACCACTTCATGGCCGAGGATGCACGGAGGGGTAAACATGTGGTGCCCGCGCTTGTATGTCTTGACATCCGTCCCGCAGAGCCCGCAATAGGAGACCCCAAGCAGCACGTCGCCCTCCTCGAGAACCGGATCATCTACGTTCTCCACACGAAGATCGCCAGGGCCGTGGTACACAACTGCTTTCACCGCTATCGTCCCTCCTTGCAGGAGCAATCTCCGTGGACAATGCTGTATAGCTCTTTGACCTTTGCTACCGGATCATCAGCCTGGAACACGTTGCGACCAAAAGCTATTCCCGCAGCCCCAGCTGACATGGCGCGGCGAACTACACTATTGGGATCCTCTACCTTAGGACCGCCTGCTATGACAATCGGGACTCTGCACGCCCTGACTATCTCCTCAAAACCCTCGGCTGTGCAGTATGTCTTTATCGCATCCGCGCCCAGTTCGTATCCGACTCGTGCGCACACGCTTATCCATTCTGGATCGAAACTGTGCGCCGGATCGCACGGGATAACCTCGGCAAGAACGGGAATCCCGAGAACGTGTGCCTCAGAGACTACCTGGCCCATGATTTCGAACATTTCCTGCTCATAATCGGAACCAACCAAAAGCATGATGCAGATGGCGTCGGCGCCAAGCCGACATGCTTCCTCCACCGAGCAGACCAGCGTGTGGAATGCGGGGTTCGGACTGAATTTGGTGGAGCCTCCCGTCACCCTGACCACAAGGCCCGTCTTCCCTGCGAAGCTCTCCCATTCCGTGGCGGCTAAGCCCGGATTGACCAGTATGGCGTCGCACCCTCCTTCGACCACTTTTCTGACTGCCGCAGAGGGATCATACAGCCCCTTGACCGGTCCCATGAAACCTCCAAAATCGAGCGGGCATATGACCGCCTTCCCGTCCTCTCCGAATATCCGCCGAAGCCTAACATCTATTCCAGCCATTATTGACGCGTCTCCTTTCCCTTACAGCCACAAGAATCACCGTGAGTTCTTCAAAATTCAGGTTGTTGACTTCTTCGACAGTACGCACCCATTCTTCCGGGAACGCCCCAATGCCGCGGTAAGCGCCTGACAAGGCCCCCGCCATCGATGCAAGAGTATCTGTGTCGCCTCCCATGTTTGCGGCCGCTGGCACAGTCCTCTGCGGATCGCCTTCGTGCAGAGCGAAGAGACCTATGGCCGTCGGCACCAGCTCTGTGGGATCCATTCCAACCCCGCACGTCGTGTAAAGCTGGTCCTCCGCCTCTACCGCATCCCTGCTCTCGCGCACAATCCTGAGTGCGAGTTCAATACGAGCGCTCACCAGTGTACCCGCCCACTCGATTCCGAGGCGTTCCCCATGCCGGGCGCCAAACACGGTGGCATCGATCACCTCGTCCAGCGACTCTGCAACAAGAGCAGCCGCTACACCGCAGCAGATTGCAGACGCCCCTGCAATAGCTATGTTCACACCGTGCGTCGGCAGGCACGACATGTAGCACTCTTCAGCCGCACTTTCCAAGTTGGGGGAATTGACTATCCCAATTGGCGCAACGCGCATAGCAGCTCCGACGGTGTTCCCGGATGACCCCGTCACCCGAGGTTCTTCACCCGCCTTAAGCCTCTCCAAAGCTCTGCGCGAACTAGGCCCCAGCACCGATGATTCGTAGGCGTTACACTGCTGGGCCCATCGCAAATATGCGGCGGCAGCAACCTCCGGAGTTATCCTATCGTGCCTTTCCAGGGCCTCGATGATCGCGATCGTCTGTTCCGTGTCGTCGGTGATGCAACCTCCGGCCATGCCGGCGTGGATGTGTCCTTCATGGGGAACGCAGAATCCCTCTATCCTCCCATATACATCGCGAATCTCTTCACGCGTCATGAACTCCGACGGCATTCCCATTGCGTCCCCTATGGCAACTCCCGCAAGGGTGCCTGCTACTCTGCTTGGATCCAAGCTACCTCTCTGCATAACGCAGGAACTCCTCCAATTCTTCACTAGTGGGCATCGCCTCCCTGGCCCCAGTTTTCTGGATGGCCAGCGCTGCGCAGGCATTGCCCCGCTCAAGGCACTCGACTATATCAAAGCCCCGCAGCAGACCTGTGATGAATCCCGCGGCAAAAGAATCACCGGCCCCAGTTGTGTCGACAACATTGGTAACACGGAAGGACTCTGCGCGCAATACAGTGTTGGTACCTCTACCATTGCTCGAGCCGTTCACCATGTCATGGGCTACGTCGCCTGCCCGACCATTCCAAGAGCTGCCATACCAAGGACTTCGTCCAGCCCCGCGGGAGTGGCATTCCGATCCATCGGAGCCCAGGGTAACAATGACGTTGCGGACGCCGCTCTCAAGCAGCCGCCCTGCACCCTCGGTATGCGAGGGACACGATGTGACGGCATCGAGCTCTCCGCGGGAGAGCAGAACATAGTCACATTCCTTCAGCAGCTGATAGAGTGTCGCGCTGTCGATCCATGAGATCCCGCCTCCGGGGCCATAGACGACAGTGACGCCATACAACCTCGCAAGTTGGATGGCCCGAGCAGCTACGTCCGGCAACACCTCACCGATGTAAAGGATCTCCGCACCCTCCATGGCCACGTCCTCAAACTCATCCGGTTCCTGCAAAATAGCCTCGCCGCCAAGGGAATAGATGACCCTTTCGCCCCTTCTATCCACAGCAATTATGGTCTGGGCGGTCCTACCCCCCTCGATCTCCGCAAGCCACCTCACATCCACACCATCAGCTTCAAAAGCCCGCCGCAATCTACGGCCATTGTCGTCATTACCAACCCTGCCAACGAACCTAGACCGATAGCCAAGCCGACCGATTCCTGCTGCAATATTCGCAGTTGACCCTCCTGGGAAAAAGCAGACCTCCCCTTCAGCAAATACCATCTCATCCGGCTCGGGCAGCTTACTCACGGAAAACACCATGTCCATCGCAGCAGCGCCGAGAGAGACTACAACACCATCCGTTCGGCCCATTCTAGAGCGCCCCCATTTTGTACACGCAAAGCAGTACTATGCTTGCCGCTAAGGCCCCGATTGACAAGACAGCCATCAACCAATCAGGCCAATGCATGTGGTACGGCCTGATCAATGTGAAGTTCTCGCTGTATCCAAATGCCCGAGATTCCATGGCTAATGCCATCGTATCAGCCATAGAAAGCGCGTTCGCGAACAGCGGAATCAGCATGCTAGTGGTCTTGCTCACCTTCTGGGTGAAAGATCCTGAATCGAAGTCAACGCCTTTCGATCTCTCCGCGTCCCTCAAGGTGGCCATCTGCATCTGGATCACCGGCACGAACTTTGAGGCCGCTGAGACCACGAATCCAGATTTGTAGGAAAAAAACGGGATGCGCACAATGATCTGCACTACTTCCGACGGCGATGTTACATATCCAAATACCGATATTACAATAAGGACCACGAATACTTTGAGCGCCATCCCGACTCCATAGAGGAATCCGCCAATCCGTATCGGGGCTGCCGGGTTAACCCCAGGAATCCAGCCTGGCACCAAGTGGAACAACACCCGCTCCGGGTAAGCAAGGTTGGCAGCTTTGGGTACATACGTAGCCCCCTGAACCAGCGTGATTATTGCCGTGATGACGAGCAGGAACAAAAAGGTCCCTTTCATCTTCGCCCAGGGGAATTCTCCCATACAGCCAATGACGACAGTCACCAACCCCAGTGCAGCCAAATAGACCGGGTTGGTCCAGATGATGCTTATGACTATCGTGGCAATCAACCAGATGAACTTGGCTCTGGGATCGAGATTGTGTATAGACGTTTGCTTGCTTTCGTACTCGACAATCACTTTTGGGACACCTCTGCATTCGTCCTTGATGATTCTAAGAGCCTATACGCCGCCTCTTGCGGGGTCAGGCACACCTCGCCCCACAGGGCATCAGACAAGTCGGCAATCGCAGGCCTTCGCAAATACGCTTGTTCCATCAGTTGGGGCTGTGAGAAGATCTCACGCGGAGTTCCTTCACCGATCACACGTCCATTCGCCATGACCACAACTCGCCTGGCATACAGACTGACTATGTTCATGTCGTGGGTGATTATCAGTATGGTCTTGCCCTTCTCCTTACGGAGCTTCTCCAGGTAGTCAAGTATCTGAAGAGACTCCAGCCAGTCAAGGCCAGTAGTCGGCTCATCGACGATGAGTATACGAGGTTCCATAGCCACGACAGACGCCAGGGCAAGTCTCTGCCTTTCTCCCTTGGTGAGGTAACGCGGCCATACTTGCCTGTACTTGTCGAGACCTATGTCGAGAAGAATGTCGCGCACTGCCTGCTCCATTCTGTCCTTATCCATGCCGATATTTGACGGCCCAAATCTCAGTTCATCCTCGACGGTGGTACAAAAAAGCTGCTCGTCCGGGTTCTGGAATACGTAGCCAACCATAGGACATAGCTTCGTTGTCGATTCATTCAAGATTGACTCGCCGAAAAGGCGTATGTCTCCTGATGAAGGCCTAAGCAGTCCGTTCAGATGCCTCGTTAGAGTGGTCTTCCCCGCTCCATTCTGCCCGACGATGGCCACGAATTCTCCCGAATCCACCTTCAGGTTTACGCCATTTAACGCCTTAGCTCCCATCGGATACTTGAACTCAAGATCGATCACTTCCACTGCAGGCGACACACCATCAAATGACGTCGTCAACGCGCCATGCTGCATTTTATTTCCACTGCTCCCAGAGATGGACTGATCATCTGCCAGGCCAGTCTCCACACTTGCAGCCGGTTGCCAGGCTCCGCGCTCTACCACAGAGATGGCTTCTTCCACTGAAAAAGGCGCCTCGGCAGATCCTATCAAGTCTCCAAACTCGACTATGTGAGGTACCCTCACGCCAGCTGACTTGAGATCGTTAACACTGCCGAAGACCTCCCGCGGCGTACCCCCAAAAACAAACTTGCCCGACTTCATGACGTACACCCGGTCCGCCAGCTGAAGTATGTCATCTACCTCTTGCTCTATTAGAATGATGGTCATCCCGAGCGACTTGTTGAGGTACCGCACTATCGAGAAGACGCGAGCCTTCCCCTCCGGATCCAGCATGGATGTGGGTTCGTCGAGCACCATTATCTTGGGCAACATTGCATAGACTCCCGCAATCGCTGTCGCCTGCTTCTGCCCGCCGGAGAGACGATGCGGGGCCCTTTGCTCCAAACCCTTGAGCCTCATATCCTCAATGGCTCTGTTTACTCGGCCCATGATCGTGTCATAATCGAACCCAAGGTTAGCCGGCCCAAACGCCACGTCTTCTTCTACTGTCATTCCAAAAAGCTGCGTATCCGGATCTCCAAAAACCAATCCTACCTTGGACGCCATCTGCGCAGTGCCTACCTCGTTAGGCACCTGGCCGTCAACGACGACTTCCCCGGTAAGCTCCCCCTCGAGAAACCGCGGGACTGTTCCGTTGATGACACACGCAAGAGTGCTCTTGCCCGCACCGGTAGGCCCCAGTATTGCTACGCACTCGCCCTCTTTGACATCAAGCGAAACACCTTTTATAGCTTGTCTTTTCGATCCTTTGTAGGCAAAAGTCACGTCCTTAAGCGAGACAATGGTGGGCGCCAACTGCAACACCTCTTACATCTTGAAACTTTCATCCTCAGGCTCTACGAGCTCTTCAACATCGCTCTTTTCGTGCGTCTGAGCACTCTTCAGCGCCTGGGCTACGGTCAAACCAACGGCCGCATTCACGGCCGATCCGATCAGCTGAGACGGAAGAAGAGCAACCATCAGAGCTGGGCCAATCATGACTACCCATGGGCCTAGACAGGTGATCGTGTTTACCACTGTGCCGACGATTATCGCCAACACAATATTGGTTTTTTTGGCTACGAAAACTCCGATCGTGACCGTGAAAGCCATCGCACACACGTATATCGGGACCATCGGCAACCAGCTGGCAAAGCCCCCCAGGGCATTTGCTAGGAAACACCCTATGGCAGCGACAGTGGCACCTATAGGCCATCCAAAATACGAAGCTGCAAAATAGCCAGCAGCAGCATCAAGAGCAATCGTGGTAGCAGGTCCAGGTATCTTGATCATCGCTCCTGCCCCTGATACTGCGGCCAGTATTGTGACTCGAGAGATTGTGCGCGTATCCCAAACCACCTTGTGTTCCTCCGGATATTGCTTGGTCAGTATGTCTCCGGCTAGCTTCATCAGAAGCAAGTAGCAAATTGCCAATGCGTATGAGACCCCGAGACCCACAGCTCCTTGTCCAAGCGGCATTTGGATTGCCTCCTTAAATAGATTTATCTGAACCCACGCTCCCGCGCGAGGAACCACCCGTCATAGGCCAGCCGTTGTTGTCACGCCGCCAACTTGAATCTGCCACGATCCAATTGAGTAATTACGATATTTCAAGCACCCTTCGGGCCGTTAGGTCGTCAGTAATCAACACATCCACTACTCCGGTCCTTAGCGCCCCAAGTATGGATGCAGCTTTGTTGACACCACCCGCGACGGCCACCACGCAGTCTATGGCTCGCAGCTGATCCAGACTGGCTCCAATGATGCGATCCCCTAAGGGAGTATCTACAGGCTGCCCCTGTTCATCAAAGAACCTCATGCATATGTCTCCAACTACGCCCATCCTAACAAGATCTTCTAATTCATCAGGAGGAAAGCCGCCTTCTTCGAGAAGGGTGGAAGGAGGCACAAAGCAACCTACTCCTACCACTGCCACGTCTGCCGCGGCCCACTTGCTAGCGACGTTCCTTATGTTGCTGTCATTCATCATCATGTTTCGGGCCTCAGGTGTATCGACAAATGAAGGTGCATGGAGATATAGGTGGGATCCGCCAAATGCCATGGCTACGCGGGAAGCAATATCGTTTACTTGAAGATCGGGGCTGGCCTGACCCTGTCCGCCAAGGAGAGGAATCGCCATTATCTCCCTTGGTTCCGGCTTGATACTGCCTAATGCTGCTACGAGTTCACGTAACGTTGCGCCCCATGAAACCCCAATCACCTGACCGGGCCTTAACTCCCTGTCCAAATAGTTCGCGCCTGCCATCCCCAAGTTCTGCGTCAACAGCCTTGAGGGGCCAGCCTTGCCTGAGATGACCACCGCGTCACTTAAGCCAAAGGTAGACCGTAGTTTTTCTTCCAAATCGGCAAAGTCGAGTCCTGGAGGAATGAGCTTGACGACGACTATCCCCTCATCTTTCGCCTGTTTCAAGGCCCTGGACACTTGACTTCGCGATATGCCTAAGCTGGAGGCAATCTCACTCTGTGTCTTATCGAGTTCATAGTAGTTCTTAGCAATTTCGTACAACAGACGCTTGTCAAAAGCCATTGTAATACCCCCAAGGGTCTTTTTAGGCTAGGGAACGCTCTCATCAGACACTCTTTTGCACATTTGTTCAGCACGTTTGTGCTGATGGGACTAACATTCTACGAAGAACTCCATATTCCTGCTTGGAGAATGATTTTTTATGCCAGGTCTCCTCTTCTGTCCCAAAAGTTACGTGAGTCTCGATGAGTTCCCGCGCGATTTTCGAGTATGCATTTGGAAGGGCGACTTGGGCCTGCCTTCAAGGAATATGTCTATTGTTTAGTCGCTTTTCGGGAGCGGGTGTCTAACTTTTAGACTGGCCCCGTCTAAATTTTAGCCACTTGAAGCTCTAAGGCAATCTTGGGCAGGGATAATCCGGCATGCCTTGCCATAAGGACCCAGTTTCCGGAGATAAATTACTATGTGGAAGTGCATGTACCCATATATTGGATTGGGGCGCAGACAGGTGTCTGAGTTTTAGACCGCTACCGTCTATTCTTTGAACGCTTTGCGATCGCAAATGGCTAGAATTTAGACAAACCTGCTCGCCCGCACGGCACTTCCCTGGGCTTCTACCGAAGGCTAAACAGACCCCGGCTAAGTCTGTCTACCTAACTACGAGGCCGTCCTAACCGGGTTGTCTTCCCGCTCATCGGGCAGGCAGCTCAACAGACATATTGGGCAAACACGCAAACATCCCCGGAGCCGCTGCCCCGGGGATGTTCTATCAACATCTTTCCGTTGTTCAACTACAGCCAATTGCGCTGTCTACAACCCGTGTATGCTACGCAACGACAATGCCACGCAGCGTTATGCCCTTCACTCCATGGAGAACACGTTCTGCCCACATCTCGTCTCCGATTCCTGTGGCCCATCCCAAGGCCGCTGTGGCAAGAGATGACACAATCGATTGTGTTATAGCATCAGTGTCTACGTTGTCGATACGGCCCATAGATTTACCCCTTGCTACTACGTCTTCTATGATGTCGACGAACCTGTGCCAATAAACGACCACGTCACTTGCCCACTCTCGCCCCGGGGCCAATGCTTCCTTAAACAGCAGGTACATGAAGTCGTCGAAAGTCTGGGCATAGTCTATCAGCGCGTCAAATATGGCGCTGAGCTGCTCCACAGGATCAGTGCTGCGCAAGGTTGCTCCCTCAACGTCCTCTATTAAGGCATCGAGTCCGTTTTCGATGATAGCGGAAAACAGATTGCTCTTGCTCTTGAAATGGTAGTAGACAGTGCCCTTAGCCACCCCTGCCTCCAAGGCTATCTGATCCATGGATGCAGCATCATATCCCTTTTCGGCGAATACACGCACTGCCGTGCGGCATATGATGCCCCGTGTTCCCATTCCGTAGCATTGTGTCACAACAACCTACCCCTTGTTCGAGGGGGCCTTCACCTTCATCAGAAAGCGAACCTCGCCGGCGGCACCTGCGGGCTTCCCTTCGAACGTGTCATATTGATCGAGGCGCACTTTCATAGCATCCAATTGAGCCTTAGCCTTCAGCGCCTCAGCGAGCCCTTCGTTTATGCCCTTCTTCATCTCCGACGTGCCCTCATTTCGTATCCTGCCCAACCCGGAAGCAAGCTCCTTGGTGCCAGCAGTCAGCTCAACGGTTCCGTTGCTCAACTTGCTGATGCCATCGACGAGAGCCTCGAGACCGGATACTGCAGTATCGAGCCCGGGCACATTCTGACCGTCGACTGTACCGCCCACAGCAAGAAGACTCAACCCAGTCTTGAGATCATGCGCTCCTTCATCGAGTTTGCGCAAGTTATCGCATATCTCATCTATGCTAGGCACCTCGTGGCCTTGCACTGTGCCTCCATATAGGAGGGCATTGAGAACCTCTACGGCCCCCATGGCCTGGTTGAGGTAATCATCCACGGAATCCAGCGACACCTTTGATAGCTGGCTCGATGCCAGCGAAATGGCGATCTTAGCCTTGCTTCCCACGGAGGCCACACTCTTTGCGTCCTCCGCAAGCTCATCGATGCTCGGCACCTGTGAGAATCCAACCCTGCCTCCCGATTTGGCGGTCTCAAGAAGGGCGTCCTGCTTCTTGATGGAAGACTCCAGTTTCTTGTACTGCAGCGATTTCGTTATCTCCGGATTCGACTTGGCAAGCGCCTCAAGCGCAGCCATAGATTCCGAACTAGCCGACTTTGCCTGGGTTATCGTCTGCGAGCAACTGGACAACCCCTTGGATACCCTTTGCGCCTTGTCATTGAGTTCGGTCGCCTGTTCCAAAAGCTTAGGCGCCAATTCCGCCGCTGTGCCAAGTTGGTCCATTGGCAGCGACGACATCGCCTCGGATATCGTATCGGAAAGTTTGACCAGGATCGGCTTGGCTGACTCGACCAATTCTATCAGCTGTTTGGGTTTTTCGAGCATCTCCGGGGTAATAGCGTCATTCATCGTCTTTGCGATCGTCCAGTGGGCATCTGCCAGCTTGCTGAGGTCAGACACCCCATTTCCGATTGCAATCATGCCGTCCGCTACCTGAGCCTGCCCGTCAGCAAGCTTCAGCGTGCCCGACTGAGCCTGTTCAATGGCGGAATCGAGCTGATCAACTCCGGACGCCAACATCCCAAGCGCGTCGATCGCCGTATCCAGCAACTCTTCGAGCTGAGGAATTGGAGGCATCGAAGGTATGACGGTGACATCAATATCGTTCAGCTGGATATTCTCGCCTTCCAGAACCAACGTGCACGAGGCATCCGGGTTGGGCATCAACGTCCAGTTGATCTTGAGGCTCTTGCCCGCCAAAACCGTTGTGGCGTCAGGCGCCTGTATAAGCGTGTAGTCTGGAAGAGGCACATCCGTCGATACCTGCACTATCATTGGAACGCAAACATCTTCGGCAAATGTAGTATTCTTGCCATCAACCGTATAGCTCAGATTCTCTTTCCTCGCTGTCCTGTTTACAAGATCCACAGTCACTTCCAGCCTGCCGGAACTGCCCGGAACAGCCTGAGCCGGAACGACCTTGCCGTTAAGCTTGTAGGTAACCTCTACCCCGATCGGAAGCTGTTTTTTCGAAGTTCCGGAGTAGTTTATGTCCGTTATCCGAGTGGGGTCAGCATTCCACTTGAGCCCGCCGGAAACAACGTCCGGAACCTCAGCATTCCTGAGGTTTACAGGATTCTCAATATTCCCAGGGTCAAAAACAGATACCGGGCCACCCTGCGGAACTCTGATCCAGTCCACTACGGTAGTGGACTCGGGCATGCCATCAGACGCCAGGACGCAAAAGACCGTCTCATACTCCTGTATTCTTCCATAAGTCCCTGAAGTGCCCGAAGTCTCCGAGACTCCTCCCGGCGACTGTGCCATGCCCACACTGCAGAGCATGAGGATCGCACAGGCGCCTATTACAGCCGTGATCTTGGCAGTCCTATTCTTCAACGTAAGTCACCTCGTAAAATGATCATTTGTCGTCGGACGCCGCAACAGCCGACGTCCCCGCCTGTCTCACAGAGTCATGCTTGGGCCATCCGATAGAGGTCTTCTCAAGGATCGGATTGCACACAACCAGCGTGGCAGGGAGCATGAAAGATGTAACCGCCACGCTCACCAAAGCACCCCTCGCCAGCAAGAGAGCAAGGTCCTTGATGGCCCTCAGATTGGTGGATGCGTAGACTCCGATTATGGCGCAGAACATTGCCAAGCCGCTGTTGAGAACCGCAGGCCCGCATTCTGCCACTGTCGACCGCATCGCATCAGGCGGCGCATTCTTGTTCAGCTTTCCCTTAAATGTATTGGTAACCAAGATCGCATAGTCCACAGTAGCGCCGAGCTGTATCGCCTCAATCGCCATCCTGGAGAAGAAGAAGACCGGCGCTCCGGTGAAATACGATATTGCCTGGTTAACCCAGATTGCCACCTTAATAGCGAGTATCAATAGAATTGGCACCGTCCATGACTTGAAGGCTATCGCCACTATGGCAAAGATGCCCGCCATTGAAACCCAGTTAACCAAATCAAGGTCCTTGGAGCTGAGATCTTCAAGATCCTTGCCTATCACTGAAGTCCCGGTAAAATAGACCTCTCCAGGCAAATCCTTGATAAGCTCCCTCGTTTGCGTTATGAACTCCGGCGTTCTAGGATCGAGAATTGAGCCTTCGAGAGTGATCACGGTGTTTTCATACTCGCCGCCCACGTACTGCTTGGATACCCCTTCAGGCACGAACTCCACGGGAATCCCGGGGTCGACCACGTCTCCAAGACACGAAGCGTCTTTCACCCCGTCCATCTCTCGGATTTGGCGCGTGAGTTCTTGCAGCCTCCACTGAGGCACGCCACGAGTTATTATGTATGCCTCCTCCACACTGCCAAGGTCGTCTTTGAACTCCTGGAGGGCCGCAATGGAAGGCAGATCCATCGGGAACGTGCTCTCTATATCGTAGCTCGGCTCAATCTTGTTGTATCCGTACAACCCAACCAACGCCAGAACTACGGTGAGGGCAAATACCGGAACCCTCTGCTCAGTGAGCCAGTCTCCCAACCCTTTGTAGCTTGGAAGAATGACCGGATGATTCCACTTTCCCAAGATTGGATTGAGGGTCAACACCAAGCTTGGAAGGATGGTCAGACAGCATATAACCGACAACAGCACGCCGCGTGCCATTAGTATCCCCATATCTGCTCCGAGGGTAATGCGCATCAGCGCCAAAGATCCAAAGCCCACAGCAGTCGTGGTTGCGCTTGACAATACCGCGTTGGCAGTATAGGTTATCGCCCGCACCATGGCTTCTTCAGAGTCATGCTTCTCGCACTCGGTTTGGAATGTGTGAAGTAGAAAAATACAATAGTCCATGGTAACACCGAGTTGCATAGCCGAAGCCACCGCATTGGTCACATACGACACGTCACGCCCTAGCAGGTAGTTGATCCCCATGTTGTAAGCATAGGCCACGCCTATGGTTCCCATGAAGACCAGCGGCATCAAGGGCGACGGCAGGGTCAAGAACAAGAGGATCAATATGAGCAGGACCGCAGTCCGGACCATGACAGGCGTCTGTTCAACCCCCAAGTCCTTTAGCTCCAGACCGCTGACGAGCGCACCTATAACCCATTGCTCCTTGTCAAGCAGGTTCTTGATGTCATTGACCGCACGTTCAGTTCGGGGCGAAACCGCATCCTCCTCGAAATTGACAATCAGGAGTGTGATCTGGCCCCTGTAGAACTTAGAGACGATATCCTCGCCCAAATAATCATGGGGTATCGTCGGATCGACTAGGTCAGAAAGCCAGAAGACCGAGGAAACTCCGTCAACATGCTCGAGTTTCTCCTTCACCTTCAGCACTGCCCAATCAGGCTGATTCCGACAGACTACGAAAGCTCGCTCCGCATACTTGAATTCCTCATCGAGGACGTTCATCCCCTCAACGGAATTGAGGTCTTTAGGAAGATACGTGAGCAAGTCGTACTGTACCTTCCTGTGCTGCATCCCGTAGACCGACGGAACCAACAGCACGGCAGCGATGATCAGTATCGCCACCCTGTTTTTTACGACAAATTCAGCTAAGCCTTTCACTGATGAGTCCCTACTTCCATACAACGCCTTTTTTTATACTGACCGGTCAGTACAACGATATCCTAGTCGCTTATGGCATTAATGTCAAGGGGTAATCTGTAATATTCTGAATTTACAAATACGCATAATGCAGGGATTTTGTGCACG
>ERZ795047.3433-NODE-3433-length-14141-cov-6.349283_pt1 | contig 14141 bp, 17 predicted proteins | sample MGYA00375131_ERZ795047 | MGnify/ENA primary metagenome ERZ795047 (study PRJEB30176, sample SAMN05720228) | activated sludge metagenome | isolation source: Anaerobic digester | place: Japan | collected 2015-05-20 ...
ACCGCTGAGACCTGCTTGCGGTCTTTTTCTTTCTGAAGCAAAAAGTGCCGTCCCCCTTGCTTCACTTCTGCTTGGCGAGGATATGCGATATTATTGTGTTGACCGATGAAGGGAGGCGAGTGCTGCGTGTCTCAGGGCGGCGTTTTTATAACGTTTGAAGGGTGTGATTGTTCTGGCAAGTCTACTCAGATTGCCAGTTTGGTTAGGAAACTCGAGAGCATGGGCAAGGATCCGGTGGTTACTAGGGAACCGGGTGGAACTCCTTTTGGGGAGATGATAAGGGATCTGCTTCTTAGCTTGGAGAGCCCGGACAGGGGCATTCTTTCCGAGGTGTTCTTGTATGCGGCTGCGAGAGCGGAGCTTGTTGCCAAGGTTATACGTCCCGCGTTGGACCGGGGACGCATTGTGATTAGCGAACGGTATGCTGATTCCACATGGGTTTATCAGGGCTACGCAGGAGGAGTTTCCTTGTCGGCCATCGAAAACATTAATGCCATAGCGACTGGTGGTCTTGAACCCGACCTAACGATCATTTTTGATATATCTGGGCCTATGGTGCTTGAAGAAAGGTTTGAGGGTAAGACTAAAGACAAAATAGAGTCCAGGAGCGAGGAGTACCATGAGAAAGTGAGAGAAGGCTATCGCGTGTTAGCACAGCGATTTCCTGATAGAACAGTGGTAATCGACGCAAGTAAAGATGTCCGTGAAGTTGAGAATCAGGTGTTGAAAGAGGTAATAGATGTATTGGTCAGAAAGGGTTACGATTTGAATACAGTAACATAAGAGGGATGGGGGGTAACGTCTGTGAAACTTCTGATTGCGGTTGTTCAAGATAAAGATGTGCCAAGGCTGATGGATGGCCTAGTTCGTTCTGGCTACAGCGCAACAAAACTGGCGTCTACAGGTGGGTTTTTGCGCGAAGGCAATTCTACGATCCTTATTGGGGTTGAAGACGAAAAGACTGATGATGTTTTGGAGATCGTGAAGAAGACGTGTTGCGCCCGAGAGCAACTGGTTACACCTATTACGCCGATGGGTCCTGGGGAAACGTACGTTCCATACCCAGTTCAAGTTGTGGTAGGGGGAGCTACAATCTTCATTTTGCCTGTCGAGAGATTCGTAAAGGTCTAGGAAGCAACTACGGATTCAGCGGCTAACATATGTGTGCAGCGTGCATACATACGATATGTGCGCTGCAATAATAAAGTGATCCATCGATAATGATAAATCCGGGGTGGCTGGGATAGTTTGTGAGTAGATTACTGCGCGGGCAAGAAGTTGCCGTCAAGATATTGAGATCGATAATCATGTCGAAAAAAGTGGCACATGCATATCTATTCAAGGGGCCACGGGGTTGCGGCATGGAGGAATGCGCACGGGAGTTTTCGAAGGCGATTCTGTGCCTAGGGAGCGACTCGGACAAAATTACCGCTTCTGGTCTCAGAGAAACGACAAGCGATCTTACGCTTTCTTGTGGGGTATGCGAATCTTGCCAGGCATTTTCCGAGAATAACCACCCTGATCTATTCTGTTTTGAAAAAGAAGGAACAAGCATCAAAATAAAGAGTTCTCACGAGATGTTGAAAGAATCCCTGACCAGACCGTACTTGTCTGGAAGAAAGGTCTTTGTTATAAACGAAGCCGAAAATATGACGCTTGAAGCTGCAAATGCCTTACTTAAGTTGCTGGAAGAACCGCCTTATTACATAACTTTCATCTTGACTACGTCAAATGAACTAATGATTCCGAGCACCATAGTATCACGATGTCAAGTGATCCCGTTTCGCCCTCTGCCGGCAAGCGTGATCGCAGATATCTTAGAAACAGAGCATGGTGTCTCAGCGGAAGATAGTCGGCTCATCTCTATGTTCTCTTCGGGCAGCATAGACCGGGCATTGTGGTTTCTGTCCGATGATGGCAAAGATGCCCTATCTGGAGGCGGTATTGTTGCTGAGATCCGTTCAAATTCGCCCGTTGAACTGGGGCTAAAGTATTCAAAAGCCAACTCCGACGAGAAGCTAAGGGTTCTGTCGGCTTTGGAGATACATTTCGGCGGGAGTTTAGCGCGGGCTGTACGCGACAGTGGCGAGTCTGAAGATATGCAGACGGAAGGCAAAAGCACCAAGGAAGCGATAGCTCGCAGCATTTATGGACTAAATGCAGTAATGCGCGCTAGGCAACGACTTGCCGCAAATACAAATAGTTTCTTGACACTCTCAGATCTCTTTTTACGCCTTAGAGGTCTTTTGACTCAAGGCTCTTTTAGCGGTTCATCATATACTGACGACTCTAGGGGGACTATAACCCTGTAGGAAAGGGAAATGAATATGGCATTGGTTGTAGGAGTAAGATTTAAGGAAAAAGGCAAGGCGTATTATTTTAGCTGCGGCGACCTCGGCCTTACGATCGGAGACAAGGTGGTTGTTGAGACCGTAAAAGGTATGGAAATGGGCACTGTTTGCACTGAGCCACGGGACGTCCCTGAGGATAGACTGGTTCTACCTCTTAAAAAAGTCGTTCGCATAGCAAATAAAGAAGATCTCATAACGCAACGGCACAATCAGGATAAAGCTCAGCAAGCGCTTGCGATAGCTGACAAAAAGATACGGGAACATGGATTGGACATGCGACTAGTGGATGCCGAATATGCATTTGACGGTTCCAGAGTAACCATATACTTTACGGCCGATGCGCGAGTTGATTTCCGCGAGCTGGTCAAAGATCTAGCATCTGCGCTCAAAACCAGAGTTGAACTTAGGCAAATCGGAGTAAGGGACGAAGCCAGGCTTGTCGGGGGTTTTGGCCCGTGCGGAAGAGAATTGTGCTGCAGCAGTTTTTTGTATGAGTTCCAGCCCGTCTCAATAAGGATGGCAAAGGAGCAGAACCTTTCTCTCAATCCCACGAAGATATCGGGAATATGCGGACGCCTATTATGTTGCCTCAGATTTGAGGCTGATATGACCGAATCTGTAAAGAGTCCCGGATTTGCGCTTGAAGTAGGCAGCCGAGTTATTACCCCTGAAGGAGAAGGGAAAGTGATTTCATACGATAAGCAAAAAGGGGTAATCACGGTACAATTGGATGACGGAACTGTAGATGAGTTTCCCGAGGAAGAGATTGACGAGAAGAGATGTTGAAAGAAGATAATCCAGGAGGCTCTGTTGATTTGAGTGAGAATAACGATACGCTTCAAAAAAGAGAAAACGTTGAACCTGGGACTTTGTATGTCTGCGGAACTCCCATAGGGAATCTAAAGGACGCTTCTTTCAGGCTGATTGAAGTATTAGGCGAGGTCGATGTCATTGTCTGCGAAGATACAAGGAGGACAGTGAAACTTCTTAGTTATTACAACATTAAGAAGCCGCTAGTGTCGTTTCACGAGCATATAGAGAAACAGCGTACTGAAAACATTCTGCAGGATCTGTCAGACGGAAAATCTGTCGCACTGGTTTCAGATGCTGGGATGCCTTTGATCTCCGATCCGGGCGCGTTCTTGGTCAGCGCCGCCAGGAACCAAGGCTTCAATGTTGTTGCCGTACCCGGGCCCTCCGCCATTACGACTGCTCTTTCCATATCAGGCTTCTACTCATCTAAGTTTGTGTTTGCGGGCTTCCCTCCCAGGAAATCTCGGAAGAGGCAGGAGTTTTTCCTAAAATGGATACAGCCGCAAGTGCCGGCTGTGTTTTTTGAATCACCTTACCGCGTCCTTCAATCCCTCGAAGACTTGATGGAAGTGTTTCCTGATGTGCAGGTAAGTCTGTGTCACGAGATGACGAAGATCTACGAAAGCGTCCTTGTTGGACCGGTTAAAGAAGTTTACGAAACGATCAGAGATTCAAAAATCCAAGGCGAATGGGTAATAGTTGCATACCGCGAACTATCAGAGCGAAAAAACATCTACGATGAGGCTGAATGATAAAAGGCCCCCATCGTAGATGTTTTAACACTTAGCGCTTTGGATGAACCCAGAACCCGAAGACATATGACGTCCTTAGACCGGTTGTTGCATACTACTTGTAGATCTCATGTACTCAGGTACGGAGCGGGTCACGTACTCGCTTGCCTACTTCATCTCGGGCTTCATCTCAGCTAGTTCCGCAAGGCATAGTTTGCAGACTCTTTTTCCTTTGTATATTTCTACATCAGCTGCATTCCCACAGAATATGCAGGCGGGTTCATACTTTCTCAATATAATGTTCTCGCCATCCACATATATCTCCAAAGAATCCTTCTCGCTGATGTCGAGAGTGCGTCTTAGTTCAATAGGGATTACGACCCTTCCGAGTTCGTCGACTTTCCGTACAACTCCGGTAGATTTCATCATTCTTGCTCACCTCTTTTCTAACAGGGATCAGCAAATTTCGACAATCGTGTCAATAAAAAGGTACCAGATGTACCAGAAAGAGTCAAGAACAATATCGTTGAATTTGCATAAATTCGCAGCTGTACATGGAGATCCATGGCAAGTTTTCAGATGTTACGGGAAGCATCCTGCAAGCGTGAAGTTACACTTGAGGTATACTGTGGCATAATAAGTGTTAGGGAGGAGTGCCTTTGGGCACCAATAAGGAGAATTAGGTGAGGAGGCGCGAATCGAGACTAGAAGTCTCAACGAAACCGACATGGAACAAAATGATTGTAAATCTCACTTGCGTAAACCTGTGGTATTTGACACACATGCCCATGTATCTGTTTCTGCCTTTGACGATGACAGAGACCTAGTGATAAAGCGGGCGGAAGCCTCAGGGGTCTGGTTTCTTGAGGTTGGCTTCGACGAGGAGTCGTCATCAAAGAGTATTGACCTTGCGAAGAAGATAGGCACGTATTGTGCCTTAGGAATTCACCCTCACGAAGCCGAAAGAGATGAGCCTTTGAACAGGCGATGGGATAACATAAAGATACTCGCGCGTAGTTCGCCTCAGGTAAAGGCCATTGGCGAAATCGGCCTCGACTATTTTCGCAACCTATCGCCTAAGGAATCGCAGAAGGAATGTTTTGTAATGGGTCTGGAACTATCACGAGACTTAGGGTTACCTGTCATTTTGCACCAGAGGGATGCCCATCTTGATCTCCTTTCCATAGTCGCAGAACACAGATTGGGCGTTCCTATCATATTCCATTGCTTTTCCCAAGACCTAGCATATGCACGCAAGTGCCTAGATCTCGGCGGCTACATTGGAATCGGGGGACCAATTACGTATCCGGCGAATAGTTATCTAAGAGATTTGGTAAAGTACGTTCCCCGAGACAGACTTCTTGTGGAAACTGATTGCCCTTACTTGGCGCCTCAAGGAAAAAGAGGGAAACGCAATGAGCCATCCTTCATAACGGAAATAGTGGAATTGATTGCAGTGCAGCTAGGCCGCACGTTTGAAGAGATCGCCCGGCTTACTCTCCAAAACGGGAGACGAGCATTTGGCATTACGGATGAAAAGTGGTAAAGTCTATGATTGTTGAGAAGAGGCAAGTGCAGACTGATGGATGTAACGCTCGCAGTGCTTGTCGTGCTTAACGAAAAAAGGGATAATCCAATTGCCGTCGAATGTCCCGGGTTAGGAGGTGCGGTTTTGCGTACCAGATTTCTTCCCGAAGGTAGAGTTGAAAAGAGCAAGCGCCCACTCGTTATCATGGTCACTTTGACTGTCTCTTTGATGGCGACTATCATAGGAATTTTGTGTTTTCCCAGGGAGAACACAGTAAATGTATATGCATGGGATCGGACGATTACGTTTTCATCAGATGCGGCCACAGTTTCCGATGTACTTAAGGCAGCCAACTTATCTTTGAGTCCTGGAGACTCGGTTACTCCCTCACTGGAAACAGAAGTATCTGACAACATGAGCATTACGATTGAGCGTGCGAAACCCGTATTTATCCACTGGAGAGGCAAGATTTTACCCATCCTCGTTGCCGAAAAAAACGTATCCAAAATCCTTTCAATTGCCAATATCCCAATCGAACCGGACGATGTAGTTTATCCGGGTCTAGGCACAGAGGTTCCTACGGACAGGACCATTAAGGTTGTAAAAGTTACCTATGGCGAAGTCCGAGAGCGGCAAGAAATCCCCTATGACACCACAAAAAGGCAAGACACTTCATTGGAAGCCGGACTCAGCCGCGTATTTAGTTATGGCTCGCCAGGCGTTATCGAGATTCTGTATGAGGTCAAGTATGAAGATGGTATAGAAGTGAATCGTACCGAGAAGTCAAGAACTTTGGTCAAAGAACCTGTCGCATGTGTAATGCTTGTGGGTGCACGATATGAAGTCTTCCGTGATGGCCAAAATATCAGGTTCACAAGAGCTCTCGAAGCTGTTTCTACTGCATATTGCCCTTGCAGCATATGCTGTGGTCCCTACGCAACAGGGAAAACGGCAACAGGAGTTACTGCCACAAAAGGGGTAGTTTCTGTAGATCCCAGCGTAATACCTTTGGGCACCAGGCTGTATGTAGAAGGATACGGTTTTGCGGTAGCGGCAGACGTGGGCAGTAGGATAAAGGGCAATAAGATTGACGTATGTTTCGACACGCACGATGAAGCTTTGGCCTGGGGTCGCAAAAAAGTTAAGGTGTATATACTGCCTTGATGAGCGATACTAGCTATGGCCAGATCATGAGAGAATATGAGTTGAAATTGAAGAAACGGTTGGGACAACATTTTATGTTAGATCCCAATCTTCTAAAGACTATTTCGTCGATTATGGTACCCGGAAACTCTTGGGTGGCGGTGGAAGTCGGCGCGGGGCTTGGAACTCTTACGAGGGCTTTGTGTGAGCGGGCACAGTGGGTGTACGCGCTTGAATTGGACAGAGATCTCATCGAGCCTGTAGCGGCGGTTACAGGCTCGATCGCCAACCTTACTTGGATCTGGGGCGACGCTTTAAAATATGATCTTACAGGTAAGAGCCTTAGACAGTCGCATCCCCAATCACCGCTTGTTCTATGTGGAAATGTTCCATATTATGTCACTTCGGAGGTCCTTTATTCAGCGCTTATACCCCGTTCCGAGTGGAAAAAGATATCCTTCGTTGTACAAGAAGAAGTGGGCCGAAGGATGGCAGAACCGCCGGGCTCTCGGGACTTCAGCAGGCTTTCTCTATGGTGTCAATACCGCGGAAGCGTAACCTTGGAACGGAAGATTCCGAGAGGTGCATTTGTGCCGCCTCCCGAAGTGGATTCGAGCCTAGTTACCATAGACATAGATGAGAGGTTTCCGCTCACCGAAGAAGAAGAAGGTGTCCTCAACGAAATCTCTAGGGCGGCATTCTCTCAGCGTCGCAAGACGTTGCTGAACAGTCTTGCACCGTTAGTAGGCAGCAAAGAAGCACTCATTTCCGTTGAAGATATTTCCTCTGTATCGCTTAAGAAAAGGCCGGAAGAATTGTCGCTTGAAGAGTACATAGCGCTAACCAAAGGTCTTGCCCCCATCTTCGTTCAAAAACACAAAAGCAGATAGACTCCCTGTCAAGAGGCGAATACTAGTTTGCATGTCCCAATAGTCCGAATTTACTAGACAATTGCGTAAATGGCTGAAAAATGTTACCATTAGTTGTGTTGAAGCCTGGAAGGGGGAGTCATCTTGTACTTCGTCAGCCCCACCAAGGGGACGATGAGTTTCTCAAAGATGTTCGAAGACATCCTCGCATTTGTGTCAGACAACCCTGAATCCCAATACAAATTAATAGTTGGAAGCGATTCCCAGGCGAGAGAGCAAGTGTGTTTTGTAACCGCTGTTGTAATATACCGTATCGGCAAAGGCGCAAGGTATTACTACACCCGTTCCTATGTGAACAAAATGCCCAGCATGAAGCAGCGCATCTTTTACGAAGCTCATTTGAGTCTGGATATTGCCAGCAAACTTGCGGGTGAACTATCAAAAACCGACCACAACGATCTTAACATTGAGATCCACCTTGACATAGGCCCTAACGGCCAGACAAAGACACTTATAAAGGATTTGGTCGCTCAAATAGTAGGGAGCGGCTTTGCAGCCAAAATCAAACCGGATGCTTATGGGGCATCTCAGGTAGCCGACAAACACTCTAAGTAGAGTTGGAAAAATAGCGCGGGTGAAAGAAAGGGGGGACGGCAATTGTTAATAGGGAAGAACTCAGTGGACCATATCCGAAGCAAGCTTGATGATCATCTTGGGGAGCGGATTACAGTCAAAGCTAACGAAGGGCGCAAGCGTATCTCAATTACAGAAGGCGTGTTGGAAAAAACCTATCCCAGCATATTTACAGTTCGGCTGGATGATGAGTTCGGACGCACCGCAACTTGGAGTTATGTAGACGTGCTTACTGATGCTGTTCAAATCCAGTTCACCGATGATATGCAGGATATGCCTGCTGACAATTAGACCAAGAACGAGTATTTGAAAAACAAATTCCAATGACAGCCTTTGGAAACCTATCTGGTTCTTCACGAGGTACCGGGAAGAAAGGAAGTTTATTGTCTTTCAAAGCGGACTCGTCCACAAATGTAGCATTCTGCAAATAACACAATCATGAGATTTCACTTCTTTTCAAAAACCAGCAAGACGCAAAAACATAGTTCAGTTCTGTGTGATTTGAAGCATAATAAGATTGAAAAACGAATTTGAATTAGGTACGTTCTATTGGTTAGGTTATGAAGAAACGACTCTGCATCTTGTTTGCGGCTGGTGATACTATGGTGAACTACAATGCTTATGCCAAGGTGAACTTGGGTTTGAACATAATAGGGGAGCGGCCCGACGGTTATCATGAGATTGAAACTCTGATGGTAACGCTTGAGTTGTGTGACACCGTAGAAGTTTCGGAACAGGCTCACGGCATTCAAATCGTATGTCCTGAGTTAGTGGGTGTTCCGGGAACCGATAATATCGCCTACAAAGCGGCGAACTGTTTTCTTTCAGAGCATAAAAGCGCATTGGACAAAGGGTTAGCAATTCATATAACGAAGAACATTCCGGTGGGTGCAGGTATGGGGGGAGGCAGCTCGGATGCTGCCGCGGTTCTTTTGGCTATGCAAGATTTGGCGTTCGGGAGTCCTTTGCAGAAGGCAGATCATTTAGTTGAGCTGGGCGCGAAGGTCGGTTCCGATGTGGCGTTTTTTGTCGGTGCGAACTCAAAACCGCCCCGATGGCATTCGGCATTGTGCCGGGGAAGAGGAGAATACGTTGAAAGAGTAGTAGGCGGAGAGTTTTGGCTTGTTATGGTGTTTCCCGAAATACCCATTTCTACCGAGTGGGCGTACAAGCAATATGATGCGTTGAGAACGTCAACGGTTCTTTCATCCTGTACCAAGAGGCGTAGAATGGACGCGCTTTTGGACGCATTTGCATCGGGCGATTCAGAGTCTTTGGGGAGATCGGTTTTTAATGATCTGGAAATGCCTGTGTGCAGACGTTATCCATTTGTGTCGGGCATTAAAGATGCCCTGGTTTTAGCTGGAGCCCATGGTGCCTGTATGACGGGGAGCGGTTCGGCAGTTTACGGTGTCTGCGATTCGTTTGAGGAGAGCCTAACGGTAAAAGAAAAGCTCACAGGGATGCTTCCCCGTGAGGCAGGTCTTTGCGCAGTTAAAATCACAAAAACAAGGGGGTAGTTACCATTGGAGATAGATGCTGTAGTTTTGGCTGCCAGACCTAATACAGGAAAACTGGCGTCGGAAAGTGATGAGCCATTGGAAGCCAATATAGATATTGCCGGAAGGCCGATGATAGACTATGTTCTTTCGGCTTTGCGAGGGGTTCCGGAGATAAGGAACATAATCCTCGTAGGTCCTCGAGACGGACTCTCGGCATACGAAGGCGACAGGATGAAAATTGTGGAACCGGGCGAGGATCTAATCTCCAACGTAAAGATCGGTGTGTCCCATGCGGAATCCGAATACGTTCTTGTGGCATCTTCCGATATCCCACTCATAACAGATGAAATCGTGAAAGAGTTCATTCATGCAGCGATATCGTCAGGCGCTGACTTCGTGTATCCTGTGTGTACGAAAGAAGACTGCGACCTGAAGTACCCCGGCGTCCAGAGAACATACGCAAAGGTAAAGGGTACAAATTACACGGGGGGCAATCTTTTTTTCATAAAAGAAAGCCATGTCGAAAAACTCTGGCCCATGGTCGATGCAATGATTGAGAATCGAAAATCCCCTGTAAAGATGGGCATGTTCTTTGGTTTGGGGTTTGTGCTGAAAATCCTATTCGGGATTGCCGGCCTTCCCGAGATTGAAGATCATGTGGGCAAGATCGCCGGGATGAAGTGTAAAGCCTATGTAGCCGCTCCAGAAATAGGCATAGATGTTGACAAGCCTAAGGACTTGGAACTCGTTAGAAGTATATTGGCAAAGTGATATAATACCCTAGGAGAGATCGGCATGTCAGATGGTTCAAGAACAAATGTGGTCATATTAGCCGCCGGTGAAGGTACTCGGATGAAGTCTGATACCTCTAAGGTTCTTTTTCCCCTTTGTGGACGGCCTATGATAGATTATGTCCTAAATGCTGCTTTGGAGTTAGAACCCGATAAGATCGTTATTGTTTTGGGGCATAAAGGCCAAGAAATATTAGACCACGTTACCCGTACATGGGTAGAAGGCAGGAAAGATACCTGTCCCATTGAGTTCTCGTGGCAGACTCAGCAGTTGGGTACAGGTGATGCAGTAAGGTGTGCTTTAGATCTCATATCCTCGTTGTGTGAAAATGTGATGATCCTCTGTGGTGATACTCCTCTTATTACAGGCCGGCTGCTGCAAGAATTTGCGCGGATGCATTTGGCGTCGGGTTCTGATCTGTCTATCGTCACGACCATTCTTGAGGATCCGGGTTCATACGGACGTATAGTGAGAGACGAAGAGGGCAAGGTATCGAAAATCGTTGAAGCGAGCGACATTTCAGATAAAGAGGAAGGAGTTAAGGAAATCAACTCCGGTATTTACCTTGGGAAAAGGAGCATCTTATCTGAGTTTCTTCCGAGATTAAGCAACAAGAACGCAAAACAGGAATTCTATTTGACGGATATAGTTGAGATGGCTGCGAATGGCGGGTTCAAAGTGTTGCCTTTCGTGTGGCAAGACAGCACGGCGGTTCACGGGGTAAACAACAGGTACGATCTTGCCTATGCCGAATCAAAGCTTAGGCAGAGGATCCTAGAGAGACTTTGCGTCTTGGGTGTTACAGTTCGCGATCCCCAGAACACATATGTAGACTATGGGGTTGAGGTTGGGAAGGATACCATAATCGAACCGAACACCTTTTTGGTAGGCGATACAAAAATCGGACAAAAGTGCATTGTCGGACCTTCTAGCTACATTATAGACTCGAATATCTCGGACGGCAGCAGGGTGTGGATGTCTGTCGTAGAGGACTCCGAAATTGGGCAGAATGCCGAAATAGGACCTTACTCGCATCTAAGACCCAAATGTGTAGTTGAATCCAATGTGGTAATAGGCAACTTTGCAGAAGTAAAAAACTGTGTAATAAAGCAGGGTTCTAAGGTTCACCACCATTCATATCTGGGCGATTGCTTCGTGGGCTCTCATGTTAATATAGGTGCAGGTACCGTTACGGTAAATTACGATGGAGTTAAGAAACATCAGACTATCATTGACGACGGTGCATTTGTCGGCTGCAACGCCAATATCATCGCTCCTTTGAGAATTGGGAAGGATGCTTTTGTTGCAGCAGGGTCGACTATCACTTCCGATGTACCTGATGGTTCTTTGGGAATTGCAAGGCAACGGCAGACCAACAAGGATGGCTGGGTGTCGAAGCGCAGAAAACAAGAGAAATAGGGGGTAACTCGATTGTATGGGTACGGTGGCCAGGATCTCAAGATCTTTTCCGGAAATTCCAATAAGAAACTTGCGTCTAGCATCTGCAAGCATATCGGAGTGCCTGAAGGCGCGATAGAAGTCGGTAGGTTCTCAAATGACGAGATTAAGGTAATAATCAACGAAAACGTAAGAGGATGCGACGTTTTCGTAGTACAGCCCACATGCAGTCCGGTGAATGACAGTCTCATGGAATTGCTTATCATCATAGATGCCCTAAGGAGAGCTTCTGCAAGCAGAATTACAGCAGTCATTCCCCACTATGGCTACGCCAGGCAGGACCGCAAAACTCGGGGTAGAGAACCGATAACGGCGAAACTTGTGGCAAATATGCTTGTAACAGCAGGTATAGACAGGGTGCTTACGATGGATCTTCATGCAGGCCAGATCCAAGGTTTCTTTGACATCCCAGTCGACCATCTGACCGCAGTTCCCCTACTTGCCGACTATTTCAAAAGTCAAGACCTCAAAGACATAGTAGTGGTGTCGCCCGATGCAGGCGGAATTGCTCGGGTACGAGATATGGCGGAGAGGTTGGGTTCGCCCGTTGCATTCATAGACAAGAGACGTCCTGAGCCAAACGTTGCGGAAGTAATGAATATAGTTGGCAAGGTCGGAGGAAAGAACGCCATACTGCTCGATGACATCATTGACACCGGCGGGAGCATCGCTCAGGCGGCAGCAGCGCTTTTGGAGAAAGGTGCCGCTTCGGTAAGGGCGTGCGCAACCCATGCAGTATTCTCAGGCAACGCTTCGGCCATTCTTCGAGAAGCACATTTGAGGGAATTGGTAGTAACTGATACTATACCTATTGCAGAAGATATGAAGGATATGGTAAAAGTTATCTCCGTAGCCGAGATCTTCGGGGATGCGATAGTCAGAATCCACGAGGGCAGATCTGTATCTACTATGTTCAGGTAAGGGTCTTTAGAAATGTTTTCGCAATTTGAAGGGGCGTGACGAATTTGGAGCAGGAAGTAGTACTCGCAAGAACAAGAGAAGTTGGAACAGGAGCTGCTAAGGCACTGAGGAGGGCCGGGCAGATACCTGCAGTATTATACGGCAAAGGAATCGATTCTGTACCTATAGCCATCGATTCCAAACAGATGAGGAAGATCATGTCTCAAAGTCTGGGGCACATTCACAAGATCATGGTTGAGGATGTAGGTCTTGAGGGTAATGTCATGGTTCAGGCCATAGATCGCGATCCAATCACAGGCGAAGTGATTCATATAGATCTTCACAGGATTTCACTGACAGATAAAGTCAAGGTAGAAGTCCCGGTTACGGTAGTCGGTGAAGAGGAGCTGACCAAACAAGGCCTAGTTCTTCAAAGGCAGCTTAGAGACATATCTGTGGAATGCTTGCCCGGCGATATACCTAACGAATTTGAAATCGACGTGTCGCACTTGAACTTCGGGGATACTATTTTAGCCGGAGATCTTAAGATGCCGGAGGGTGTAAAGATCATGACTCCGCCCGACGAAGTAGTGCTGGTGGTCGTGGCGCCTAGGACGGTGGCCGAGGAAGAAGTAGAAGAAGCGGCGGAAGAGAAAGTTGAAGAAGAGGGCAAAGTAGCGGGGGTCCATGAGCCTGAAGAATAGGTCCGCTCGTAGGCGAGACAGGTGACGGTCCGAATGAAATGCATTCTTGGTTTGGGTAACCCAGGCAGAAAATATGCATTGACTAGGCACAACGTAGGTTTCATGGTGGTTGATCGATTAGCCCGGCGTTTGGGAGTTTCCTTTTCCGACAGAAGTATGAACGATGTGGCTCTAGCGTCGGTAAACCCTCGTGACTACGATATAAATAGAGGGCAAGAATTTTCCCGAGAGCCAATACAAGTGATTCTGGCCAAACCCAAGACCTATATGAACAGAAGTGGAATAGCGGTTCAAGAGATTCTCGGAGACTTTCCGCTTACAATTAGAGATATTCTTGTGGTTCATGATGATATGGATCTTGCCTTTGGCAAGATCCGATTCAAATATAACGGGAGCTCGGGGGGGCACAAAGGGATACAGTCCATCATTGACACGCTAAATGACAATGGCTTTCCGCGACTCAAGATTGGCATAGGAAGACCTGAATCCGGGGTTGATCCTGTAGAATACGTGTTGTCTCCATTTGACGATGAGGAATCGCTGTCTCTTGTGCTTGATACAGCAGTTTCCGGAGTGATTGATTCGCTGGTTTTTGGGTTAGCCGAAGCGATGAACCGTTATAACCGGACTATGGATCTGGAGGAGTATGGGAACAAGTAATGCCTCATCCTGGATTGTTAGAACTGTTTTCTAGTTTGGGTAGCGTTTCAAAGGCCA
>ERZ795047.3437-NODE-3437-length-14133-cov-4.608254_pt1 | contig 14133 bp, 9 predicted proteins | sample MGYA00375131_ERZ795047 | MGnify/ENA primary metagenome ERZ795047 (study PRJEB30176, sample SAMN05720228) | activated sludge metagenome | isolation source: Anaerobic digester | place: Japan | collected 2015-05-20 ...
CTTCGCAATCAGTGACTTTTGCGGCTCTGATAAGTCCTTTCATTGTGCCAAGATGGCATACAGTGCGTTGTGCCCAGAGAATTCCGGTAACAAAAACGTCTTTTTCGGTTTTAATTCCTCCCGGGCTTGACAGAGCCATGCAGGTAGCATCGACTTTCGACTCCTCTGCCAATGTAATGGAAAATGAAGTGGAATCCGTGGATGCTTTATTCTGCTGGGAAGATCCTCCAGTACAGACCAGGGTACTTTTCTCCATCACCTCGGCTCTCCCGTATACCGTAATTCTCTGAATGGCCAGTGCATCACCTTTAAACCTGGCATCATCACCTATAAAGATACGGCTGTTGGAGAACATCGATGATTCTCTGATGTCGGATTTATCAAGAATTCTGATTTCTCCTCCAACTGTAAAGCTCAATCCCCTTGCAGTTACTTCTCCTGTAAACTGAAGATCATCCATTACCGTTATTTCCCTGTCAGACTCCCAGACTATATCCATATAGGAACCATCGATAAACAGAGGACCATTTACCACATCAGGAATCTTTTCCAGGTCGCTGTTGGATTGAATGACAAGCGGCGGATCGTAAAGCGCGGTGTCAGCAATCTGCAGACGTGACTGGTATTCGGAAAGCAGTTTTGAGAGAAGCTGGGATTGTCCTGTTGAAACTGTGTCTTTTATCTGCACAATTTTACCATTTGGTGTCTGTCCCTCCAGTGGATTTTCATTCATTAGAATAAGCACCGTATCAGGGAGAGCGGGTACTTTGCTTCCAAGTATTGCCTGTACTTTCCTTCTATTTTCGCGGAATTCTCCAATGGACTCCATGACAAAAAAGATCCCCTGTGGGGAAAGAGAGATCTGGGATTTCCCGAAAGAGTCGCTTCTGAACAGATCGATCAATTCCGGCTCGCTGCCCAGTTCAAAACCTGAAGTGTCTTTGATGTCGATCAGGTCGCTCCCGAACATCGAATCGAGTGTCGAGATAGTTTTTAGTGTATCGGAAAAAGAGTCGTTATTTGCAAAATATTTTTCAATGCCCTTGTAGACACCTGAACGCGCATTGAGCAGTGCCTGGAGGGATGATGGTGAATGTAGAAGCGGTTTTGCGAATGTTAACTGGTGCAGCATGTAGGAGAAGACTGCAATAAAACCGATTGCGGTAAAGACAAGCACAACAGGTAGAGCGCTTCCCTGACAGTCCCGGTTTAGGAATGGATCATTTCTCTTCAACCGTAAGCTCATAGGTCCCCCGTTGATCGCGCAGGACTATCCGGTTCTCCTTGATGGAAATAATCTCCTGCCCGAGGGCTGTTTCCCCCACTCCACGGATATAGGTTTCACCTCTTTCATCCTCGACAATCGCCAGAGATTTCTCCTTTAAAAGAATTCCCTTAAGGAAGAGTCTGGGACGTTCAGGTAAAGTGGAATGGGTAGATTTGTTCCGGGTTATTTTTACTCCTCCTTTACGGAATGGACTTTCAAAATGCCCGGCATAGGTAAAACTCTCGCTTGTATCTTCAATCTGCAGCGCAGTGTTTATTAACCGGAGACCTTTGTCGTCGATCAGGGAATTACCACTTACGGTGTTACTGCCGGTTCCGGTAAAGAGTTCAGGAAGTTCAGAGAGAATCGAGAACGATGCTGCGAGAAGTACCACTGAAAGCAGCAACATTATGGTTGAATTTGGATGGAATATTTTTTTCATATATTCTGTAACGGTATAAAACAGGTTACCAGGATCTTCGCTTCTATTCCGCCTTCCGGCTTTGATTCCATCGCCAGACGTTCTATCTTGAACATGAAAGGAATCTTTTCAAGTGAGGAGATGAATTGTCCAAGAGCGTGATATGTTGTGGTCATGTCCAGAATCACCGGAAAAAGGACAAAATCCTCATTTCTTGATTCCGCCTGAGGCTGCATTTTTACAAATCTTATATCAGAGGCGCGTGCTTTGGCGATGAGTGTTTCAAGGAATGAAGACAATCCGGCAGAATCAGCCTGATTTCCAATACGGCTGTCTAATTTTTCCTGCAGCAGCGTGTTTTTCTTCTCAATTTCGCTCCTTATCTGTGAATATCCGTTTTCTGAAGAAATAAGTTCCCGGTAGCTGGAAAGCTCTCTGCTTTTTTCTTTGTATCGTGCAAGTTGGTCCGATACAAGCTCTTTTGTGCAGAAAGCGGCCAGAAACAGCGAGGCGCTGAGCACCAGGATAGTCAGAGATTCTCTGGAGACTCTTTTTAAAATTTCAGTGTGCATAATATCTTGAATCTGCAATAGTCTTTCAGCTTTTCATCTCTTTCCAGTGATGCTAAACTGACATTTGTTATAAAATGGGGGCTGTTGAGCCTCTTGATCATCTCTGTTACTATTGTCTCTGATTCCGCCCATCCTGTAAGTGCTGCTCTGAATTGATTCTTCTGTCCAGGTACAGGTTCTGAGCCGAACCGCTCGAAGAAAAGCCCCTCTGGCCTGTTGGAACCAAGATAATGAAGAAGTCTTCCCCACTGAGTCGGTTGGGTGGCAAGGCTCTGAAGCCTAAGGTGTTTTTTCGCCAGTGTTTCCCCGGATTTAAGCAGGTCTTTTATCTCGGTGTTGTTGGCAATGATGCTGTTGTACTCGGATTTGCACTTGTTAATTTGAACTGAGGTGCTGTGGTTCATGAAAAACAGTGCAGTGGCTGTCAGGAGCGGTAATAAAAAAAGCGCACAGGAAATTAAAACCGCGGTTTTCCGGATTTTTCTGAATCTGAAGCCTGCTGATGGCCCGCTGAATGATGGTACCGGAGTTCCGATATGACAGAATGCGAGTCCGGCAGCTCTTATGACAGAAATATCATCTGATGGTGTTTTAATTCTCTGGATGGAAAACTGATCTCCGGGAAAGATTGTCTGCTCATTGAAAATGTAAACAGTAAGCGGGAAAGGGGTACCTCTTTCGAGTGTAGCCCAGTATCTCTCAATCCGGGCGATAAAAGGCTGGAGATCGGAAGAATCGCTGAGACGGAAAACTGCCGCAAGTCTTCTGCTCCGGATAAGCCCGATTATGTAAAACTTGCCATCCCGGAAAATTGAAAGAAAAGAGTCCTCCGGCTTTTCAAGCAGATGCAGGGGAAGTGTACACAGGAATGCATCATCAGGATAAATTCCGAAGAGGTTATTATCGAGGAGGTCGGCGTGGAGCTGGTGATGCACAGGGAGAGTGCAGGCTGAAAAGTAGCTCCCATCGGCTGTGCTGTATGGCCCACTCTCTCCGGGCAGTGAACGGACCCATCTGGATTCGATTCCAAGACAGACGCTTTTATCCATCAGGAGAGCGTTCCTGTTCCTGTTGTTTATCGCCCATCTTGATGTGCCTGAAAGTCTCCATTTGCCACCCGATTCACTCATGGTGGCGGAAACATAATAACCATCGGCTGTAACTGATATTCCTGTAAGCTTCTTCATTTCGGGGTTGAACCGGTTGTATCTGCTTCTGTTTTACCCGGACCCGGTTTAAGAGTGACAGATGTGTCATTTACAACTGCAGTGCTGTCGTTTTCAGAACCGTTTTCAGGCAACTCTTCCACTTTGCCGTCTGGCGTTTCTTTTACCGATGTACTGTCACTGTTGAACCTGGAACGGATTTTTTTTCTGCCAAAGTAAATCTTCTTTTCCAATATGTCTTTATCGTAAACCTCAAACTGTTCCAGCTCACTTTTCAGATCTACATGATCTTCCCTTGTCACAATATGTGGTGTAATAAAGACAACCAGGTTTGATTTGCTTCGGGTCTTGCCTGAGTGACGGAAGAGAGGACCGATTATGGGAAGACTGCCCAGAACAGGAATCCTGTAATTGTAAGCAGTTTCCTGGTTTTTGATCAATCCGCCAAGTACCAGAGTTTCTCCGTCATTGAGACGTACTGTTGTTGAAATCGATCTTGTTGACACATTCGGATAGCCCTCATAATTGGTCTTTTCCGAGTTTGAAACATTGGGGCTGATTTCAGCAGTAATCTGCCCGCTCTGGGAGATCCATGGAACTATGTCAAGCTGAATTCCGAACTTGATTGGCTGAAAACGGGATGTCTGATTTTCCCCAACCCCGGTTACAATTTTAAAGTACTGGGTTTCGCTGACATCTATGGATGCCTTGTTACCGTTGAGAGTCAGTATTGAAGGCTGGGCGAGAACCTTGGCTTTATCCTGGGTTTCAAGAAATCTCAGAACCGAAAAGAGCTCATCGGGTATGCCCTTTAAATCACTGGAGGAAATCTTAAACGCCCTGCCCAGAAAGTCTTTCAGGGCTTTGCCGCTTATCCCGATCTCGAAATTCTGGCTTCCTTTATAAAGTTTGTGCTGGGGGAAAGGTGTCAGCAGGTATGAACTGTCCATCATACTTCCAAGCTTTCCTGATCTCATCCCGAATTCCTTGTCCAGGTTATCCTTGAACTCCACTATTACCGCATCGATGCGTACCTGGGGAGTGGGGATATCGATTGTGTTGAGAAACTCCATGGCTGTGACAATGTCCTCAGATGTGCCGGAAATGAGAACTGCATTCTGTTCCTTTATTACCCGTACATTGGTGGATGGAATATCCTTGGGAAGGAGTGCAGGGATATTGTCTGCTTTTATGTGCTTCAGATGAATCAGTTCTGATTTGGAAAGTGCCTGTCCCGATGGTGTTGCTGTGTTGCGGTCTCCGATAAGTATCACGTTTTCCTTTTGCACAAAAGTAAACCGGGTTCCTCCAAGCAGAAGAGCAAGAGCTTCTGTCAATGGCGCGTTGTTCAGTTTGGCGTTGATCTCGCTTTTAATACTTCCATAGGTTATGATCTCCACATCACCCTGTTCGGCTATGGCCCTGATTATATCCTCCAGATCCCCGTTTGAGACATCGAGCGAGACCATCCCATTGCTGTATTCTACAAAGAAATTGCTTTTTGAGGCTGAAGAGCCCTGAAAACGGGTACTGGACGGAGGACTGGAGGGTTCTCCGGAGAGAACCTGATAGATATTCTTTCTTTTAAGAACTTTGAACCCATTTCCTTCCAGAAGAGCCCTCAGACCGTCTTCAAGCTTTACCTGGTAGAGTTTCCCTGTTATTTTCCCCTCTACTTTGGCTTCAGGAACAATACTCACTGCCGTTTTTGACGAGAGCTCTTTCAGGAATTCTTTGACATCTACATTCTGCACATCGACGGTCAACTTGCCGTCGTAATAACGGATCATTGACTTCTGTTCATCTGTGGCCTTTTGTATCCTGTAAACACTGCCCTCTCTTACCACCTCCAGACCATTTGATTCAGCAATGCTTCGCAACCCCTCCATTATAGGCACATCAACAAGGTGAAGGGTCACCCGGCCTGTAATACCCTGGTCCAGAAGAATACTGATGTTATATCCCTTGGAGATCATCCGGATAACATCCCTGATATCGGTGTCTTTTACATCAATAGACATCCTCTGTTCCTGCTGAGTAGTGTCTGTCTGCTGGGGAGCAGCCTCCAGTGAGACTGAAAACAATACTGTCGCGATAACACTGATTGCGATTCTCATGAAATTTTCCCGTGAGAGTTTTTCTGACTTCCGGTTCATCTGATATCCTCAACCAGGACCACTCTGAGGAGTTCCTCCGGAGTAGTTATACCCTGTTCAATTTTGGAGATTCCATCATTAATAAGAGAGCTGAATCCCTCATCACGCAATGACTTCCGTAAAGCACTGTCAGAGATGTCATCTGCTATAAGAGAGCGTATCTTCTCATTTATTTCTATCAACTCGAAAATCCCGATCCTTCCCTTATAACCTGTTTTCTTGCACCGCTCGCACCCTTCAGCGGTATAAGAGCGGGGGATACTGTAGCTGCCAAGAAGCGACTCCCATTTTCTCCTTGTCTCACCTGAGATTTCTGCTTCCTTTTTACAGTGAGGACAAAGTACCCTTACAAGTCTCTGAGCGATAATTGCCAGCAGCGATGAGGAGATAAGGAAAGAGGGGATCTTTAGATCCCTTAATCGTGTAATAGCCGAGACTGCATCATTTGTATGTAATGTCGAGAACACAAGATGACCGGTCTGAGATGCCTGTACAGCTATCTGGGCTGTCTCAGTATCGCGGATCTCTCCAACCAGGATTACATCAGGGTCCTGACGAAGTATCGAACGTAAAACTGCGGCAAACGTAACACCTGCCTTCTCGTTTATCTGAACCTGATTTACACCATCAAGTTTGTACTCGATAGGATTCTCTATTGTAGTGATATTGATGGCTTTATGCCGGATACGGTTAAGGCATGCAAAAAGGGTAGAACTCTTTCCGCTTCCGGTTGGCCCTGTCACAAAAATCATTCCCTGGGGCTTTTCTATGATTTGAGAGAGTGAATTCAATGCAGGAGCGGGTATTCCCAGATTATTAATATCGAGCAGTGCCTTATCATGTTTCAGAATACGGATCACCGTTTTTTCTCCATAATGGGTTGGCAGAGTGGAGACACGAAAGTCGTATGCCTGAGCACCTACATTGTGCCTTATACGCCCATCCTGGGGTACACGCTTCTCAGCTATGTCAAGATCTGCCAGAATTTTTATTCTGGAGGTCAGAGGAGAATACATCCACCTGGAGATTTCAGAATACTGCTGCAGCATTCCATCGATACGAAGCCTTATCACCGCGTTGCTTTCCGATGGCTCGATATGGATATCGGATGCATTGAGCTTGATTGCCTCATTGAATATAAGAGACACCATCCTTACTACAGGTTCTGCCTCGGTTCTCTGACGAATCTCCTCTATGGAAAGGGACTCGTCGATCTGAAGCTGCTTTTCGTATTCACGGGAAATCTTACCGGTAAACTGTTTGAATGCTGAATCACCTTCGAAGAGCTTCTGAAGCATCTTCTTCATCTGTGATGGTGTGGTGAGGACTGCTTCCACTGTTCTGTCGCTTATCAGTTCCAACTGCAGGATAGTGTCAAAATCAAGAGGATCGGTGATTGCCAGACGGAGCAATGTATCGCTGCTGTCAAGAGGAAGGACATTTCCTGACTTAAGTGTATCGGGGGAGAATTCCCTGAGCAGTTCTGTGCTGATCAGGTTTTCTATCTCCGGAACAAATTCCATCGAGAACTGCTCAGCCAAAGCCTCATAGAATTCTCTTTCGGTAAGCAGGCCCTGTTCAAGCAGGATTTCACCAATCCTTGTACTCTGCTTTATTGCCTGCAGCGCGGCTTCCTCCAGTTTTGATTCCTGAACAGGAAGACGGCTTTGAATTATTGAACCGATTCTTTTTATCATTAATGAGATTTTCCAGGGTTGAATGTGGAATTATTTGAGAAAATAACATTTGTTCACCGAGTTATGCGAGAGTGCCGGTTAACCGGGAAATATCCATTTCCGGAATTTTACTATCTGGAGATTATTCCGGAATATGTGACAGGGGGGATATTGAAGTAGATCCTTACAAAGAGGCTGAAAGCGGATTCCAGTTTGTTGCTGTAGGAGATTTCCGGATTTCTCTTGGTATTGAGAAGTTCACGTTTCTGCCACAGTTTAAGCTGATAGACAAGCTCTTTAGTGGCGATTCTGAGTTTGACAACATGATCCGGAGTTGATCGCCAGTGATTGATTCTAGCATCGGATTTAGGTGAGTTCAGTGATACATCGAATTCTTCTTCCGGTATGCGGATATTTTTGTTTATAGATTCAGGAGTGTTTTTTGAAAGGCAGATAATGGCATAAAAGCCGCGCAGGAAACGCGGCAGAAAAGCATCGAGGTAGAGGCATTTTCCCCAGTTTTCGTTTTTCAGGTCTTTCTCGAGTTGTTCAAGCGTGGGGATAAGCGTCTTGCAGACCCGGTTAATCTGTTTACCCTCGAATTCTGTCAGGTAGTAAGCTTTTTCCACCGGTTCACGATAGGTCGTTTTCTCTGATCCGTGCCTGGTATTCTTAATGTAAATATCATCGAGAGTGGAGATTACAATCTGGTCATCGGAATCATCGAATGTAATCCTGGCACGGCTGACAGTTCCGGTCTGTTTATCGTAGGATAGAGAAATTTTAGCCAGAATTATTGGAAATTCCGTCCGGGGCAGAAGTGTTTTTGTGCTGTCGGAGTCGGCTGAAACTGCCGCACTTATAAGGAACGGCAGAACAACCGCCATCAGAGGTAACTTCATCCTGGTTTTCCCGTCTATTCAGTTTCTTCCTCTGAAAACTACAAAATAGTTTTTTCCCGGACAGGTCAACGGGGTATCCCGATCAAGGTTCTTCAGCAATCAGAAGAATCTGGGGATCGAGCTTCAGATTTAAATCATCTGTACGGATGGTCCCATGATCCTTCACCAGGTTCAGATAAACATGATTATCTCTTGGCTTGAGCAGAATAAGAACATCGATATCGTTGATAAAGGCAGCGAGCACTTCAGGAATGTTATTTGGCAGAAAGTTACTTTCCCTGTGCAATGTGGCGCTGAACCATATCCCGATACCCATGTCCTGTGCAAACCGTTTAAAGCTGCTGAATTCTTCTGCAGAAACCTTCGAGAAATCATAACCATCGATTATGATGAGATCAGCAGTGAAATTTCCGTCAAGAATCATCGAGCGGAGACTTCTCTGCACCTGTTCGGCATTGACCCCATCCTGCCGGAAATTCATGATTACTCTGTTCTTGATTATATCATCATGAACATCCATAGCGCAATCAAGTTTATATCTCCGGGCGATTTCCTCGAAAATATCCTCATACCATGACACTATATGAGCGGTGTCTGCGGCAAAAGAGACATGAATCAGATTCTTGCCCTGGAAGAGCTGATCAGTGGCGATGTGTACCAGACATGCGGTCTTGCCGGTGCCTCTCCTGGCAGCAATTACTCCGATATTTCCTTTCCCGACTCCGCCATGAGTTGATTTTTCCAGAATCCTGAGGGGGCTTCTGGTGATAATCTCGTGTTTTATCATGTAGAAACTCCTTTATTTCCCTTTTTTCGTCTGGTTCTTTTTCTCCTGGAACTCCTTTTTGAGCTGTTCAGCTATTGATGCCGGTACCTTGCCGTATCTGAGGAACTCCATTGTAAATTCCGCTTTACCCTGTGTCAAAGAACGAAGTACTGTGGAATACCCGAACATCTCACTTAGCGGAACTTCGGAATCCACTCTGGTAAAATTACTTTCCTCTGTTGTGCTTATGATTACACCGCGTCTCTGGTTGATGCTCCCCAGGATATTTCCCTGAAACTCAACCGGGCCCTCGATCGAAACCTTCATTATAGGCTCCAGAATCTCGGGTTTTGCCTTCTCATAAGCCATCCAGAAACCACCTATCGCAGCCTGCTGGAATGCGATATCGGATGAGTCTACCGGATGATAGTTTCCATCGTCAATAGTGATCTTTACTCCCACAATAGGAAACCCGATGAGTCTTCCTTTGGACAGACAGGCTTTAAAACCCTTGTCACAGGAGGGAATGTACTCGTTTGGTATCACTCCGCCCTTGATCATATCGACAAACTGGTAATCACTCTCGGTATTGGGTTCCATGATTCCGGCAACACGCCCGTACTGTCCGGCTCCACCAGTCTGCTTCTTATGTGTATAATCGAAGCGCGCAGCCTGAGTGATTGTCTCACGGTAAGCAACCTGAGGCATTCCGGTTTCAAGCTCCACTTTGTATTCCCGTCTCATACGCTCGATATAAACATCGAGATGAAGCTCGCCCATACCTCTGATAATCGTCTCGTTTGATTCCGGGTCGACAAAGGTCTTGAATGTCGGATCCTCTTTTGTAAATCGGTTCAGAGCTTTTGACAGATTATCCTCAGATTTTTTATCCTTGGGCTTGATTGCCAGGGAGATAACAGGCTCCGGCACATACATGGTTGTCATAGAGACATTGAGAGCGGTGTCACAGAATGTGTCACCCGAGGCACAGTCAATTCCAAACAGAGCAACAATGTCCCCGCTGTGGGCCTCTGTTATGTCTTCCATGGAACTTGCGTGCATTCTGATAAGTCTCCCTACCTTGAAACGCTTGCCGCTTCTGGAATTGTATATCTCTGAGCCCTTTTTCAATGACCCCTGATATATTCTAATATAAGTCAGTTGCCCGTACTGTCCATCCTCAAGTTTGAATGCCAGAGCGATAAGCGGAAGTGACGCATCTGCTTTTACAGGAATCAGCTCATTGTTGTTATTCATATCGTGAGCTTCATAGCTGATATCCGATGGATTTGGAAGGTAATCCAGGACTGCATCGAGCAGAGGCTGTATCCCTTTATTCTTATATGCCGACCCGACTAAAACAGGGGTGAGCTCCAGAGACAGTGTGCCTTTGCGTATAGCATCTTTGATCTGCGCAACAGTCTCTTTACCCTCCAGATAGGCTTCCGCAAGTTCATCAGAGTACATTGACACAGCATCCATCATCTCTTCACGCATCTCTTGTGCCTTGGCCTGAAGGTCTGCAGGGATCTCTGCCTCGCGGACTTCCTCTCCACCTTTGCCGTCAAAATAGATGGCTTTCATTCTTACCAGATCAACTACTCCCTCCAGCTTGTCTTCAAGGCCGATAGGGATCTGAATCATCACGGCATTATGCCCCAGTTTCTCCCTGAGCTGCTCTTTGACTCTGAAGGGATTGGCACCGGACCTGTCGCATTTATTGACAAAGGCAAGACGCGGCACCTTGTATCTTTTTAACTGCCTGTCAACTGTTATCGACTGTGACTGTACACCTCCTACCGAACAAAGCACAAGTATAGCACCGTCAAGAACCCGCAATGCCCTCTCGACTTCGATAGTGAAGTCGACGTGTCCGGGGGTGTCGATCAGATTAATCTCATAGTCTTTCCATGATACGTTTGTGGCAGCAGAGGCGATTGTTATTCCTCTCTCGCGCTCAAGCTCCATGGAGTCCATCGTTGCTCCAACTCCATCTTTTCCTTTTACTTCATGGATTGCATGGATCTTCTTGCAATAATATAGGATTCGCTCGGAAAGAGTCGTCTTTCCCGAGTCAATATGCGCACTGATCCCGATATTGCGCATTTTCGCGATGTTCGCCATAAAACAAAACCTCTCACAAATAAACATTTACGGCCTGTTCCCGGCAATGCCGGAGAACTGCCTGTTAAATTATTCTCCACTGATTCCGCATCTGTTTTACAGATCTGGTTCCCGACAGGCTTATACTTCTCTCCCCCTAGAGGGTACTCCCGGTGAGATCGCAAGTTAAGGCAGGTTTATTTCAGTGGCCGAAAAATATAGTTTGTGCAGATAAAAAATACTATCAGAAAACTTCAATCAAACCTGAAACCGGCATTTTCATGTGGCTATTAATATATTTAGATGCCGGATAGCGCTGAATTTTCCACTTTTTGCATATTACGGCCAGGGAACTTACAAGTTGTGCATATTCTTTATTTTATTACGGCTCATGGATACGGACATGCGGTACGGGCCACTGCTATAGCCAACCGGATCCCACCAGAAGTAAAAATCACATTCAAAACCAATATCCCCGGCTCTTTTTTCAAGGAAGAGATGCTGAGATCTTTCTGCTGTGAACCAGGGGAATACGATTGCGGCTGCATTCAGTCCAGTGGTGTAACTGTAGATATGGAACAGACACTGAAAACCTACGTCAGTCTTGAGGAGCGCAATTCAAAGAGCATTGAAAGGGAACTTTTATGGTGCCGGAGAAACAAAGTTGATTGCATTCTCAGCGACATCACCCCTTTTGCCTTTGAAATAGCCCACAGGCTGGGAATTGTTTCCATTGCAATATCAAATTTTACCTGGTTCGATATTTACAGTGAATATGCCGCATATTTCCCGGATTTCAGGCCTGTTCTCGATAACATTCAGACCCAGTACAGTTATGCTGACATGCTTCTTGCCCTCCAGCCGCCTTTGCAGATGGATTACTTCAGAAGGAAACAATCCGTTCCGGTTGTGGGAAGGAAAGGGAAGAATGTCAGAGAGCTTGTGATGCTGAAATACAGGTTAAGTGAGAATAAAAAACTTGGATTGATCTACGTTGGTGATTTCGGGATGGGAGATGCTCAGTGGCAAAGGCTTGCAGAAATTGAGGACTGGGAGTTTCTCGGACTTCATCCGCTTTCCGGAAATCCTTCTAATTACCATATAATCAACAAAAAAGAGTTTCGATATCAGGATCTTACCGCATCCTGTGATGTTGTTATAAGTAAACTCGGTTATGGTGTGGTTTCAGAATGCTTTCTCAATGGGATTCCTCTGATTTACCTACCCAGAGCGCTTTTTGCTGAATATCCTGCCCTGGAAAAAGCGGTACAGTTCTGGGGAGGAGGGATACGTCTGGATGAGGAGAGTTTTCTCAAACTGGATTGGAAAGAGGCTCTGGAACGTGCTGCTTCTCAGAAGAAACCGCTTCCGGTTGAGTCCGATGGAGCAGGAATCTGCGCCCAGAAAATCCTCGAATTGCTGAAATGAATCCGGTTTACCTTGAAATAGATGATTCTGCATTAATATAATGTAAGAAAATTCTTGCTATTTCAAGGCGGATTCGTGAAAAACCCTCTCGAACAGTTTTTTGCAGTAGAAGAGCGCCCCGACGGCGTATATATCAGGCTGAGCAGTGTCGAAAGGGACTCGATCAGGATTGAACATGTCATATCATTGCTGCAGGAGGCAATGGTGCTCAATCTTGACGTCGAAAGATTAAAAGCCGCAGTTGAAGATGCTAAAGGGGAATTTGAGTGTATCGGACCTCCTTTTGAGTATTACAATCCGGAATTTGAACGCTACATCGATCTGTCGATTTCTGCTCAGAAAGCAAGTCTGACAATCCGGTCCGAATACCTGACCACTGAGAACGGAATTATTACGGAACAAATGATTTCCCTTCTGCTCTCCAAAAGGGGAATCGTACATGGAATCAAAACTGATGCGATAAAATCGATTGTTGAGAAGAAAATCGTTGATACTCCTGTTGTTGTCGCAGAAGCTACTCCTCCGGAAAATGGTGATGATGCGGTAATTGAACTGAAAGTTCTTGTCAACCCTGAAATTCATCCGCACATAAGAGAAAACGGCAGTGTGGATTATCGCAATATCCAGACCTTTACTTCTGTAAGCAAGGATCAGGTGCTTGCCATTAAGACTTTTCCCACCAAAGGAAAACCGGGGATGACAATTACAGGAAAACCGATTCCTGCGCTTGCTGGAAAGGACAAACAGCTTCCCAGGGGGCGGAATACAGAAATAGTCGATGATGGTAAAGCTCTGGTGGCCACTAAAACGGGAATTATCTGTCTGGATGGTTATCTGCTGAGTGTTGTGGAACTGCTTCATATCTCAGGGAATGTCGATTTCAGTGTAGGAAATATCAAATATTCCGGTGATGTACTGGTAAATAAAAATGTCCTGCCAGGCTTTACCATTGAAGCTGACGGGAATATACACATAAAGGGAGATATTGAATCGGCCAGGCTTATTTCCCGGAACGGCACTGTTACGGTTGAAAAGGGAATTATCGGTAAAAACGAAACCCTGGTAAGCGGAAAAACGGGAGTGCAGGTCTCATTTGCACAGGAATGCCGCATAATGTCTGAGGAAACGATTACTGTTAATAAATATCTGCTTCACTGCGAGTGTATCTGTGCAGCGCTGGATGCCACTTCTGCGGGCTGCAGCATAATAGGTGGAATCATTAAAGCGGAAAACCAGGTCTCCGCCCGCAATGTGGGAAACGAGCGTGGTACTGTTACAAGAATAACCCTTTATGATAAGCATAAGGCGATACTCGAAGAAAAACTGATGGAGATAATCGATCTGGAAGCCAGGCTTATGACCGAACTGCAGCCGATAGAGAAGGCTCTTAAGAGCAAGGTTTTCATGCTCAAGCGCAGCGGTGGAGGAATAGTTGGAAAGATCAAAGAGGAAGTGAAGAAGCTTGTCGATAGTCACAATGCTGTAAAACGCAAGATCAGCTATATTCAGCAGAACAAGGAGAGTCTGCGAAGAGAGATCGCTGAACCCAGAGAATACAGAGGGTATGTCAGAATTCATGGAAACATTTTCCCGGGGACAGAAATAAATCTTTACGGAAGCACTGAGCATATTATAAATAAGACAAGCAACAGGTGTTTCCGTCTGAATGAGGATAA
>ERZ795047.3448-NODE-3448-length-14103-cov-7.183585_pt1 | contig 14103 bp, 10 predicted proteins | sample MGYA00375131_ERZ795047 | MGnify/ENA primary metagenome ERZ795047 (study PRJEB30176, sample SAMN05720228) | activated sludge metagenome | isolation source: Anaerobic digester | place: Japan | collected 2015-05-20 ...
AGTCCAAGCCCCGCAGCCATGAACAGAAATTTCATTCGAGTCCAAGCCCCGCAGCCATCCTTCGCCAAGACTTCAGAATGACTTTGAGATAGAGTAAAGAAAATTTTAATATTTTTCATTACTAAAAATTTAAACTAAAACTATGATAATCTTTTGGATTCTAATTTTTATCTTAAGTTTAGCTCTGCTGGTGAAGTCGGCTGATTGGTTTGTTGAAAGTTCAGAGAAAATAGGCCTGGCTTTAAATATTTCTCCTTTTATTATTGGTGTGACAATTGTGGCCGCAGGCACTTCTTTTCCCGAAATAGCCTCTTCTTTTGCTGCTGTTCTTAAAGGAGCAACTGAAATTGTAGCTGCCAATGTTATCGGCTCAAATATTGCCAACATTCTTTTGATTGTTGGATTATCGAGTGTGGTCGCCAGAAGACTGGCGGTGAAGAGAAGTTTAATTGATATTGATCTGCCTTTGCTTGCCTCAAGCACTATTTTATTTGGTTTTATTCTTTGGGATAGAAAAGTTGTCTGGCAGGAGGGAGTCCTGCTTTTAATAGCCTTTTTTGTCTATCTTTTTTACACTATTTCTCAAAGAGAAGCTGAGCCGGAAAAACCTTTACCTGAAGAGCAGGTGTCTGAAGAAATTGTTGAAGTTTTGCCTTCAAGAGTTGAAAGACGGATGGTTAAAAAACCGGTTGAAAAACTTAACTTTAAGGTTTTTCTTTTTCTAATTTTGGGGTTGGTGGGGTTGGTTCTTGGCGCTAACTATCTTATTGACTCAGTTTTAAAACTATCTGAAATTTTAAAAGTAGGCACTTCTCTTATTACAATTTTAGGCGTAGCAGTTGGTACTTCTCTGCCCGAACTGGTAGTTTCAGCCAGGGCAGCTTGGCAGAAAAAGTATGAAATTGCTTTGGGAAATGTTTTTGGCTCAAATGTTTTTAATGCTTTAGTGGTGATGGGGCTGCCTGCCTTGGTCAAACCACTTCTCGTTGATGAGCTTACTTTTCAAATTGGCTTTCCTTTCATGGCCCTCTCCACCCTTCTTTTGGTCATCTCCGGCATTACTCGACGAATTAGTATTTGGGAAGGATTAATGTTTCTGCTCCTCTATCTTTTATTTGTTATTAAACTTTTCGCTTTGTTTTAAGGGCCCGAGGAAATTATATTAGCATCGACTTCTCGATAATTTACTCTTAAAGAAAAACCTAAATTTGTTAAAAAACGCGGTGGCTTATTATTTTTGAGAGTTTCTCAACCGTTCTAAATGATATGAAAATAGCGCGCTTTGCGCGCCATTTTCATATCATTTTCTTTCATTCACAATACAAAACTTACTGTTTAAATTTTGAATTGATCGCCGAACTTTCCAATCACTGGCAAAGGCTTTTGTTCGCCTTTGGATGCATTCACAATACCGATAACCATCAAAACAAATACACAAACTTCTAATAATTGGCTAATGATTGAGAGCTGCCAAGGCAGAATATAGCTTATGATACCGACCAAAACACTCACAATGAAAAGAACTATCCCTTGTTTAACGTGGTACTTTACAAAAGGATCTTTTTTTGCATCAGTCAGTAATGGAATAAAAAAGATGATATAAGCCACGATGGCCATTCCGATATTCTTTTGTTTTTTTGATGTTTCGACTTTTGTTTTCTCCTGATCATTATTTTCTTCAGTCATAAATTTTATTATTTTAGCTTAACGCTCGACTTATACGTTAAGGCTCTTCTATCTATATAATATAATGTTTTTTATTAAGCTTGTCTATTTTTTCAACGCTCGCACATCTCCTATGTTGAGGCGCGTTAAAAACTCGCTTATTTTATCTTTTTTTTGTCAAAATTCATTCTTAATCCTTTTTTCAGGTCTCAACCAAATCAATATTAAATATTCCATAACTAAAAGCAGTTTCCCCTATCTCACGTTGGCCAATAAATAACAATCAATAAATTTATCATCTTTCTTAGCATCTTTTCTCAAAATCCCTTCCGATTGGTAGCCATTCTTTTCTAATACTTTTTTGGAAGCAGGATTAAAAATATAAACCCGGCCATAAATTCTTACTAATTTTAATTTTTCAAAGCCAAATTTAGTTACCAACCTTACCGCTTCAGTCATTATTCCCCTATTCCAATATTTTTCTCCCAACCAATAGCTAATTTCGGCTTTATGTCCGTCTTTTATACTACCCAATCCCACGCTTCCTGCCGCCTCGCCATTAATCTCAATTGCAAAATTAATCATTTGCGGATTTTTCTTTTTCTTCTCCTTTAAATTTTTAGCTATCCATTTTTTTGCATCTTTTAAGGTGTAGGGATAGGGAATGCCTGAAGTAGTTCGATAAATTTTTCGATTATTAATATTTTTCTGCAAAGACCACTCGTCTCCCTTACGAAATGGTCTTAAAATAAAATTTTGCGATTTAATCACTGGTATTTTTGTCATATTTTTATATTTTTGCCCCTCCACAACATTCTGACATTCTTAAGAATGTAAGAATGTTTAATGTTAGGCTAAAACTTTTTAGAAAAATCGACTAACATTTTGCCGTAAGGCGAAAGATAATGGCCGACTGATCGACCGTGATATTTTTTATTCAACAAACCCGCCTGCAATAATCTTCTCGTGTGCTCAGAAATTGTTTTGATGTTACAATTTAAGGCTTCCGCTATGCCCTCGAGAGTGATGCCTTCGTTTTTAGCAACCAAAAACAAAATTTCCAATCGCCGATGATTGGCCGCACCCTTAAAATATCTTTCGAGTTGCTTGCTTGTTTTCATACCTTGTAATTTAATGCCTTATTTCGGCTTTATAACATTCTGACATTCTTGAGAATGTGAGAATATTGGAATTCAAATGAGAGCTTTACTAATTATATCTCGGATTGTTAAAGTCATCAATTTGTTCCGTATAAGTACATTTTGGATAATTGGAACAGCCTAAAAATTGGCTGTACTTGCCATTTCTCACAACTAAATTTCCACCACATTGAGGGCAAATTTTTCCCGCGATATCGTTACTCTTTCCTGTCTTTTTTTCTGCTAATCTAATATATTGTATTAATTTGAAACCATCTATCAGTTCGATTGGTTTATCTTCAGCAAATTTCTCTGCCTCAAGTGTAAATTTGTTGGTAGTAATAAAATATCCTTTGCCGTTGGCTAAATGATCAGCTAAAACTCCGTAAAACTCTCTCACCGCTCCAACTCCTACCTCCCGGGTAATAAATTTTTTACATTGAATATAATATTTGATTCCATTCTTTTCTGCGATAACATCAACACCTTGATCATAAGGTCCTCCTCTTACACTAGTCTGATAACCTAATTTAGAAAATAAATCAGCGATATATCTTTCAAAGTCATCAGGAGTCATCTGTCTGAGTTTGTTAAGTAATTCTCTATCAGACAACCATTTGGCACTTTTTTTAAATCTAGATTTCTTTATTAAAACTGCAGTAATTAATAAGCCAATCATTACTGCAAATCCATAAATCACCCATCTCCAAAAACTTGCCCTATTGGTAAACCACAACGTCAATAAATAAATGGCATATACCGGAAGAAGTATTTCTATAACATCTAAAAATATATCTAATAATGATTCTTCATGTTTAGCCATATTATTTATTCTTTGAATTTTTATATTCTTCAACTAATTTCTCTAATTTAACTTGAATATTTTGGAGCATGTGATAATAATCCCACATCTCTTTTTCCCAATTCTGAATAGGTAAATTACTAAAGTGAGTTAAGCTCGCCCTGAGGATTACTGTCAAAAGCACCATTTCATTTTCTTCCAAGGTTACCGAAGGCTTGTCATAATTTTCATCTAATTCTTGCGCAATAAAATGACGATAGGCGCAATATTCGCAATTTTCATTAGAAGGAGGAATGGTCTCAGAGTCTAAACATTCTTTAATTTTAAAAATAGTAGGCTCAACCCAAGAATCATCTCCTTTATAAGATAAGATAGTGCTTTTAAATTCTAATTTTCCATCAAATTTGGGTAAATTTTTTAAAGCATTAGCAAAAACAAAATAAGCAATGTTTGAAACTTTAAATCCCATTTGCCGAAAAATCCACTGATAAATTTCTACCTGCCTTTTATAGCTATCTTTGTATTCCCCATCCAAAGAAACCTCCCCATTGATACTAATAGCCTTATAATCAACAATATGAAGTTCTTTGGTCCGATTGTTGAGCCAAATGTCGTCAATAGCGCCGGTGATTTTAAAATTAGTTGGAGTATGAATTACTGAAGCACCGATAAAGTTATTTTGCCAATCGGGCAATCTAGAATCATTGAAGGGTACTGCATCAATTTTATATTTCTTCATTAAAGCATGTCTTTCACCATTTTTTCTTAAAATATCAAATTCACTTTTTAATAATTGATCCACCGCACTATTTAAAGCCCGGCTCGGCATACTCGGTCGGCCCAATCCCAACCTTTTATCTAAATAAAAACAACGGGGACATTCTACAAACATCTCAATAGCGGATCTGCTAATATTAAAAAGCCCCTCACCGTGAGGATCATACCGATTATTTTCTCTTTTGGAATATTTATTCATCTTATAATCAATTTTATTTTTCAATTAATTTTTCGGCTTTTTTATTTAACATTCTGACATTCTTGAGAATGTGAGAATGTTTCTAAAATGCTATCTGTTATTTATTTTATTTCCGCATTGCTCAACAATTTCAATTTCCTCCGGTGTGAGAGAATAAAGTTGGTAAACTAATTGATCAATCTGGCGCTCGTAGTCTTTAACTTTGGCTTGCTTTTCAGAATTTTTTAAATAATCATCATCTTTTGTAAAAGCAAGAATTTTATCAACAAATGTTTCTATTTGTTTTATGATGATTTCATTTTCGGAAGAAATATAAAGAATGGGTAATTTTTCTAAATAATGCTTTTTATATCTATATCCTTCTTCTCCCAATCCTCCACCCGCATAAAATTGTCTAAAAATATATGCTCCTGAATTTGAATTTAAAATAGCAATTAAATATTTTAAATTAGAACCAGTCATAATAAATGTTGTTGCTTCACAATAGTATTTTTGGTCATCATAAGCAAAACTTGGTTCTCTAACAATTTCTTGCCATACTAATTTTTCTTTCTCAAATTCTTGTATGTGCGCGGATGGATCTGCTTGCAATTCATACCACTTATAATTTACTCCAGCACCTGCACGAGTAAGCAACTGATCTTTGTATTTTAATAAATGCTCTTTTACTGCAGGGTAATTATCGATATTAATACCCTCTAAAGGTAAAATTATATATAAATCTGCCCACTCATAATAGTATCTGCGAATGTCTCTACCTCTTAATACTTTCTTGATGATCGTATCGGTTCTTTTTCTTTCATTCTCGTCTTTACAATTATTTAAAATTTCTTCTCTCTTGGCGCTGTTAATGATAAAGGCTTCATTGAAACCAGTTTTTATACCATAATAAATTTTTACATCCCACTCTTTTAGGGGTTTGCCGATTCGTTCAATTTTTTCTTTTAATTTTTGTTCTACATCATCAATAATAACCCAAGCACTCTCTCCTAAATTTCTTAAAATCACGCCTTTTTCTTTAAGATAAATATTAAAATCAATATTTTCTTTTTTATTTTCTTTAATGGTAACTGCCCGCAATTGATGATTGTTCGCAGATTTTTGAATAATTAGAATGCTGGTATCAACTGTAGCGCTTTCGAATACTGCTGGGCCTAAATCAATCAAGATTTTAGGATTGTATTTTAAGAAAAAACTTCGCAGTTTTTGACCATATTTTGCCCGCATCCATTTATTTGAGGTAATAAAAGCAAGATGTCCGCTATTTCTTAATAAATTAATACCTTTTTCATAAAACAAACAATAAATATCGCCTCTTCTATTAAAAGTTTGATAATTTTCGTTTTTATATAAATCAGCGTATTTATTTTTTGAATCATAAGTTTTTTGCAATTGAATATAAGGCGGGTTGCCAATAATGATATCAAAGCCGCCTTTTTCTTGAAAAACTTCAATAAATTCTATCTTCCATAAAAAGAAAGGGCGTTCTTTTTTAGAATTATGAAATTCGTCTAAAAATTTTTTTAGAGTTTGTCTTTTGTTTAAATCTTTTTTTATAAAAACATCTTTTAAATATTTCTCTCGCTTTTCTTTGTCGTTCCAGGCATTTTGAGCAGCACTTGTTTCGATTTCAATCTCTGTTTTTAATTTTTCTTCAAGTTCCTCAATTGGTTTTTTAATTAACCAATCTTTGATAGTATTTATTTCTTCTCGTTTTTTCTTTTTAGATTCTTCATCATGAAGATTAAAATATTCGTTTATTTTAGATTTTAATTCTTCAATTTTTCTACTTCTCTCATTGGATATTGGAAGCTTTCCTTTAATTTGGTCCTCGCTTTCTTCATAAAAATTAATTCCCTCGAATGTTTCAATAAGAGAATTGCCTGTCATTAAATGATAATCGAGGTTTGGTAATGGTTCCACAGATTCTAATGGATAATCAATGATAATTGAAAGCCACAAACGTAATTTGGCAATTTCAATAGCCCCAGGATCAATATCTACACCGTAAAGACAGTTTTGAATTGTTTCTTTTCTTAACATATACTCGTTTTTTTCTGTTTCATTCAATATTATTTGAACAAATTGACGAAGACTGACAATTTCATTAAGCATTCCCACCAAAAATGCTCCGGAGCCACAAGCTGGATCGCAAACTCTAATATTCTGCAATAAATTATTTAATTCTTTCCATTGATCAAATAAAAATTTTTTGTTTTGCCAATTTTTTTTAATCTCTTCTACCCCATTTTGATTTAATTCTTGGGCTGCTTGAATATAATTGCGAATTTCTTCTTCTGAAAAAAAGGTCTGATTTGAAACGAGATACTGAATTAATGATTCACGACACATATAATAAACAATCTCGCGTGGCGTATAATATGTGCCCTTGCCTTTGCGTAAATTTTCCGGAAGTAAATTTTCAAAAACCTTACCTAGCATTTCTGGATCAACTGCAATTTCTTTATCGTCTGGATTTTCTTCTTCTACGGTAAAATTATAATGATCAAAGGTGTCTAAAATTTGAGCGAAAACATCATTGTTTAAGTTAATGAAGCTATTTTTCCAATCGTACTCTGGTTCAAAAAGTCCGCCATTTAGAAATGGAATTCGTAATTTAAAATAAGGAGAATAACTGGGATCGACTGAATCACGACGAGGCTTATTTAATGTATCATAAAAAAGTGGTTCTAGATAATCATTAAAAAAATTTTTTCCTTGATTTTGTGATTCTTTAAATAAATTAGTTAAAAAATTTTTGTCTCCTTCTCCCCATTTCTTATCTGAAGCAACGCCCAACCAACCTTTTTTTTGAATAAAATAAAGAAATACAATCTGGCCAAGAAGTTTTTTAGCAAAATTATCTTTGTCTATTTCATTTCTGTAAGCTTCGTTAAGAAAAGAATGGTTATTTTCTAAATTATTTTTTAAATTTTCAAACAGTTGGTAATATTGTAAATAAAATTCTTTGGTTACTTTTTCAACAGAAAAAGCCTCTTTAATTTTTTCTATTGTTGATAAATCGCCTTCGCCAATTTGGCTTAAAAATGTTTTATTTGTTTGATCTTGGCTAACAAAATAAGTAAATCTTTTAAAACTGCTGAAATCACGCTTTTTACCTAAATAATTAGTATAAATCAAACTAAAACGGAAATTGCCATGTTCATCATAAAAAATAAAAATTCCAGCATCGCTATTTTCTTGTTTTAAAATTTTCTTTCCCAAATCATATTGTAATTTTTTCCCTGAACGTTCTTTTAAAGCTTTACCAACCAAAAAAGAATAAATGATTAAATTGCCATCATCAAGTTTTCCTTCGGCTATTTTTTTACATTCTTTGAAATCATTGGAATTATCTCCAATTTTAATGTTTAAATCTTCGTAAAAAAATCTCAATTTATCATTTTTTTGACGAAAAAATAATTCAAATTTATTAATATCAAAATTATTAATTATTGATTTCAAAATTTCTTTTGAGTTCATATTTTCTGATTTTCTATGGCGACAATAATTTCTTGTTTAAGATTTTTCTGTTTAGCTTTTTCTTTTTCTAAATAATTTTCACCGAGCTCATTTTTCAATTTTTCAATTTCCTTTAAAGAATTCTCTAGCGACTCTGCGGCATTAATTTCCAAATTAGATATACGGCGCAAAGTATAATCGGGCAAAGTACCATACTCATATATGTCTTCGAGTAGCATATTAATAAATCGCCTATAATCCTTCATCTCGTCACCCTTTAGTTTTGTAATTAGTGTCTTTAAATTATTAATTGCTTTTTGCTCTATACTATTTTCTTCAATGTTTGATCTCCCTTCTTTTAAAGCCTTTACCCTTTCATATAGATTCCAAAAATTGTCGCTCCATGGGAGTGATCGATCGTTATAATCGCAACGAATTTTATTAACAGCATCTTCAAAAGCAATTTCTAAATAATTATGTTTTGCTTTTTCATCAATTTTTGGCCTATAAGTATACAATCTTCCTTTTTTAATAAATACAAGCAACTCATTTTCCGAAAACTTTTTTGCCACTTTAACTCTTGAAGGACAATTATCCAAAGATTTAACGAGTTCCGGATATTTGTTTTTTATTTCGTTAAATTCTTTATATATTTTTGTATAAAAACTTTCTTCTTCTAGTTTATCGGGGCTTTGCTGAATTTTTTCATAAAGCTTTGCTGGCGATGGTTCTTCACCGATGTCAAATATTTTAGCATCTTCCCCTAATGTATTGTGAATTAGAAACATCTTATTAGAAGCAATTTCACGAGATCTCACTAACTCTGCTCCTTTTTCGGTTGGGAAAAAGTTAACAATATAAAGTTCATCAAATACTTTTTTCCCAATACGGTTTATTCTACCGACACGTTGAATAACGCGTACTGGATTCCATGGTATATCATAATTTACTACCATTCCCGCCCGATTTAAATTAAATCCTTCAGAAATTCTATCTGATGCTAATAAAATTTTATATTTATTTTCCTGTTTTTCTTTAGGATAAGAAGCATCGAAATTTTTATTAATTTCTTCTATTATACCCGAAGAAAGATTGTCACATATAACCAGAATTTCATTAGAAAATTCTTTTTCTAAAATCTTTTGCAGATAAGTAACAGTATCAACATATTCGGAAAAAATAATAATTTTGCGTTTCGGTTCATTTCGGAGCTGCTCTTTGAGGTGTTTAATTAAACTTTCTGCCTTGGCATCATTATGATCTTCGGCTAATTTTAATTCGTGAATTTTAGAAAGAATTTCTTCAAATAAATTTATATCTGAATCTATATCTTGAAGAAATTCATTTTTACGCTGAAATTTTGATACATCATATACTTTATAATTTTTAGGGTAAACCTCATTCTTTATTTTTATTTTTTCAGAATATTCTTCTAAGGATATCTCTATTTCTTCTGGTTCTTTTGTATAAATTTTTTCCAACAAATCTCTATCTAACACATATTTGTCATTTTTTTCAATAAATTCTTTTACATCGTTAGTAATTTTTTGAAAATTCTTGATGCTCTGTTCGAAAGCGCCAAAAGAACTTTCAAAACGTTTAACGAGTAAACGCCTCATAAAATTATAAAGATTGCGCTGGGATAAAAGTTCAAAATTCTCTGATTGCTCCAAACTATCACCTTTGATTTTTTCTTTCTCTGTCTCATAATCAAAAGGATGATAAATTGCTCCTTTAAAAACACCTCCCTCTTCGGGATTAGCAAAATATTGTTTGATTACCATATCATAAAATTCGGATTGCTCTTTAGTTAACTCATAAAACCATTCTTTGGGATCAGCAACTTTTGATAAATTTTGTACTTCTTTTTTATAATCAGGATTATTAAGTAAATCTAATCTATTACGACGAATAGTAACTGGCTCAATAACATCGCGAATCTGTTTTGCAAGATGTTTTGAATATTTTCTAATTTTTTCTATAAATTTTGCCGAATCAAACTCCTCTCCAAAAATTGCCTTGTAATAACTATAAGCCTTTTCTCTTTTTAATTCATCTCCTGATTTATAATATTTTTCAATATAGGCCAAACGGTCAAATTCCCCTTTAAACGATCTAAATTTATCAACTAAATTATTTTCCAAAGTAATATTTGACTGTTTGGGATTAATAAATAATTTTAATAAAGATAAAATATCTTCTGGTCGATTATTGAATGGCGTAGCCGTAAGAAGAATAACTATTTTTCCACGACAAATATTTTTTAAATATTCATAACTTTTCGTATCTTGATTTCTAAAACGATGCGCTTCATCAATAATAACAATTTCAACATCATTTAGTCGGCCGGCCATTAATTCTTGCAGTTTATCTAAATCACCCAAAGACCACACTTCCCAATCAAAAAGTCCAAACTGATCTTTGTACATATTCCAACCAGCATCTTTCTTTTTTTCGTCCCCTTTTATTCCAGGAGGACAGATTATTATTCCTCGTTTTTTCAATTCTCTAGCGACGGCACAAGCAATAATCGTTTTGCCTAATCCAACAACATCAGCTAAAATCACCCCATTATTTTTATCAATTATTGATAAGGCTTGTTCGATAGCATCTAATTGATATTTATACGGCGTATAACCGTTTTTTTCAAGAATTTGGATAACCGATTGTCCTAATTCTTTACTTTCAAAAGAATCTAAATAATTTTTTAACACCAAAACGTAAGCTTCAAAAGGTGTAATTTCTTTTATTAATGTTTCGTTTTCTATAATTTCAATAATTCTTTTTTTGAGTTTGTCGTCTTCTGTAATTTTAATTGAACTATCCCACAAATCATCAAAATATTGTTCTGCATCCTCCACTCCGTAATCGCTTATTTCAACATTAAATTCTTCTTGATCACCTAAACCAGGTTTAGTAAGGTTGCTACTTCCAGTGATAAAAAGTTTTTGGCGTCCCACTTGGCTACTCTGTAATTTAAAAATATATAATTTTGCGTGATTTGGTTTTACTGTTTTTCTTATAACCAAATGGTCTTCTTTAATAAGATTGATAAAAAATTTTGATTGGTTGTAAAAATCTTTGTTATCAAAATCATCGGAATTAATAGATTTTTTTAAAGAGTCAAAAAATTTATTATAAATCTCTTCATTAGATAAACCTCCTTTTCTATCCTCTTTATCAAATAAACCTCCTTTTCTATCCTCTTTATCAGAATATTCTACCAATTCATAATTTAACTTATCCACATTAAGACCAACTAAAATCTTCAAAACAACATCTGAATTTTTTACTAAAGACTCATAAAGCTCTTTTAGGCCAGAAAAATAAAAAAATCCAACAAGAAATTTTAGTTCATCACTATTGCCCACTAATTCTGATAGGCGTTCTTTTAACTTATTTGTCCCGCTATTTGTTATAAAATTAATCATTGGATTATAAATAATAAAACTGCAACTTTTTTATTATACCACTCCCAAAAGACAATTTAAAGATTTCGGATGTTTTGAGAATATGCGGTTTTTAGCCTCCCTGCTCGAATTTAGCTCATGAATTAATTCATGAATTAATTCATGAGCAATTTTGGGAAAGAGGGTGAGGCAGCTGGAAAAACTTCCTGCGGAAGTTTTTCCAGCTGCCGTGACTTTATATTTTACCTGATACTCTAGAAAGCAAAACAGCAGAATTTAAAATTCAAAATTTATCCAAGAAATATCCTGTGGATATTTTTTTTGCTAAATCAACATAAAAAATTATATAATGAAAGCATATGAAAAACTCACTTTTTATTTCAAACAACAGAGGAATCTCTTCTCTTGTCGTTATTTTAATTACGCTGGGTGTTATTGCCGCGGGCAGCGCTTATTTCTTAACGCGACCTCAGCTATTACCCACTCAGGAACCGCCGATAGATTTTAATCAACCAGAAACCACCATTCTGCCTGACGAAACTGCTTTGCAAACAGGAAAATTAATAATGGAATTAAAATTGTCTTCTTTATCAAAACCAAAAGGCGCAGCTGATATTTTTTGGGGCCAACCCGGAGGATTTGTGGGCGGCCAAGTTCAAAGAGCAATTGCTACGCCCCTGCAATTAGTTGATGGAATTAAAATCACTAATGGAACTAATGAAACTGTAGTTTTGAAAGAAATTAATAATGAAACTCGAGAATTACTTCAAAATCTTTCAACCGGGCACGCTACTCCCATTCTTTTATTGCCTGAAAAGTTCATTAAAAATGGCAAAGATGAAGTTAAATGTCAAAATAGAGACTTTTTTAGTAATAATATTAATAATATTTGTGTTTTTGAAACGCCTATTGAAATCGCGCCCAAAGAAACAATTACGTTACGGCCGCTGCTGTTTGCCGTGCCGAATTCGTTATGGGTGTGGGATTCGCCTTCGGTCAGCCGCGATAAAATTACTTTTCTTGATGGCAAAGAAACTAAAAATCTTTTGTTCATTACCACTAATACCGGCAAGCAGTATATTTTTCTCGCTAATGCCTTTCAGGAATATGATGATGTTTCCCAGAGCCAAACTTTCAATATTGGCGGTTTGATTTTTGTTAATGCCAATAATCAAAACTTGGTAAATAATATTTTTGATTTTAAAACGAAAAATGGACAGAAAGTTTTGGCTGAGGTTAAAACTGGAGAAGGCATCGCTTTTAAAAATTTTGAATTGGAAACGGATCAGTGGCCTCCTCAAAATATAAAGCTTACCAAAGGACAATTTGACGAAAGACTGCTCACCTTCCAAATTTTTCTCTATCGCAATGATTTGATGGATCGAAAAGATATAACGGGTATCTATGATGACAAAACTATTGCCGCGATTAAAGACTTTCAGAAAACAGCGGGAATTGTAGAAACAGGAGAATTGGACAGTGCAACAATTTTTGCTAGCCGAGGATTTGATATCGGCAAAGCGCTTTGGGAAAGTTATAGTGACGAACAGGTAACGTTAAGTTTGGATGCTACTCAACCTAATTTTCGCCTTTTTGCCATTGGCACTGAGCAGGTTAAATTAAATCCGGACTTTTCTAATTCTTCTCTGATTACCAAAGTAATCAAAGAACCCGGTTGCCAAGAATCTGTTTGCGCCATTAACGCTTATACCATAAGTGGAAAGGCTATCTTCACGTTGGGAAGTGTTAATCTATTAAATAATACTCCCCAAAATGTATCTTGTACTCTTACCCATCCTAATGGGAAATTACTGAAAAGCTTTCAGATAGCGCCTAATAATCTTTACATACAAAACACAAGCGTGGAAGGAATTTCTGAATCAGCAATCTATCGCCTCCAGTGTGGCAATAAAGTTTTGGATATTGAATTATTCCCCTCAAGCCCAGCAGGCAGAGGATAGGACAGATTAAAGATTTATGATTCTTTCAGATAGAGATATAAAGAAATTAATTAAAGAAAAGAGGCTGATTTTTAAACCAGAACTCACAGCAGATCAAATTGGGCCGGCTTCAATTGATTTAAAATTGGGGCCGGTTTTTAAATCGTTTAATGTTTCCAAACATCATTTGCTGGATATTAAAAAAGGGCTGCCAGATAAAGATTTCACCATTACCCGGAAATTAAAAAAGGGTGAATCTTATATTCTTCATCCCAATGATTTTGTTTTGGCAGCCACCTTAGAATATATTGTTGTCCCCGATGATATTGTTTTGCGCGTGGAAGGGAAAAGCACTTTGGCGCGAATGGGCATTTTGGTTCATACTGCCGGATTTGTTGATCCCGGATTTGAAGGCACTTTAACTTTGGAAATCTCCAACCAATCAGATTTACCGGTGGCTCTGTATCCTGAAATGTATATTTGTCAGGTAGCCGTGGAGTATTTATCTTCACCAGCAGAAGTACCTTACAATAAAAGAAAGAAATCGCTTTATTCAAAACAAAAAGAGCCATCAGTGGCAAAAACTAGAAACCTTTTTGACTGGACGAAAAAGAAGTAGCTCATGAATTAATTCATGAATTAATTCATGAGCAGTTTTGGGAAAGAGGGTGAGGCAGCTGGAAAAACTTCCTGCGGAAGTTTTTCCAGC
>ERZ795047.3452-NODE-3452-length-14101-cov-4.534814_pt1 | contig 14101 bp, 11 predicted proteins | sample MGYA00375131_ERZ795047 | MGnify/ENA primary metagenome ERZ795047 (study PRJEB30176, sample SAMN05720228) | activated sludge metagenome | isolation source: Anaerobic digester | place: Japan | collected 2015-05-20 ...
CCTCAAAGGTGTATTGAATCTCCCTGTATGGCAGAAAACCAACACTGCTGGCAACCGGCTGGCCGGTTTCCTGTGAGATTCCCTCAATGATCAGTTCAAAAAAGCCATAAAGTTCATTGGCACCTCTGGCTGGAATTGTAAAATTGACGGAGTTGCTTCCCAGCGTAACCGGCTGCGGAGTTACAGCAATGATATCAGATGCGGGTATTGGATCACCACCATTACCGAAAGCATCAGCCTGGAACTCAACATTCTTAATCCATCTGATATATTTGATCTGGGGATTAGTAATATTACCGGCGATACTGTAAACACTAAACCTCGTTTTTGCTGTTGTACCGGAGATCATCACCGGATCGATCGGCTTTATCAGAATTTCAGTCGTGGGTGTTTGCCCGATCAGCGGTATAGCACCCAGGTCGGCTATCGAACCATCGATATCGTAAATTCCGGCGTCAGGCCACCCTTTATCCACAATGTACTTCTGCACATTTGAATTTTCCCAGTCCGGGGTGAGAAAAAGAGGATCATCCGGGTCCTCAGACATGAACGGGGTCTCAAACCACCTGATATCAGCAGTGGTTGGGAATGGATCGTTTATTAATGCACCCGGTTGGACTGGTTGTGCAACCTGCAGTCCATTCATCAATTGCACATGGTACTGTGGTTCCTCCGGTTCTTTTTCCTGTGCTGCATATACACAGTTATGCATTCTGTTCTCAAATTCAGGACTAAGTTCAAACCAGGAATCAAACCCGCCCGGTTTGGAACTCCAGTAGGAGAAAGGTTTTGAATAGATATTGTTGAAGACCAGACACTGAAGTGCAGGGCGCCAGCCACCAACAAAGATCAGATAGTTTTTATAAAATGTGTTGTTATAGATCGCAACCGGGCTGAGTGAGTGGTCTTTAAAAGCGATTGCGCCTCCCGGCTGGTTTGAGCCTTCATCAGTCAGTTTTTTGACTTGTGAAGCAAAAGCGGTAGTCTGGTGATGATTTTCATAGATAAGATTGTATCTGATAACTGAACCCAGATCCCAGGTGGATTCGAAGAAAATGCCGAATGAGTTGTTGTGTATACGGTTGTTCTCAATAAGGTGATTACCGGTTTTTCCAAATCCAGACATGGGAACTACAAGCTGAGGTTTGATATCTGCCGGGTTAGCGTTGGCATAGATGCCACCTTCGTTTCTGTCTTTAACAGCAATACCGAAATAAGCGTTACTGAGATCACAGTTACGGATTACAACATCACCTGCAATCCATAATGTTATAGCGGCATTTCCATGCTGAAGAGGCCATCTGCAATCATCCGGGGTTCCGCCTTCCGCAGCCCAGATTTTATTTGCACCGAAAACATACGGCCCTCCTCCGTCAACCGCAATACCATCGATGGTGATTCTGCGCGCCCGCATCACCCTGAAAGCACCATTCTGGTCAAATGTAATACTTTCCTCTTTTTTTGCTTCAGCACAGGTGGTAGGCTGGATATTTTTAGTATCTTTGTGCCGGATAACCGGTTTTTTCAATGATTTGGGATTGGATGATCTGATAGTCAGTCCATTACAGGAGCTGTCAATTGTAATCTGCTCCTCGTAGGTGGCTAAATCCAGTATCTCCACTATGTCATCAGCACCACTTCCATCAGCACCTGCAGCATTTATAGCTTCCTGTACAGAGGTAAACGGTGCCTCACCCGGAACCTGAGAAACAGTGTAAACAGCCGCAAAGATAATCTGCGCGGCAAGAAATACCAGTGGCATAATTTTCCAGGCACTTCGATTCATAAAACCAGCTCCTTTAAAATTCTGGATACCTTTTGTCGATCTCAATGTATGTAGATGGGTTATCTGCAAGCTTTAGTGACATCACATTTATAAACAGTTCAAATAATCCGTATTCTGGATACCTTGATTTACTCGATTAAAGAACCTTTAAATTTAAAATATTGAATAAGATTTTTATTTATTATTTGCATCTGAATTATTCCCGCAAGATTGAAGAAAATCCAGATACTAAGCTAATATAGTATATATTCCGGTAAATAAAATGTAAACTACCCCTCTTTATTCAACAGAAGAAAAACGAGGCGTTGTTTCAAAATATAACATTAAAAGTTCTATTCCGCATCTATCTCTTTAAATCTTTGTATGTAATCCCTTTAAATCAAGCCGGTTTATGCCATGGCATGGTGATTGCATATAAATGCTTGTGAATAGCGAATCAGAAAGGACCGGATATGGACAAGAACATGATCAGACCACCCGGCAATACCAGAAAAGATGTCATTCCTTTTCTGCAGGGGCGGCCGGAGAGAATGCTACCCATAAATGAAGAGGATATCTTAAATCTTAAAATCAATCTCAATATAGCCAGAGATTTAACAGAATTTCTGGAAATATCGGGATAAAGCAAGATGGAATTGACAATCAAACCAGTTTGTTTTATATTGATAATAGATACTATGAAAAATCAGATATACACCCGTCCCTTTTACTTTTACTTCTGGTTTGAAACCTGAGGGGCTCGGGCGTATTTATTTTTTTTGATGAATATCCAGGGCCTCTCAAAAAGAGGCCCTTTCTTTTTTTATGGAAAACAGAAAAACAGGTATCGGGATAATGAAAAACAATAAATCAGCAGCCTTCTTTTATTTCTTCTGGTTTGCACCCGCAAAAAACAGGGGCTCCGGCTGATTTTATCCCGAAAACGATTGAATAACCAATAGAGCCCCTGAGAAATCAGGGGCTTTTTTTTTTAAATGGAGGCATTATATGTTACCAGCAACAACACTTAACTCTACTCTTCCACTTGTATCTCCCAGGGCACTGGCCCTGGAACTGGTCCCTGAGAAAGTTTCACTCGATACTGTGGAAAGCGCCAGTTCCACTGTTAAGGAGATCCTGGAAGGAAAAGACAAGCGGCTGCTTGTTGTAGCCGGACCATGCTCGGTTCATGACAGAGAATCCGCCCTCGAGTACGCTTCAAAACTGGCTCAACTGAGAAACAGATACATCGACCGCATCTATATCCTCATGAGAGTTTATTTCGAGAAACCGCGTTCTACTGTTGGATGGAAAGGGATGATATATGATCCGGACATGGATGGCTCCTGTGATATGGCATCGGGCCTGAGAGCCGCCCGTAAACTGCTTATGTCCATCACCGAAATGGGGCTCCCGGCAGGGATGGAGATACTGAACCCCCTTGTTTCCTGCTATATCGCAGATCTTGTAAGCTGGGCATCTGTCGGTGCCCGCACATCGGAGAGCCAGATACACAGGGAGATGGTCAGCGGTCTTCCCATTGCAGCAGGGTTCAAAAACAGTACAGACGGTTCACTGGAATCTGCTGTCAATTCGATTGAGGCATCACGCTTACCGCACAGTTTCCTGAGCATAGATTGTTACGGCAGGGTCTGTATCACCAGAACCGAGGGAAACCCCTGGGGTCATCTCATTTTACGAGGGGGAAAAAGCGGGCCCAATTACGATTGCAAGTCGGTTGAGCATGCATGTAAACTGCTTTCAGAAATCAGGATGACACCCTCGCTGATCATTGATTGCAGTCACATGAATGCACACAAAAAACATATCAACCAGGCAAAGGTATGCAGAGAGGTAATAAGGATGCGTTCCAGCGGGTTCTCCTGTATCCGGGGCGTAATGATCGAGAGTAATCTGGAAGAAGGGCGCCAGGAGATTACTGTTGATAAAGGATTATTAAAGTACGGCGTATCGGTTACGGATGAGTGTATCGGATGGGATGAAACGGAGGAGCTGATAGGGGAGATTTATGCCGGCAGTAATTATTTATAATCTAAGGAAGTTTCCAGATCGGGGTCGGAATCGGTATCGGTATCGGAATATTTTGATATTTAGTAAGAAAGATTTCTTCTCGAAAACTCGTCGAAATGACATGGATAACAGTTTCGAAATTGCAATTACTGAACACGAATGCGGAGAGTGATTCCGATACCGAATGAGGACAACCTTACAGAGTAATCATTAAATCAGATTAATCAGTAGTCAAACTCAGGTTAATCAGTGGTTAACCGCCGGAGATTTTGACGCTTTTAACCTCTTTGTTTGACAGACGTACTCCACCCGCTTTTACACCTTTTACCAGGTAGTCTTTTATAATGAAAGTTTCCTCAAGGACCTTGAGTCTGGGCTTTGGCTTGTATTCAAGTGAAACTATCGCTTCTGAATCGGTCGTCAATTTGAGAACTGTACAGTTTTCAGGAACGATAGAATAACCCTTGTTAAGAATAAACTGCTCAATTCTGCATCGTTTTATATAGGGAAATTTAGTCGCCTCATCGCGGTAAATCACATTGAAAACAAGGTCTTTATCCACAAATCCGCAGAAGAGCATATTTTTATCCACAAACAGTTTGTCTGGTACGTCAATTACCGAGTAGGCTCCGGTTTTACGGATTACAAGCACTCTGTCATAGGGAGAAACATCGAGTATAAAGTTACCATTCACCTCATAGCCCAGATAACCTGTGTCGCGGTCGTAACGCAGTTTCAGATTGCGCTGGGCTGCATCCCTGGCATCCACCTTTTTAAGCGAGACGAGTTCTGTCCTGCGCGGGTACTGACCCTGATATTTCTCAATCAGTTTATTGAGAAATCCTATGGAATAGTCAATGATATTGTCAAGTGATTCGCGGATCTCTTTGAGCCGGTTCTTTATCTCCTGCATCTCTTTTTTGGCTTTATTTATATCATAGAGACTGATGCGGCGGATAGGAATCTTGAGCAGAGTCTCAACATCCTCTACTGTGACTTCCCGCCTGATTTCATCTTTGAACGGTTCCAGCCCGCTCAGAACTGCCTCAATAACAGCCTCGGCTGTAGTTTTCTCCTCGATTCGCTTGTAGATTCGATTCTGAATAAAGATCTGTTCAAGTGTCCGGGCGTGGAGTTTGTCTTTGAGCTGCCGCTCTTCCAGTTTGAGTTCCGCTTTGAGAATCTCTACAAGCTGGTTTGCATTTTCCCTGATTACATCAGAGACACTCATCTGTACCGGCTTGCCGTCTTTGATCACCATGAGATTGACAGAAATAGAATTCTCACATTCTGTAAAGGCATAGAGCGCATCGACTGTATCACTGGTGTGCACACCTCTGGCGAGCCGTACTTCGATTTCCACATTCTCTGCAGTAAAATCACTGATTCCCGCGATCTTCAGTTTTCCTTTTCTGGAAGCCGCTTCGATTGAAGAGATAACGGATTCTGTTGTGGAGCCGAAGGGAATTTCGCGGATCACGATTTTTTTCGGATCACTGGTGTCAAGTTTGGCCCTGACAAGAACTTTTCCGTTCCCGTCATTATACTCGGAAACATCGGCATACCCCCCGTTGGGGAAATCCGGGAAAAGAAGAAGCTGTTCATCCTGAAGGCACGCAATTTCTGCTTCGAGTACCTCGATAAGGTTATGAGGAAGTATCTTTGTGGCCATTCCGACAGCAATCCCCTCAGCACCAAGTGCCAGGAGAACAGGGATTTTAGCGGGAAGAGTCACAGGTTCTTTGTTGCGGCCATCGTAGGAATCGATAAATTCGGTGATTTCCGGGTTAAAAAGGGTATCTTTTGCCAGTTGAGAGAGACGGCACTCGATGTATCGTACCGCTGATGCGGGATCTCCGGTGTAGATGTTTCCAAAATTTCCCTGTTTTTCGATAAAAAGGTCTTTATTTGCCAGAGTCACAAGAGCATCCCCGATCGAAGCATCTCCATGGGGATGGTAACGCATGCACTGACCTACCACATTGGCGACCTTATGAAACTTCCCGTCATCCATCTCCCACAATGTGTGCAGAATTCTACGCTGAACCGGCTTCAAACCGTCATTTATATGCGGAATGGCCCTGTCCTTTATGACATAAGAGGCATATTCCAGAAAATTGAGATCAAAAAGAGGTTTTATATATGCCATTATATCAGATTCTCCATTATGTATTCCCGTCTATCGGGTGTGTTTTTGCCCATGTAGAAATCCAGTGTTTCAGGGATATTCTTGACATTTTTAACATTGACTTCCACCAGACGCATGTCGGGTCCGATAAACTGTCCGAACTCTTTGGGCGAAATCTCACCCAGACCTTTGAACCTGGTCACCTCCGGATCTTTTATCTCCCTTACGGCGATATCCCTTTCCTTTTCATTGTAGCAGTACCGTGTCTCTTTTTTATTACGGACCCGGAAAAGCGGTGTTTCCAGTATATAAACATGATTGGAAACTACCAGTTCTTCAAAAAAGTTCAGAAAGAAAGTCATCAGAAGGTTTCTTATATGAAACCCGTCAACATCAGCATCAGTAGCAAGTACAATCCGGTTGTATCTCAGACCCTCAATCCCATCCTCTATCCCCAGCGCCATCATCATATTGTATAGTTCTTCATTCTGGTAGATAGCCGATTTATTACGTCCGAACACATTCTGCGGCTTGCCTTTCAGAGTGAAAATCGCCTGGGTCATTACATCCCGCGCAGAGATAAGAGAACCTCCCGCAGACTGTCCCTCAGTAAGGAATATTGTCGATTCCTCTCCTCTGCCGCCGTCTGGAAGATGGTATTTGCAGTCCCGAAGATTGGGTATTTTGATCTCTATTCTCTTTGCCGCTTCCTTGGCTTCTTTCTTGACAGCATTAAGTTCGGTACGCAGTTTTTCATTCTGGACTATTTTGTTTTCGAGCTGACGGGCGGCTTCGGAGTTCTTGTGTAAAAAGTCAACCACTCCGGATTTGACTTCAGATACGATCCATCCCCTGATTTCTGTATTGCCAAGTTTGTTTTTTGTCTGTGATTCAAAAACCGGGTTTTTAAGTTTGATGGCAACTGCTCCCCCGATTCCCTCCCTGACATCGACACCGTTATAGTTTTTTTTGAAAAATTCGTTTACACCCTTTAGAATTCCCTCTCGGAAAGCACTCAGGTGTGTACCGCCGTCAGTGGTGTGCTGTCCATTAACAAAAGAGAAATAGGTCTCTCCATAGGACTGAGTGTGGGTAAAGGCAAATTCAAGCTGCCTGGATTTATAGTAGGCGATATTGTAAACAGTCTTATCCCCGATCTCATTCTGCAGAAGGTCCAGCAGACCGTTTTTAGATTCAAACTTCTGGCCGGCAAAGATAAGTCTGAGACCGGAGTTAAGATAAGCGTAGTTCCAGAGCCTTTTCTCCACGTATTCAAAATTGAAGGCATACTCACCGAAGATATTCTGATCGGGGCAGAACTGAACAAAGGTGCCGTTTGGTTCCGATGTTTTACCTTTGTTTTTTGATTTGAGTTTACCTCGTTCAAAGCAGGCTTCAAAATACTCTCCATCACGGAAAGCCTTTACTTTGAAGAAGCTCGAAAGTGCATTTACAGCTTTTGTACCAACACCGTTAAGCCCAACGCTGAACTGAAAGACATCATCATTGTATTTGGCTCCGGTATTAATCGTGGAGACACAGTCAATCACTTTACCCAGCGGAATTCCCCGCCCGAAATCTCGGATACTTACGGTATCGCCTTTTATATCGATCTCGATTTTTTTGCCGAATCCCATTATATACTCATCGATGGCATTGTCGATAATCTCTTTTAAGAGCACATAAATACCATCATCAGGATTGGACCCGTCACCCAGCCTTCCGATATACATACCTGTACGGAGACGGATATGTTCGAGAGAACTGAGGGTTTTTATTTTACTTTCATCATAAACAGATGTTGAGGAATTCTTATTCATAAAAGTCGTATCTCGTTACAATAAAGGCAGCCACAGAACAGTGGTAAAATGGGGCAAACCAGAGGAATTTCCGGCCATAGATGGGTTTAATATACATAGATCAAAAAATGGAAACAAGTCAGCCATAACAAATAATGGTATAACCGGAGCATGCACACCACAACCGCTTGTTGTAATAAGTGCGATTCAAACAGGCAATAATTGTCAGATTTTGTTCTTTAAATAATGTAAGCCGGGTAATGGATTAAAAACAGATTCCTGATTTCATTACTCCTTTATGTTTTCTATAAAAGCTTTTTTCTCTCCATATCCTCTAAACGGCGAAGAAGGTGATTCCTGAATTATTTTCAATAATCATTTGTAACATATGGGATTGGATAAAATATGGAAATGAGCAAAATCATTATCGGAGCGATGCGGTTTAAAGACAGGGAATCTGCTGTTTCCACAATACGTGAGGCGATTGATTCCGGATTTAATTATATAGACACCTCCCCTTGTTACTGCTATAAAAATGCTGATGAAAATTCGGAAAGCTGGGTTGGGGAGGCTGTAAACTACAGGGATTACCGGGATCGGGTAATGATTTCAGCCAAATGCAGCCCCGGTAATGGTGGGATGCTTCTGGGAGAATTCAAACCGGAGCAGGGATTCGGAGTGCGCACCATTGAACAGCTTAAGCAGGTATTCAATCAATCGCTTAGCAGGCAAAAACTTGAATCATTTGATTACTATCATCTTTGGACTACTCATACTGCAGAGCAGTTGAATGAGGCGCTGAAACCAGGCGGCTGGTATGATGGAGTAATGAGCCTGAAAGGAAAATGGAAACATCTTGGGATTACCACCCACGCGGATACTCCGACAATACTGGAATTTTTAAAGAGAGGTAAATTTGATACAGTGACAATTCCCCTGAATGTGGTAAACAGAACCAGGGAGGGCATACTTGACTATTGTAAAAAGACCGGTATCAGGGTCATAGCCATGAATCCTCTTGCAGGAGGATTTCTCGCGGGGAATGAGAGGTTAAAAGAACTTGCGTTCAGGTATCTTTTTTCACTTCCGGAGGTACATATTCTGGTCGGGTTTACATCTGTTGAAGAGGTCCGGTATGCCCGTCGTATCCTGGACAAATTGGAGGGAAATGTTCCTGTAAAGGAAGAGGTGCTTGCCGAGGCAGACGCCATGCTTGACACAAAAGAGCCACGATGTACATCGTGCGGCTACTGCGCTCCCTGCCCGCAGGGGTTGAATCTGGGAGCCTGCCTTTCCTACTACAATATTTACAAATACATGAAAATGGCTGAAGCCAGAGAGGCATTCCAGGAGAAACAGTGGGAGGAGGGATTAAGACTGGACAGGTGTGTGAGATGCGGAATATGCCAGAGCAGGTGTCCTAATTCGCTTCCATTGATGGAGATTATACCTGCCGCACAGGAGATGCTTTACCGGGACCGGTGATTTCTCAAAATCCTTCCTGTTTTCTCATTGCTCAAGCCGGTAATTTCCCCGATCAATTGGGAATCAAATCCCTCTTTTGACATTTTTCGTATTATCCGGTATAATTGCTCATCGTTCTTCTCAAGCTCAGCATCCTTATTCTCAATTTCCTTTCTTAACTCATTTTCAATTCTCTCTCTCTCCCATATACTTCTCTCCACCACTGTGCTCATCGGCAATTATTCTCCTGAACTGATTATCCATACTCTCGTCTACCATTGTACCCAGGCAGAGTAACACTATTTCAAGATAATCATATTCCCACTTTCTGATCCTTTGAGCCTCTTCTGATATCCTGATAATCTTGCGTAAAACACTCAACACTTCCGGACTTCTGCAATACTTCAGCGCCAAAAGAAGCATCTTTAGCTTACAGTCCTCCACAGTAACCTGCTGAAGGTGAACCCTCTTCAATTGTCTCAGGCTCAAATACTGTTAAATCAAGAACGATTTTTCTAAAGTCCGGAACGAACTCTCTTGTCTCCTCTATGATTGCGAACAGCGGCTCTATACTATTGATGAAATCAAAGGATGGTTTGCCATTATACACGATACTGAAGATGCGTTTTTTTATCCGGATAACTTTTATGTTCAAAGAGAAGATATGCCCATTGATCGGTTTTAAGTAGTTTTGTGCGGTAAAGAATATCAAATCGATATTCTTTGAGGTTCTCATCGATAAAGACATCTTTAACAATTTCAAATATTTCAAAGTTGAGATTAGCATTTAAATGATCACTTCATGAATAAGTATCGATACCAACACTGAGCCTGAAAAATCTTCTTACAGAAATGCACAAAAACTGGAAAAACCCCTTCCTCTACATGAAATAATTACTACTAATTTGATAATTCTTGAACTTCTCCTTCGAGGTACAGCAGGCTTTCTTCTGGCATATCGATTGATGTAAAAGTCCGATGATGACTAGTTATAATCATATCGGAATCGCAAATTCATGCAGGATTGAAATTCCAATACCGATTCCGATACAGGACAGGAAACAGGCCTTTGAGGTATAAACACAGGGGGAAGAGATGGGGCTCTTAGAAGGAAAAACTGCAATAATCACAGGAGGTGCTTCCGGGATAGGTGAAGCATCAGTAAAGGTATTTGCCCGTGAGGGGGCGATGATTACGATAGCAGATATAAATGAGGCACAAGGAGAAAAGCTGGCAAGGATGATAAAAGAGATGGGCAGTGATGCCCTGTTTGTGCGTACAGATATCTCCAGCCGGGAAGATGTGGAGATGATGGTAAAGAAGACTGTAGAGCACTTTGGCCGTCTGGACTGTGCATTTAACAATGCCGGTCTTGAGGGAAAGCAGGCAACTACTGCGGAGATATCCGAGGATGAATGGGACAGGATTATGGGTATAAATCTAAAGGGTGCCTGGTTCTGCATGAAATATGAGATTGAATACATGCTGAAACACGGCGGAGGTGCCATTGTCAATACATCTTCTGCTGCCGGGCTAATGGGTTTTCCCGGACTCTCAGCTTATACTGCAAGCAAGCATGGACTTCTGGGGCTGACAAAAACAGCAGCGATGGAATACGCTTCAAGAAATATCCGAATCAATGCTATTTGTCCCGGTGTGATTCGCACTCCCATGGTGGATCGTTTTCTGGGAGGAAACAAAGAACTTGAGGCTCAATTTGTTGAGATGGAGCCTGTCGGACGCATGGGAATGCCTCAGGAGGTTGCAGAGGTCACAATGTGGCTCTGTTCCGATAAGGCATCGTTTGTAACAGGAGCAAGCATTCCGGTTGACGGGGGAATGACAGCGGGTTAATGTCCTCCTCATCGGGGTCGGTATCGGAATCGATATCGGTATCGAAAAGTTTAGTGTGCCTGGCTTTCACATACAGGTTATTAGAAATCAATACCGATTCCGATACTGATAAAATGCACTCCAGGTATTAATAATCCCCTTTGGGGATTCAGGAGGCTCTCTGATGCAAAGGTTTCTGCTTGCGATAGAGTTCATTGTGGTTTATATAGTGATCCCCTCCGCAATTTTCCTCAGGTTTATAACCCTGAACAGAATCGCGATTCTTATAATTCTTTGTGCAACTTCAGTAGTATTTCTGGCAAATGAACCAGAGTTCAGCATTAAGACAGTTCTACGGAACAGAATTAAAAAAAGCCAGGTATTTTGTGTCTTGAAGCGTTTTTTGATTTCTTCACCAGCGCTCCTTCTCCTTGGAATGGTTCTTGTTCCAGATAAACTTTTTATGGTTCTGGGTAAAGATCCATTATTCTGGACAGGTGGATCGGTTATCTATATCCTGCTTTCTGTTATCCCACAGGAGATCCTTTACAGGGTCTTCTTTTTTCACCGTTACAGGGAACTTTTCCCCGGCAAAGGTTTACTGCTATTTGCATCGACAGTAGTATTTTCTTTCGTGCACATCATCTACCTCAACCTTGTAGCAGTAGCATTGACCCTGGCAGGGGGTTATTTCTTCTCAAAAACCTACCAGGAAACAGACTCTTTTCTGCTTACAGTCATCGAACACTCCATCTATGGCTGTTTTCTTTTTGCTCTGGGGCTGGGTTCGGCATTTTCATAATTGATAATCAGTTAAGGGTTAAATGTACTTCAGTATATTTGCGTGAGTTATTTTAATAGGTTATTCTGAACCAACCCCGGGAGCTTATTCCTGAAAAGGAGAATCTGATGAGAGTTTTACCTATTATTGCGGTGCTGATTTTAAGCGTTCAAGCAGAAAATCCATATATCTTGCAATTTTCAGATGAGTCAAAATATAATGCGGCAGAACATGCCGGGTCACCTCTGGGATGGCTTGAATCTGAGAGTACAATGGTGAATGCGGACCTGTCGATGTATCTTTACCGCCTCAGTAATAAAGTTTTTGATATCAACTACATTGCCCGAAATTTTGCTGCTCCTCACATAAGACTTTCCAATCCCGGGACTATTGTTTTCGATTTCTTCTACAGACCTGAAATAGCAATTCAGAAGGGTAGTGGAACAGATACCAGGATACCTCTGGCCCGCTTTGGACTGGGACTGGCAGGTGGGACTGCCAACGGCATTTTTCAGGCAGGAATAAAAGCGGACATGTTTGTTGGGAAGCAAGCACCAACAGGAATACCCGATAGACGTTTGGTACTTGGTTCCGATGAAGTGAGCATACATCTGGGGAGCAGGTTTCATGAACTGATAGGGATTGGTTTTTTTGCCGGAGCAAAGGGTTACATTGATTCTCTGCAAAGCCAGGATCCTGAGAACTATCAAGACAGGTTTTTTTCCGGGGCCTTTCCGTTACTGGGAGGGTTTATTGATGCTGGAAAGAGCGGTTTTCCTCTCCGGAGCAACTTCAGCCTGGGATGGGGGATTAACAGATTTGTTTATACCTATAAGAACTCTGCCAATTCCCTTGATTTACCAACTATACAGGGAGACAGCATAAGATTGAATTGGATCACCATGTATGACATAGAAAAGGGAGGGCTTAAGATCAGCCCTGCGCTGAAGATGGAATACTGGCGGAGTAATCCAAAGTTTTACGAACCCGGTTCAGACAATTATCCCTGGCAGAAGGGGAATAACATGTCAGGGTCAGGACTGGAACTGTCCTCTTTTGGACTGGGGATGGGTCTGTCATTTGACATACTTAAATATGTGAATTTCAATCTTGAGTACGGGTTTAAAAATGTCTCTTCGAAGTGTGATTCCGTTTTCCCGTTGATTGAAGATAATAAGGAATGGTACCACAGTACAGTTGTCGATCTTCAGTGCAATATCCACAAGATACCAGCATTGAGGATTCCTGAATCGATGGAGCTTATAATAAATGCGGGATTTTTCAATTCATTATACAATGCTGCCTTTGATTACTGGCAAACGGAATTTGTGCATCTGGTGCCACCGACAGTATCTAGTCAGTCCTGGAGATATGATGATCCTTATCCTGTGTTTTTAAATTCCCGTGTTATAGGTTTTAATGCCGGGATCAGAACATCTTTTCTTGACCGGATGTTTGGAGTGGGAGCGGAATTTATTTACTTTACTGAAAATGACAAAGAGGAAAAAGGGCCGGGTTTCAGTATAGATCTTTCATACAATTTACAAAAACCACAGGATCAGGGTAAATGAATAAATTAACGCTCCTTTTTCTTGTTTTACTTTCAGGTGCAGCGGTGATTACCGGCCAGGATGATATAAAGCCCTGGGAGCGCCTTGGACTTTCCCAGACCGAATGGAAACTCATCGAGCAGCATAATATCCCGATGTCAAAGGTTGAGTCACTTCTCAGAGATGGGATCGGGATAGGTGAGTACGTTCAGAAACCCTGGGAGAAGCTGAAGATGAGTGAATCAAAGTGGATTTCCAAACGCCGGTCCGGATTGACAAATTATGACATAGAACTTGAGTCTGGCAACAGCAGCAGCAGTGAATGGAAAATGGATACCAGGGATGGATTTAAACAGGAGGTCACAGGAATTTCCGGTCACGGCGAAGCCTTCTCCAGTCTGTTTCTTCCTGGCTTTCAGCAGTTGAAATCCGGAGAAAAAGTCAAAGGCAGACTAATGGTATGCTTTGCCGGTGGCGCGGTTCTTTGGTGTGTAACCGGCAGTATTATCCGGAAGGATTTTGATGTAATACCGATATTTTTTGTTCTGGTTCCGGATATGGTGTGGAGTTATATCGATTACAAAGTGAAAAGCAGAAAATCACAATGACTACAGTATACCTTAAAGAAAAAAGCTGTTACGTTTGCGGGAAAGAGAACCGTTATCCTATTGTGTCTCTGGCATTTGACACAGTGGGACCACATGATCTCGATGGGCGGTCAAGTCATATCAGACGCTCGGCAGTCTATCT
>ERZ795047.3454-NODE-3454-length-14098-cov-56.253151_pt1 | contig 14098 bp, 12 predicted proteins | sample MGYA00375131_ERZ795047 | MGnify/ENA primary metagenome ERZ795047 (study PRJEB30176, sample SAMN05720228) | activated sludge metagenome | isolation source: Anaerobic digester | place: Japan | collected 2015-05-20 ...
AGGACACACTGGTCCAAAAACTGAAAGAGTGATTGACTCAGCCATGCACGGAATCTTATTTATCGACGAAGCTTACGCTCTCAATCCTAAAGGCGGTCAAGGCAATGATTTTGGTCGAGAAGCCATAGAAACTATCCTAAAAAGGATGGAAGACGATCGCGATAAATTTGTTGTCATTCTGGCAGGCTATCCCGATGAAATGAGAGACCTTATAGAAACGAATCCTGGCCTAAAATCTCGCTTTAATCGCTATTTTAATTTTGTAGATTATAAACCAGATGAGCTGATGGATATTTTTGAAGGTTTTGTAAAAAAACGCGCCATGACATTGGAATCTGCTGCTGAACAGCGCCTGATAGGGCATTTTATCGACGTTTGGGAAGCACGAGATAAACATTTTGGCAATGGACGCTTTGCTCGAAATCTCTTCGAAAAAGTTATACAAGCCCAAAGCGATAGAGTAGCAAAAATGGCGGAAATTTCACCTGATGACTTACGGCTTATACGTTTAGAGGATGTGGAAAGTGTAATCTCAATCGTAAAACCGGATCAACCTAAGGAAAGAAACACTATTGGATTCAAACCCAAAGGCTAAGAATTGATCATTTTACGTCTTGCTTTTTTCAATAGAGCATCAAATATCATTTTATTCGAGATGCGCTGAAAATGATTATCTTGAAATCGATAGATATTCTTTTCAATCTGAACTTGTCCTATTTAAATGTGGTCAGCAAATCACTACAGGATGTAGTTGATTTGAGATTTAGGGGCTTAAACTATGCCTGATATAGATTTTGCTTTAGTTTTTACACACTGTTTCGATAAAATGTCCTTTCTTTGTCAATCATTCTTTCCGGAAATATGGTTATAGAAAATTTCTGAACAAGCTTGTAAAATTGCTAATGAGGTCTCGCATAACAGACGAAAAGAACTAAAGAAGATAAATATGATAAAAATTAGAATTAGATTGATGTTGGTATTTCTGGTAGTCATAGCCGGAAAATTTTGTACGGCACAGGAATTAGCCTATGATGCCATTTACAATTACATTATAAAAGAATATACCCTTTCGAAAGAGGGTAGTGTAGATTATCACTATTCTTCTTCGATGAAACTATTGACGCATCAGGCATTTCATAGGTATTTCGGGGAATCGTTCATCGTATATAATCCTCAATTTCAGAAGCTGAAAGTCAATAAGTCGCGTACTATAATGGCTGATGGTAAGAAAGTAGATTCTCCTCTCAATGCCTTTAATGAGGTATTACCGAGGTTTGCCAGCGGTAGTGCGGCTTACAATCATTTGAGGGAAATGGTAGTTTCGCATACAGGTCTCGAGGTGGGTGCTACTATCGAATTCGATTATAATCTCGTGAGTCAACCCACAGGAATGCCTTACTTGATGGGCGAGGAGATTCTTTCCTTTCCAGTTCCGGTTGAATCGTACAAGGTAATCGTGAGGGTTCCCGAAGGTACGATATTGAATTATAAAATGTTGAATTTGAGGCTTAGTCCAGAAATATCCTTTGCAAAAGGAATGATGATTTATACATGGAATTTTGGCAAAGTTGCAGCAAATCCTCATGAAATCTACATGCCTGAAGATTCTTATTATTCTCCTTATTTGAGTTTTTCTACTTCTCTATCTTTACAACGAAGCTTGGAGCTTTTCAGCAATCAGCCTGCCTTTACTGATACTAAACTTCCTCATACTGCCATGGCTCGTATTGATCAGATCAAAGCAAGCGATGCATCGGATTCTAAAAAAATCATTCAAATAAGAAATTTGGTCATCAACGAGCTATCTTATCTGAAAATTCCCTCCTCTGTCATTGCATTTAAATTCAGGACACCTGCTGAGGTTTGGGAATCTCTTTCTGGGACAGAAATCGAAAAAACCATTCTCTTGGCTTCAATGCTCAGGCAAGCCGGGTATCAAGCCGATATTGTGGCTGCTGTTCCGACTAATGTTCTGGATACAAAATGGTTCAATCCACTCGTCATTGATGCATACTATGTTAGAACAGAGATTCCAGGCTCAGCAAGTGTTTATCTTTCGGCAATTAATGAACATCCTTACAATTTGTTACCCGACCTTTATGGAAATACCCTCTTATTGCTCGATCCGGCAGCAGAAAGCGTAAAAAAATGGGAAATCTATCCCGAAAATAGCACCCTAAAAGTAAAAGGCAATTTCGAAGTAAAATCTGTTTCCGTGGAAGGAAATGGTGAACTTGAGCTTACCGGTCGATATCATCCTTTTTATCGTATTCTCGAAAACGATAAGGAAATTACTAATATTTTAACTGGGTTTTGCAGCGGAGAAAATATTTCTTCATTTAAGTCGAAGCAATCAAATCTCAACAAGCTTCAGACCGAGATTTCGATAAAAGCCGATCAAACTTTGACTCAGCTTGCTAAAGGCTTTTATGAAATGGAGTTACCTTTTGCCCGAACAGGTGTTACCAGCTGGAACGTTGCGTCAATGCCATCCTCAAGGATTTCTCCCTTCGCCATCCCTTATTTTTTGATAGAAGATTACGACTATACGCTGCAAATTCCCGATACTCTCGAATTGCTAACTCCTGTAAGAAATCTCGAAATCCGTAGAGACTTTGGGGCTGTGAGAATTCAATTGAGCAAAAATGGGAATATGGTGAAGATAAGACGCACCATAGAATTTGTAGAGAACGAAGTGAATCCAATGAAATATGGGGAGCTCAGAGAGATATTCATCGAATGGATGGACCCGCAATATCGAAAATTGGTTTTTAAGAAGAAATAGAAGGTAGTAATTGTAAAGATGTTGGGATTTGAAAAAAGAGGCTGTCACTCAATTTTTAATGACAGCCTCAGATTTTTTTAGTCTAACTTTTTATGACAGAACCACCCATCGAAACATTCATATTCGCTTATGCGTTTTTTAGCTGTTTGAACGTCTCGTGGAGGCGAAACTATAACGTGATCTCCAATCAGGCTCATGTTTTCTTTTTGCTATGCTTAAGTTTAGTATAAAAACCCAAAACCTGGGTAAGTCCCCTTCACAGTGCCCCTCCCGATTTTGCGGGAGAGTTTTACGGCTTTTTAGACCGGCCTCATGTTTAGGGCAATCAAGTGCAACAAAGATCGGCCTGTTACACTATTCCTCCTCGCTATTCTTGCTTATGACTTTCTCGCTATTCTTGCGTATGACTTTGGTAGCACCATAAGCAAGGCCAAGGCCAAGCAGTATTCCCAATCCACTTCCAATGGGTGCAAGGCCGCCAACCACGCCGTTGCCATTCGCGGATGGATTAGGAGGCGGTGGCGGTAGCTTTGGTGGATCCTGCGCCTGCACACCGAGTGATAAAGCGCTAAATAAAAATCCGAGAATACAGGCTTTAAAAAAATCCTTTTTCATAGTTTCTATGTATTAAATGTTGTTTTTACTTTCTTTAATATCCTGACAGGTTTAAGCTGTCAGATTTAAAATTTTATTGCATCAAAATCCCTTTTAGCGTAATTATTTCCTGCCCTGCCGTGAGTTTCACCACCACAAAGCCTTTTGCGTCCAGTTCCATGGTAGATAGCTCGCTAAGGACCAAGTGCTTGTTTATCAGTCTTTGGCCCGAGGCATTGTAAACTTCCACCATTCCTGTTTGCCCTGTAAGCTTGGGGGTGTTGATGTAAAGCGTTTTGCCCGAAATCCACATATTTCCGAGCCGGGCTGCGGTTTCTTCTAACCCAATGCTACCGCCAAAGAGCAGCTTGAAACGGCTGGCAGCATTTTCCGGATTGTGGTTGAAACGGTAAACCTGCTGGCTGCGCAGGTTGATGGTTTGGCCGGTGAGTTCGTCGAGAAGATGAATTTTTACCGAAGGATTGAAGGATTCGATACCTTCAAAGTTGAGGGTGACCTCGCCGGTAAACTGGGTCTCAAAATTCATATCCACATTACGCTGATCTTGGAATAGCGGCAAATTGTTGAGGCTGTATTTTTCCCCGGATGACAAAGTGTAAAGTTGCGGTGCTTCTTCCAGGCCAAACAATTTCATTCCGTCGGTTTGCAGGTCGAAAGCTTCGGTGGCTTCTTCTGCGAAAGCAACCACGGTTTCATCGGCATAGTTGTTTGAAGAAGCCCTGATGACCAATTTATTTTCTGTTGAATTTCCTGATTTGTAAAATGCCTGGCTGCTGTGGGTGCGGGCATTATTGTTTACCGACAGTGCAGGCGAAGCCTCGTTGGTAACCAGTACCATCAGTGCCTGGCCAACGGGGATGTACGAGCCTGTTGAGGAAGCTATTGTTGAATAGTTTCCGTTTTCTGCATTCCAGATGTAGCAGCTTCCTCCAATTCCAGCCGATTTAGTCCAACCATTACCGCTTGTGTTCCACACGATGGAAGATGGATAAGGATTGGGAATCAGGTTGAAGGTGTAAACGCCTGTTCCGGAATGCCCGGTGAGCGTATAAGAATAAACGCCATTGTTCAGGTTTCCTACAAAAGTATATGTTTTGGAGGCTCCCGGGTAGTAAATCATGTAGCCCTGGTTTGTATTAAGCGGCGTAGTAGTAGATGTTCCCAGGGCTTCCCAGGCACCATAATTGTTCGCAGAACTTTGTTGTGTCGGGTCAAGTTTGTAAAGGTATGAACCCAAAAACAGGTTTGAGGTCGGTGCAGTATATTGGGTGGGAATGCTTACAAAGTGGTATTTCATCGCGGTAAGTGTTGAACTTCCTGTGATTTCCCTTTTTACAGTGGCAGCCACACCGTTTGAGTTGTGGATAAGCGATCCGCCGCTTTCGATCACCAGGCCGCTGTTTCCGGCGGTGTTGGCAAGCGTTCCGGTTACAGTAAGCGTTTTGCCTGATGGGATGGTAAGGCTGTTGCCTGTGTGAATGGATAAACCATTGATGGTAACATCCTGGTCGAGTGTGGCATCGGCCATAATGTAAGCTATTTCGTCCGTTCCGGGCAAAGCTGCTGCGCTCCAGTTGGCAGTGACTGACCAATTGCCAGCAGTAACAAAATTATTCCCCAACCTTGTTGAAGCTTTGGTTACTGCAATATCCCCCCGGCCGTTGCCACCGAGGTATATATCGTTATTCCCCAACTTTAATAAAGTTTTGGTTAATGCGATATCGCCCCGGCCATTGCCGCCGAGGTACTGGGCTTTTGCCCCTGTAAATGCCAGCATTAGGGCCAGCAAGATAAAAATCCATATTTTATTTTTCATAAGTATTTATTTTAAAGGTTTAAATATTCATTAAAAAAATCCCCCAACGCAGGCCAGCCTACGGAGCCACCCGAACCGCCCGGAACCCGTAATTGTTGTTCCGATTGGTGTTGGTGTTTGCAGCGTTGTTGCGGTCGGATACGCGCATGTTCGTTGCATTGTTGTTCCAATTGCCGCCCCGGAAGCCGGACCCGTGTTATGTGCAGAATACCCTTTTTTATGGTTAAGATTGCCAATCGGCAACTTCGGATAAAGGATATCCGAAACCTTCACGCCGTATGGTTTTTCCGGTTTTGGTATTTGCTCCGTGCCCGAAGACCCGGAGCAGGACATTCTGCCGGGGAAATGACCCGGCCACTGCGCCTGCTTCCGTAAAAACAGACGTTCAGAAAAACCGGATATAAATGTATTAGTATTCATCGTTCTTCGCTTTTTATCCAGCCCCCCAGCATGTTGCCTTCCTCCTTAAGGCATCCGGCGGCATAATGCAGGGAGCGGGCATTAATAAGTTTCAGGTTGTAAGCCATGCGTAATTGAAGTCGCAGTTGTTCCAGCATGGTGCTTATCTGCTGCAGTTTTTCGAGCCGAATATTTCCTTTACCGCTATAAAGCGCATCAACAAGCCCATCCTGTATCGAAAGGCAGGTATCGGCCATGTGTGTGCCAAAGCTGAATCGAAGGTCTTTATTGAACTTGCGCACTCTGTTGAGCGTCCACACGGTAAAATCGCTGTGTCGCTCGAGCAGTGGTGGCAGTTGCTTCATTTCGGTAACGGTTACAACATGTTCGTGCGTTAGTTCCATTGCAGTAGTTGGTTTATCTTAGCTGTTTTAAAGTTGTTTTTCATCATAAACTCAGTAACCGGGTACCGGCCAAAAACCTTCGTTCTCAATTGCCAGGTATCAGCGTTGGCTGCATGGGCATTCCATGATTGCGCGCGGGCAAAAAGCTCGTCAAACCCTTCTTTCTTGCGGTAATCGGTGTGAGCGATGTGATAGCTTAGCTTGTTGCGAAACCTTGCCACTGATGCGCTTTTTACACGAGTATGATCGCGGAAGATGCGAAAACCCAAAAAAGTGAGGCCGTGATAATAAGGAGATGCGCCGCCTGTATCATGCAAAGCAAGCATCAACTTGTCGTTGCAAAAAGCACTGATTTCCTTTTCTATCCGGTTGAGGTCTTTCGCGTGGTTGCCAAAAATCACCATATCGTCCATGTAGCGTATGTAAGCGCTGTGCTTTAATTCGTGTTTCACAAACTGATCCAACTCGTTCAGGTACCAGTTGGCGAGCAATTGGCTGGTAAGATTTCCGATAGGTAGTCCACGAACAGCATCGGGCAATCCGGTAGCATTCACCTCCGGCATTTCGTCAAAAAGCGACAATTGCGAAAGGCTAACGGCTGGTTGAAAGAACGCATGGTTAATGGATGAATCCACAATTTGGGTAAGCAGCCAATCTGCTTTTTCGTCTTTGATAGTGCGCCGAACAATTGAAAGCAAAGTATCACGGTGAATGTTGTAGAAGAATTTTTTTACATCAAGGTGGATGCAATAATCATTGGCCTGCAACATGGCTTTGGCCGCTTTTATTCCTGCGTGCTGTCCCCTGCCTAAGCGGCAAGCGTAGCTGTGGTTTATAAACTTGCGATCAACAATGGGTTCAATAACATCGTGCAGGGCATGATGCACTACCCTGTCGGTGATGCTTGCAGCAAGTATGGTGCGCTCTTTGGGGTAGTACACTTTAAACACCTGGTACTTGCCGTGACGGTAAGTGAAATCGGTAAGCTGACGGTGTATCTTATTAATATGGTACTCCATGCGTAACTTCCAGTCGGCACCGTTTTCCTTATAGCGCAGTCCTTTGAGCAAAGTACGGTGCGCCGAACGGTAAAGGTTTTCCGGACTTACTATTTTGTCGTACACATTTTTTATTTTGATACTCATGATAAATTACCTCAAAAAATTCGTTGGGGCTTCGCCCCAAACCCCAAGAACCAAATGCCTATATCCCCCAACGCAGGCCAGCCTACGGAGCCACCCGAACCGCCCGGAACCCGTAATTGAAGCTCCGAGCGGGGGTTGGGGTAGCAGCGCGGCTGCGGGCGGATACGCGCAAGTACGAGGCATTGAGGAACCAAGAGCCGCCCCGGAAGCCGGACCCGGTGGCACCGGTTACTTCGCCGCTGGTAAGTCCCGGCCAGGCGGTTTCATTGGCGTGGCCATTGGTGCTCAGTGCGCCGTTGCCATGCAATCCGGTAAAGTCACGCCCGGTGGCGTTTCCTACCGTTACCGCTCGCTCCCAGAGATTTCCGCTTAGCTCCATAATGCCATAATAGCTGGCACCGGCCGTTATGCGTCCCTGGTTGTCAGCATTTGCAGCAAATATCCCAACACGCAATGGGCCATCAATACTGCCATCTGTTATGTCATAACTCGCATTTCCGGTAGATGTGCTGTAATTGCTGGCTATGCCTTCGTTGGTTGCATTGTCATTTTCCAGGGTATAAGCGTTGCCCGCCACAGTAGCTGTACCCCAGGCGTACTCGTTGGCAACCGGTGTTTCCAGCCCGCGGCAGGCCTTTTCAAATTCCAGTTCGGTCATCGGGCGCAGGCCTGCCCAATCGCTGTAGGCAGCGCCATCCATCCAGCTCAGGAAGTTGCAGGCTACATAGGGGTTAGTGGTGCTGTACACCCCGCCTGAAACAGTGATGGCATGGCGATTTGTAGTTGCATTAGGGTAACGTGTGCTTGCTTGCGCACTTGTCAGCGTGTTCAGAAAATCAACATATTGCTGTTGGCTTATTTCGTATTTCTGGCAGTAAAAGGCGGCGTAGCCTTTGGGAAAGTTGGCCGGGATAGGACCGCTTTGGTCTCCGCCATAAGTTGAAGAGGGGTAATACAAATTACCGTCCGTAGTACCTACCGTAATCGCTCCTTCACCGGTAATTTGATAAGGATTTGTTGTTGTTGGATACATATAAAAAGCAGATGTTTCTGTTCCCCCGCTGCCTACATAAAAGTTTCCCGCCGGCACATACACCATTTCGATGGCAAAAACTTTAACATCCACGGTGGCATTGTCGGCCACGCCGTTGGCGCCATAGTTCCAGCGGAGTTGTGCGCCGGTAATGGAGAAATTGCCCGTGCCATCGGCCGAGCGATAAATAAATACCCCCAATGCCGGGTTGGTGGTGGCATGAAAGGCAGTGCCGGGAGTGAGCAGTCCGGCATCAATGGTGGCACTGGTACCTGTGCCGCTGCTGTGGCCGGTATTATTAAGCCAGGCATGCTGCCAGTCGCCGCTGCCCACGCGGTACTTCACAAATACCCAGGCGGCATCCCAGTTGTTGGGTGCCGAGGAGGTTCGCCAGGAGTTTTCCCAGCTCAGGTCGAACTGCACGAGCGTGTAGTTGGCTGGATTGTTTTCTCCGGCAGTGGTGTTTTGGCCGGTTACCCTGATGTTGCTAACGTTGATGTTGTTGGCTGCTACGCTGCCCGCAAACAGCAGCAGCGCCAGGGCTGTAAAAAGTGTAATTGTTCGCTTTTTCATAAAGATAAAGATTTAATTAAACAAAGAGTTATTGGTCAATATTCCCGAATCAACTTTTGATGGGCCGAGGGCAAAGTTAAACATTTATTCCATCAGGAAAAGGGGGAAGAGCTTTTTTCTCCTTTGTCTTGAAAAATATAATATTTTTTTACCATCTTATTCTCCCTTAAAAAATTGCATTAATTACTTGAATTTACGATATAAAAAAACCGCAGAACCCGTTAACGATTTTCTTAAATCGTTACAAAGATATGATATTTTTCAATAACTTGTATCAAAAAATTTAACTTTTTTACAAATATTTTCTATCTATCTATCTATCAGCTATTTAGCATTTAATATATTCAAAGGAACAAGCTGTTTACCCCGTTGGATATCTATTTTATTTTAGTTACATTGTTGCACAATTGGCTTATCCTACGGGGTGAATATCTAAACAAGTTATAAGTCAGATTAATCAACCCTATAATGCCCGATGCTCTTACAATTCCAACCGATTTCATGATTAAACCGTTTACCCCGTGAAATCCCGCTATGCGGGAAAGCTTTGCTTTATTTCACGGGGTGAATGCTCTGCTCCATGAAACCAAATATTGTGCAAACCGAACACAAAGCCAAACTTGTTTGAGCTTTGTTGAGGTGTAGCCAATATTCAATTAATAGAAGTCCTCTAAAGTTATTCATCATATTTAGTTTTAAAGTTTAACATTATTTTCTTCGAATATACCTGTGATTTGCAGTTTGATGTCCTGAATTTTAAATCCTTTTATATGTTTTCTCGAAAAATACTCTTTCAACCATTGGTCTAACTCTTCGTCAAAATAATCTTCCATTCTATCGGTTTGTGCACTATACAAATGATGATGGGGCTGTTCGATAGCATCATAACGCATGTTGTCTCTACCGGTTTTTACTTTCTGAATCAAGCCCTTTTCGCACAGCATTTCCAAGGTGTTATAAACAGTTGAAAGTGAAATCCCCGGAAATTGTGGTTGAATTTCTTGATATATGACTTCTGCGGTTGGATGGTCGGTACGTTCGAGTAAGGCATTATAAATGGCTATGCGCTGAGGCGTAATCTTCAATTTGTTTTGTCTGAATTTTTCACTTATTTGTTGAAGGTCATTTTTCATAGCATCAAACTTTCTGCAAAGTTAATAATAATTACAAACAAATATTTATTCTGTTCAAATAATGATTGCTTTTTAGTAGATTTTCTAATATTTGAGCTTTCATGATAAGTTTCATCAAAGCAAATCGAGTTGAGTTGCAGACTTAGTTCCGAAATTGATGGATGATATGAGATTAAGCCTCTTGAAGCACCTACATTTGCGGCAATGAAATAGCAGAAGGATAAATGGGTAACCTGAATAACTTGAATAATTAGATCCTTATAAAATTTTCCATGTGGGTCCGTCTTTTGAATCCTTCACTTCAATGCCCATTTTGAGTAAGCGCTCGCGGATACGGTCGCTTGTTGCCCAATCTTTTCTGTCTCTGGCTTCCTGACGCAGTTCGAGCAAAAGATTCATCAATTCATTCACCAGATTGGAATTATCAGAAGGATTTTCGTCGGCAAGGCCTAAAATCTGAAAAAGGAAATCGTTGAAGGTTAGTTTCAGAAGTTCAATATCGTCGTGTGTAAGAGTTTCGGTTCCAGTGAGGGTGAGGTTAATCATTTTGACGGCTTCAAACAGATTAGCCAGAACGATGGAGGAATTAAAATCGTCGTTCATTCCGTCGAAGCAAGCTTGCCTGAGTTCATGAATATTTATGCTGGATGCTTCGGAAGAAGGAATTTTATCGATTTGGTGATAAGCTTCTATCAAACGTTTAAAGGCTTTTTCGGCTGCCTGAAGAGCATCGTTGGAGAAGTCGAGTGTGGAGCGATAATGAGCCTGGAGTATGAAAAAGCGGATAATCATGGGGCTGTAAGCTTTTTCGAGCTGGGGATGATTACCTGAGAAAATTTCATCGAGGGTGATGAAATTTCCGAGTGATTTGCCCATTTTTTGTCCATTGATGGTTACCATGTTGTTGTGTAGCCAGTATTTAACGGGTTGATTGCCATAAGCGGCCATACTTTGAGCAATTTCTGCTTCGTGATGTGGGAATATTAAATCCATACCTCCACCATGAATATCGAATTTTTCGCCCAGATATTTGTTTCCCATGGCACTGCATTCGAGATGCCAGCCGGGAAAACCTTCGCTCCAGGTTGATGGCCAGCGCATAATATGTGTGGGTTGCGCCTTTTTCCATAAGGCAAAATCATACGGACTGCGTTTTTCCGACTTTCCTTCTAACGCTCTGGTAAACGCAATCATCTCTTCTAACTTGCGTCCAGAGAGCTCCCCATAAGGATAATTCTTGCTGTATTTCTCTACGTCGAAATAAACTGAGCCATTTATCTCGTAAGCAAATCCATTGGATAAAATCTTCTTTACCAATTCCTGCTGTTCGATGATATGTCCGCTGGCCAAAGGTTCGATGCTGGGTCTCAGTACATTGAGCTGGTCCATATTGTAGTGGTAGCGGTTTGAATAATACTGGGCTACTTCCATGGGTTCGAGCCGCTCCAGACGTGCTTTTTGTTCTACCTTGTCTTCTCCTTCATCGGCATCATTTTCCAGATGACCTACATCGGTAATATTTCTAACATAACGCACCTGATATCCAAAAAATTTTAAATATCTGAATATCACGTCGAATATAACTGCAGGCCTGGCATGCCCCAGATGAGCATCCCCATAAACCGTTGGCCCACAAACATACATGCCTACATGTGGAGGATTGAGAGGTTCGAATAATTCTTTCTGCCGTGTTAAAGTATTGAAAATTTGCAGCCTGCTTTTCGATTCCACCATCTTACCTTTGTCTAATATGTTAAAGCCACAAAATTAAGGCTTTTCATGATGTGATGCTTACTTCATTACACATGCAGTGAAACGTTTAAGGCAGGAAGTAAAAAATCGTCAAGGTTTATTACTTTCGCACGTTTTATCCATTTATTCTAATGATGAAAAAACCTGCTATCCTTTTATTCATTCTGTTGCTAACAAGCCAATTTATATTGGCCCAACAACTCGATACTGTAAAAGATTCTCTTGTGTTGAGCCTCCAACAGGCTGATTCGCTTTCTGAATTCCTTCCTATCGTTTACTCCAACAAAGGATGTGGGAGATGTGTTACTGCAGAAAATTTTCTTCAATCTAATGGCATAGACTTTATTCATCTTAGCCTCGCATTGGAAGAAAACAGAATCATCATGTATCAGGTGGCTACAGGCCAGGCTGCTAAAACTAACATCTCCATTCTTTATCCAGTAATTATCTATAAAAAAGAAGTTTATTACGGCCAGACGCCTCTGCAAGAATATCTCGAAAGTTTGAGGGAAAAAATTCGACTTCAAGAAACCTCTCATACAAACTGAAATGCAATAAAAATTGAAATGTCCGTTTTTCAATGTGCTTTTCCACTCTTTTAAAATATTCAATGATTCTTAGATTCAAATGATGAAAAAAAGACAATTTCTACTTTTTTGCCTTTTGTTTCTTTTGTTGAAAACCAACTTGAAGGGACAAATGGCCCTATATGAATGGCGCGACCATTTACCATATCACAAAGGCTTATCTATTGCTTATGATGGTAAAAATGTCTATTGCGCTACTCCATATAGCATATTCTATTATAACCCCGATTATAATAGTTTGGAAAGACTCAATAAAGTGAATGGACTTTCCGATGCAAATATCATCGATATTGCCTATAGTAGCGAATATCAGACTCTGGTAGTAGCTTATTTGAACACTAATCTCGATTTGATAAAAAACGGTAATGTGATAAATATGGGTGATATTAAACGAAAACCCATATTAGGAAATAAAACCATTAACAAAGTAAGACTGTATGATAAATTTGCCTATCTATCGTGTGGTTTTGGAATTGTGGTGGTAGATATGGTGAAAGAAGAGATTAACGACACATGGTATATTGGGCCAGAGGGTTCACAGATTAATGTTTACGATTTAACTGCCGACGATACCTATTTTTATGCGGCCACCCAGATGGGCATCTACAGGGCCGAAAAAAGCAATCCTTTTTTGGCTTATTACGGTTCGTGGGAAAAACTGTCTAACATTCCAGTTCCCAATGGTGCGTACAATGCTATTCAGTATTTCGATGGTTATTTATTGGCCAATAACCACAATCCTACTTATATAGACGATACGGTTTTTGTTTATGATTTTTCAATCGAACAATGGTCGAGGCTTAATGTTTTTAATTATCCCGACTGTTATCGTATGGGAATTTCAGATGGAAAGATCATACTGAATTTCGAAGGGACCTTGCATGTATATAACAAAGGGATGAAATTTTTAATGGCCTCGTTTAATCCTTCGGGGCTATCGTTGCATCCGCGTGCCGGATGTTTCGACAAGGATGGATACCTGTGGATAGCCGACAATTCTTTAGGATTGGTGAAGACATGGGGTGAAGGATGGCATGGTGAGGCTTATTCACCCAATGGTCCTTTTTCGGCCAATGTATATGAAATGAAAATGAGAGAAAATGAACTTTGGGTAGCCAGTGGAGGACGAAAAAGTACTTGGGAAAATCTTTATATGACAGATGGACTCTATAATTACTCGGATGGGATATGGTATAATTTCAACAGTTCAAATGTAGCTGCCTTTGATAGCATATATGATATGGTTTGTTTGGCCATCGATCCATCCAATCCGAAGCACATTTATGCGGGTTCGTGGAGTAAAGGTTTAATGGAATTCAATAATAGAGAATTGGTTACTGTTTACAGCAAATACAACAGTCCTTTAGAAGGATTTGTAGCCGATCTGAACCGCGTTTTTATCAGCGGCTTGGCCTTCGATAGTAAAAATAACCTATGGGTTGCTAATAGTGGAGCTTCGTCAATACTGCATTGCCGGAAGCCCGATGGTAGTTGGCAGTCTTATAACTTAGGAGGGAATGCCAGCGGCTTAGATATTGGCGAAATGGTTATAGATGATTACGACCAGAAATGGATATTGATGCGTAAGGAACATTCTATACTCGTTTTCAATGAAACTATAACCGAAGGGAAACCATACAAAATTTTAGGTTCAGCTACAGGCGAAGGAGCAATCCCTGGTAATACGGTACTTTCTATTGCCGTTGACCTCGATGGAGAAATTTGGATTGGGACCGATGCTGGTGTAGCTGTTTTTTACAGTCCTGATGCGGTGTTTTCTGGTAATAATTTCGATGCCCAACGCATATTGGTCGAACAGGATGGCTATGTTCAATATTTACTCGAGAATGAATCGG
>ERZ795047.3460-NODE-3460-length-14078-cov-4.551309_pt1 | contig 14078 bp, 22 predicted proteins | sample MGYA00375131_ERZ795047 | MGnify/ENA primary metagenome ERZ795047 (study PRJEB30176, sample SAMN05720228) | activated sludge metagenome | isolation source: Anaerobic digester | place: Japan | collected 2015-05-20 ...
GGCTGGCTGGCCCTCGGGGTGGCACTCACTGTCGCTTCCGGATCGCAAAGCGCTGAGATGGAGAGCACCGCCAGAATCGGCGGCGAGAAAGTATGCGTACCACTGATCCTCAGTAGTTCCATCGCCCATAACCGTTGGAATTTCCCAGGCAACGCCGTTCGCGAATTCCAAGCGCCAAACACCGCCATTCACGTCGGATACTGTGGAGACAGTCCACGGCTCCTCGCTCACCGGCAGACCCAGCATTCGGCGGCCAGCATCCAGCATCATGGCGAGGGGGGTGTGAGCCCGGCCGAATACCATACCAACCGCTATCGGGAGCCGGTTTCGCACTCGCGCCATTTCGGTATCATATTTCCTCTTGATCTTGGCGACTATGTCGGCCGCGCGCTCCGCCGGAATCAAGATCATAAAGCTGCGCGGATCCTTAAGAATCGAAATAGCTGGGCAGTATTGGACGGAGTCCGGATCGACCTCCAGAATTCTTCCTCTGGCGATAGTAGTGAGCCTGGTGTAGCCCGCTTCATCGTTGTACTTGTCCTCCAGTACAGTGCATTGCTTTCCCCGAATCTTGTCTCTCAGCTTATCTGGCGAAGTCTCGTGAAATTTCGCTAGCCGCGCCAAGTTCTCGGCCGTGATGAACTTCCATCCACCCTCATCCGCAGAAGCAACTGCCAGTCGCCCGATGTCAGGAATTTCGAGCTGATAGGCGTGCGTCCGGACAGGCGGGTTATTGTGTCCGGCCAGGGGCTGCACCGTCAGCCGCCAGCGCATGGCGCAAGCCCGAATGACGCATCGGAGGATTTCGGTTTCAATTTCCTCCCAAAAGCGGGCTGTTGTATCCCAGATCCGGCGCAGGCGCGCAAAAGTCACTTCCTTGAACCGGAGAGATGGCGCCGAATTCACAACTAGCGAGCTTTGAGCATACCCACCGGGCTTGAGCCACTTGTCAATACCAAAACGCCCGGTTATCAGGGCGACACGACCGCTGACGTCCGCGACTTCATCCAGCCAGATGGTGGTTTCCAGCTTATTCAACCATTCTTCGCAGCGGTCATCGCGCAGAGCCTCACATGGCACACACACACGACGCTCTCTGGCCTTGCCTGATGGTCGACTCGGCGGAAGCCCCTGTGGTCTAAGGTTACAAACCGTGCAAACATCAGCCGGTTTCCCTACTTGCCACCAGCGGCGCATCGTCTGCGGCTTTGGCGTAACGAGTGCGACCGGCTTAGCCAGTTCCTCGGCGAGCCCAAGACCTTGCGCATGCATCGGACTCGCGGAAAGTCTCGGCTCGATTTCCAGTTTTACCGCTTTGGAAGCCTCGGAGCGTTCCCGCTGACGCGCATCGCCATGCACGGCTTCAACTGGAGTGACGAACGCATCTCGGATACGGGTCTCAATCAGGCCAAGCAGCACTTTGCCCTGTCTATCATCCCCGTCAAGATCCGGAACCACAAACGCGGAGCCGAACTCGTCCCGATATACTTCATTCCCGAGAGGATATTGCTGTTCGAGTAGCTCTCTCACCGCGTCGAGGCCGTGCGTTGCGATTTGCTTCCGCGCCAAAAGGTCGGGAAGCCTGGAAACGTGCTCGTAGAACGCAGGGCCATCCAACGCGATCCGTAGAATTCGCCATCTGAGATCCTTCCTTTCGGTCCACTTGCCTTCAAGGAGCATCTTTGCGAGTGCTGCCTTGAAGAATGCGGCCACCGCTAAGGAAACATCCCATAGCGTAATATCATTCAACGGCCTCCGAGTTTCGGCGAGAGCCAAGGTCATGAGTTCGCGAGCTTCCTCCACGTACTCATTTCTACCACTTTGCTGAATAGAGACCAGGAGGCTGTTGCGCGCTGGCTTCAGCGCAGCGGTATCAATTGGGCGTTCGTGACCAAAAACGGAGGCTTGGAAAACCTGCCGAGTCGTCTGTCTTGCGCCGTCACCGTCTAGGTTCTTATCGAGGGCAGAAACATGATGCGATGCTTCCAAAAGCTCAGTCAGTCGCGAGGTCGTTCCAAACAGATCTCGTATTCGGCGGGAATTATCCTCGTACCATTTCCTGTCTTGAAATTCAATGAGATCGGCAATGTGGTACGGGTATTGATTCCTGTCGTCAAACGGATGAGGAAGCGTGATCTCGGTCCTGCGCAACCACTGGGCGAACGCTCCGTTGGCCGGTAGGAACGCCGAGGTCAACGCAGGGTTCAAGTCCTTTAGACTCTGCTCGAACCTCTGTCGGACATCACGAGCGAGACTTGCTCGGCGGGTTTTGACAATGTCATCAAGGACGCCGACAACATGCTGGTAGCCGAACCGTACACCGCTATGTGACCAATTTATAAATTCCTCCCCGAACTTCCCGATGTTGTGGAGGAACGCTCCCAATTCAGCCTTCAGGATCTCTTGACGGTTTTGTCTAAGTATGTCGAGGTCGTAGGCATTCATCGCTACGCCCTCTCTCGGATTTGCGAGGCTAACTGCTGAGCCGCGCCCACAAGTTCGGAGAACCTGGTGAAACTGGCGGAGCCTCCCTTCAACACCGCGACTTCGATGATTCCGCGCTCGCCCACCAGCATGTCTGCAGCCGCGCCATAGCCGCTGCTCTTCTTGGCAGAAACGCCGTAATTTCGCAACGCGGCTTGAACGCAACGGGCAACGGTAATCAGGTCGTCCGCGACCTGATTCCGGAAGTGGGCAGGGCCGAGCGTCCGCGACCGCTCGTCACGTGGCGTCGCCAAGTACAACAACACCAGTCGGCTACGCGCTCCCCTAGGCACGCACTCGATACGAATCGGATTCTTGCCAACCCGACACACCCGGCCATGCGGGTTGATAATCTCCGTTGCGATTTGTGTGAAGAATGAAGTGAACGCGTAGATCCTGCCCTCATGCTGTTTAGCTGCCGACTCCTCACCTCCAAGATTCTTGGTTGCCTGCGGCCCAAAGAGCCGGTTCAACGCCTCGGGAGATTCGAGCAGGCACGCATTCCGCAATGCGCCCTTCCATGTAGCCCCCGCAATAAGCGGTAAGCCGAAGACCCGGTCTTTGCGCACAGGGTTTTCGGTCACAGAAAAAACGCGGTCATCACGGCTCAGATAGGGCGTTTCCAGGGCAAAGTCCGCCCGAAGGAAAAAGGACAACGGCGGCAGACTGCTCAAGTCGATACAAGCCGGCGTTCCAATCCCGAGTGGGTCGATCAGTCTGGCGCCGCGTTCAAGGCGCTGCCGGTACATCGATGTCTTCAGAAGCCCAGCGTAGATATCCTGGCCGAGAACCCTCGTGTCCTCACTCGCAGTCGTCTGCGCCAGCAGGTCGATGAGCGAAACCGGGTCGATCGAATTGCGCTTCAACGCCTGTACCTGCTCGCTCGTATAGAGCGGGAAAGCCGCATAGTAGTCGCTCACGGGACCTCCTTTTGAAAATCGCTCCACAAATAGGTGTTGTACCGGCTCCCTGCAAACATCTCAGTGACCACTTTCTCGATAGTACGCGTGATTGCCTGCCGCTGGTCCTCTAAGTTGCGCGGGACATGAACCCAGCATCTCAGGCGATACGGTTCGCTTGACGTGCGTCGGTACAGATGACTGACAAACACACGGCTGGCGGAACGGTTTCCGGTACGAGCGCTTGCACCGACGATATCCTCAGCACGCGGCCCTAGCACTTTCTTCAGTGCCGGTCGGATGCCTCGATCATGGCCTTCCTTTGTGCGAAAATCCCTGGCGCGGCTCTTGTAGCGAATATCGTAGGCAATCGGCAGAACTCGGTTAAGATAATCAGGTCTGACGGATGCAGGTATTCGTGTGCCACTCATGTAATCGCCGATGTCGCGTATTTCAAAGTCAAGGAATACCGTCTCGCTGACATTGAACCTGCCATCCGTTATGTGGTCGCGTTTGGGAAACGCAGTGATGAATTGGGCTAAAGCCGCTCGGTCAAACTGCGGAACTTCATGCCAATTGACCACTCCCCAGCCGTTTTGAGGTTTAGCACCCAAAGCTCCAAAGCGAACGATCGTATTGAGCAGGCCGCAAATAACCGCGTCAAGAATCACACTACCGGGCACTCGGTTTCCGGGTACGTGACGCGTGAATCGAAGCGTCAGCAAATCTCCCCATAAGACCTTACTGCCGGGGAACCTGTAAACACTCTTCAGCCAGTTTTCGTCGGACGGAGCGACTTCGGGAGCCGCTAAAACGCACCAATCGCTCGCATGCAATCCAGAACCGGTCAAGCGGAACCGCCGGGCCCAACCCGTCGTCCCGAAAAGCCAACAGGCCGGACAAAGATCGTGGAAGGGGCTTTTCTTTGGATCGGGATCATACTCACAAGGATCTTCCGTCGGGTCGCAGGCATCTCGGTCGAGAGCCCGCGCGATGCCTTCAAACCACCAGCGGAGCGATCCTAGTAACCCCGTGATTCGCAGGGAACTGCTGATGCCATGGGCATCGCCAGTCCATATCGGAGTTAGAGGTACAAGTTTCAGGTCCATAGAACTCTCACGTAGGATTTGGCTGAGCGTCAACTTCACTCGCTCCGCAAACTGAATAGTCTGGTGCGTAGTCGATTCTCGCCGGCGTTTCTTTCAGACGAGACAGGTGAGGGAATATGAGAGCAGCAACCATGGCATTTGGGAGGGTCAACGTCCACCACCAAGACGTTGCCGCGTCGGCAGCCGGCCAACAGTGATTGCACCGGTACGGTGCTGCTGCGTAAATGAGACTGCGCCAACTCAGACGGCCGGCTCTGGCCAGCCAAAGATGGCGATTCAGGATGCTTCGCATGGATCCCGTCCCCCCGTTCTTCCATGGTTAGCCCTTCCCGTTAAACGCGTTCCCGACCTCCAAGCGTCCAGCCTCAAGTACGGATCAGTGACGCGCGACTGTTTCTTATCACAAACGTGGTCACATCGCTACCAAAAGTAAAAGAGCCGCGCGTTTCTCGGTCTTTCAGAGCGACGTCAAGCGGCCATGTCAACTTCTTGATCGATGTACGGCGCCGTGGTCTGGTAGCCACGGAGACACGCCCAAGCGCGTCATCATCAAGGTCAGCCCTATCGGCTTCAATTTGGCCGTGGTTCGGTAACCACGGAAACTGGAGGCCAGGGAGCAGAAGTCATGAGGCGGAACCGGGCTTCAATTTGCCGTGGTTCGGTAACCACGGAAACCCGGCCAAATTGTCAAAGACCACAAGCGCTTATTCGCTTCAATTTGGCCGTGGTTCGGTAACCACGGAAACGATTTGGAAATCTCAGCGCCGCAGCGGGGACATATCGCTTCAATTTGGCCGTGGTTCGGTAACCACGGAAACCGCATGACCGGCGAGCACCCTGACGGTTTCAGGGGACGCTTCAATGGAGCCGTGGTTCGGTAACCACGGAAACGGGTCCGGGTGGTCTTTAGGTACCACGAATTTATGGGCTTCAATGGAGCCGTGGTTCGGTAACCACGGAAACTTTCCGGCGGCTCGCTCGGCAAGACGAGCACCACAATGCTTCAATGGAGCCGTGGTTCGGTAACCACGGAAACAACATGTCTATCCAGAGACAAACCACCTTCTGCGCGTGTAGCTTCAATGGAGCCGTGGTTCGGTAACCACGGAAACTTGCAGACCCGGTCTTCCCGGGGGTCGCACGTAGCCCGGCTTCAATGGAGCCGTGGTTCGGTAACCACGGAAACGGCGTGGATGGCAAGACGTATAGATGGGGCGAGTTTGCTTCAATGGAGCCGTGGTTCGGTAACCACGGAAACGGATATCGGGGCATACGCACTGTCATGATTGTGGCTGGCTTCAATGGAGCCGTGGTTCGGTAACCACGGAAACGCCAAACGCGCCGCTGAAATGCCATACAGAATTCCGCTTCAATGGAGCCGTGGTTCGGTAACCACGGAAACCTGTTCGGAAAGTTATGGATCATATCGACAAGGTTTAGCTTCAATGGAGCCGTGGTTCGGTAACCACGGAAACCTCCCGTCTTCCCACGTATCGGGATTAATGTGAACCGCTTCAATGGAGCCGTGGTTGGGTAACCACGGAAACCCCCTCTTACACAAGGAGAAATACAATGCCAGTAATTGCTTCAATGGAGCCGTGGTTCGGTAACCACGGAAACTGCCGAGACGTTGCACCTCATCCGCGAGATCGCCGAGCTTCAATGGAGCCGTGGTTCGGTAACCACGGAAACGGAGGTGATCCGGGTCCATGCCGCAGCCGAGACGGCAGCTTCAATGGAGCCGTGGTTCGGTAACCACGGAAACGTGATAACACATAGGGTTGCGTCCGTTATCCCAGGAGCTTCAATGGAGCCGTGGTTCGGTAACCACGGAAACATGTCCCGAGCTACCACACCGGGGACGGCATTGCGGAGCTTCAATGGAGCCGTGGTTCGGTAACCACGGAAACCTGAGCGGATTCGGCAAGCTCGGCGAATCCTTTGGGGCTTCAATGGAGCCGTGGTTCGGTAACCACGGAAACAAACCGCCTCCGCCACTCGATGATTGCGGGCGGGATATGCTTCAATGGAGCCGTGGTTCGGTAACCACGGAAACTGATGAACACAACAGGAGGGATAGAGACATGGAAACAGCTTCAATGGAGCCGTGGTTCGGTAACCACGGAAACCCGGCCGGTATTGGTGTCCCACTCCAGGTGGACGAAGCTTCAATGGAGCCGTGGTTCGGTAACCACGGAAACCGACGCCCGTCTGCTGCTGGGAGACTCCATAGAGCGAGCTTCAATGGAGCCGTGGTTCGGTAACCACGGAAACGAGATACACTCCTGAGACTGGTAAAGAGAGAGTCAGGCTTCAATGGAGCCGTGGTTCGGTAACCACGGAAACGAATTTTCGCGTGGTGTAGAGTGGCACTATCAATGTGCTTCAATGGAGCCGTGGTTCGGTAACCACGGAAACCGTAACGAAAGCCAAAGCGGGCATTCTCATCGGCAAAGCTTCAATGGAGCCGTGGTTCGGTAACCACGGAAACGCAAAACAGCCTGGGTTGACGGCTGCACCCTGGGCTAGCTTCAATGGAGCCGTGGTTCGGTAACCACGGAAACAAAAAAGGGTATTCCACCAGGTGGATGAACGCCCAATTCGCTTCAATGGAGCCGTGGTTCGGTAACCACGGAAACGATCTGCGGCGCCGCTCCGAGCCCCAATCAGTTCATCCAGCTTCAATGGAGCCGTGGTTCGGTAACCACGGAAACTTCGTTTCATTCAGGGCGTCGGATACGTACCGATAGCTTCAATGGAGCCGTGGTTCGGTAACCACGGAAACCCAGCCCCCCGGATGATCCAGTAGCAGTTCCAGCCGCTTCAATGGAGCCGTGGTTCGGTAACCACGGAAACGAGAGAAAGTGGATCGGTTAAACGCAGCCATCACCGAGCTTCAATGGAGCCGTGGTTCGGTAACCACGGAAACACGCCGCCGGGATCCGGGTACCCGGGGTCGCATAGAGGCTTCAATGGAGCCGTGGTTCGGTAACCACGGAAACTCGGCGAGTTCGAGGGTCAGAAGGTCAGGTTCCTGGCTTCAATGGAGCCGTGGTTCGGTAACCACGGAAACAGGTGCAGCCTTCCTCGTAGGAGGAGTAGGTCACCTGGGCTTCAATGGAGCCGTGGTTCGGTAACCACGGAAACGGCAAGGAGATAGGAAAATGAAAACGAGAGCCAAAATGAGCTTCAATGGAGCCGTGGTTCGGTAACCACGGAAACCCACGGGAAAAGTCTTTGCGATACAGAACAGACATGCTTCAATGGAGCCGTGGTTCGGTAACCACGGAAACGTGGCGCCGAGCTGCTTAAATTGCGCATTCATCCACGCTTCAATGGAGCCGTGGTTCGGTAACCACGGAAACATACAGGTTGCTGAGAAGTCCTTCTCGGAATTCGCAGCTTCAATGGAGCCGTGGTTCGGTAACCACGGAAACGTCGCCCCGACTCAAGGGTTGGCAAAGGCGATAATGCTTCAATGGAGCCGTGGTTCGGTAACCACGGAAACAAAAGGCTATTCGACAAAGTGGATGAATGCCCAATTGCTTCAATGGAGCCGTGGTTCGGTAACCACGGAAACTTCCGGGAAGGTGCAATCTGAGTTCAGGTTGTATCCGCTTCAATGGAGCCGTGGTTCGGTAACCACGGAAACCCTGCGCCTGGGACACCAGGGCTTTGTTCCTCCACCAGCTTCAATGGAGCCGTGGTTCGGTAACCACGGAAACACGACACTATCAACTTCTCGGGCGGGCTGAGGGGTGGCTTCAATGGAGCCGTGGTTCGGTAACCACGGAAACACGGACAGCCGCGGACCCAGGATCGTGAAGGAACACGCTTCAATGGAGCCGTGGTTCGGTAACCACGGAAACAGATAATTTGTACACAGGGTTGCGTCCGTTATCCCGCTTCAATGGAGCCGTGGTTCGGTAACCACGGAAACTTTATCACCCCGGCGGCACCTCTTCCGGCGGCGACGGCTTCAATGGAGCCGTGGTTCGGTAACCACGGAAACCTGGATGCATGAAGACTCAGCTTTCCCCAACGGTCAAGCTTCAATGGAGCCGTGGTTCGGTAACCACGGAAACGAGTGCTCTGCAACAGCGGCGTCAAACACCTTGCCGCTTCAATGGAGCCGTGGTTCGGTAACCACGGAAACAGGCAGTAGGAGCCGACCTCCCACTGCCGGGTCGCTCCTGCTTCAATGGAGCCGTGGTTCGGTAACCACGGAAACGGAGGAATGCCACGAGGATATCGGGGATGTCGTGGGCGCTTCAATGGAGCCGTGGTTCGGTAACCACGGAAACCCCACTTCGCTCGCGCATCGTGGCGCCCAACTCTTTGCTTCAATGGAGCCGTGGTTCGGTAACCACGGAAACAAAACAGGTCAGGTACGCGCTGCTCCTGCTTTCAAAAGCTTCAATGGAGCCGTGGTTCGGTAACCACGGAAACCGGCATGACCCGGCTCCGCCTCGCCGGGGCGCCACTTGCTTCAATGGAGCCGTGGTTCGGTAACCACGGAAACGTGATTGTGGGGGCGGTTTAACCGCTCCCGGTACTCAAGCTTCAATGGAGCCGTGGTTCGGTAACCACGGAAACGATGAATACCCACCCAAGGTTCTATTCTGGGAAAATGCTTCAATGGAGCCGTGGTTCGGTAACCACGGAAACCCGGACGGCGCCGCCCCCACCAATCATCCGGCGCAGGCTTCAATGGAGCCGTGGTTCGGTAACCACGGAAACAGGGGGCCACTCTGTCGTTCTTCCGGTTGGAGTACCGGCTTCAATGGAGCCGTGGTTCGGTAACCACGGAAACGCTTGAGCGAACGAATCCGTGCCATTTACTCCCCCCGCTTCAATGGAGCCGTGGTTCGGTAACCACGGAAACGGCGCCGCCCCCACAATCATCCGGCAAGGAGAAAGGCTTCAATGGAGCCGTGGTTCGGTAACCACGGAAACCGGGGCGCGCGTCAACGCTGAACACCCCCAGTGGACGAGCTTCAATGGAGCCGTGGTTCGGTAACCACGGAAACATGATGGCGAGACTGACCATCGCGGAGTGCCGGAAGCTGCTTCAATGGAGCCGTGGTTCGGTAACCACGGAAACGCCTTTATCCCGCGCTCTTGCCGCCATTTTCGCGATGCTTCAATGGAGCCGTGGTTCGGTAACCACGGAAACTAGGTGGGAGAGACCAACACCGTGCTTCCGGTTGTGGCTTCAATGGAGCCGTGGTTCGGTAACCACGGAAACTACACCATCGCCGCCTGTGTCAGGGAAGCAAAAAAGCTTCAATGGAGCCGTGGTTCGGTAACCACGGAAACGTGTTCCAGACGTTCGAGCAGCTTCACCCTGACTTGCTTCAATGGAGCCGTGGTTCGGTAACCACGGAAACCAGCAAGATACAGGCGCAAGTCCCCGACCCGGTGATCGCTTCAATGGAGCCGTGGTTCGGTAACCACGGAAACGAACCACTCTTATTGTTGCCATCTACGTGAGGAGAAGCTTCAATGGAGCCGTGGTTCGGTAACCACGGAAACCATCCGATCTCCGTGACATTGTGGGTGAGGCGCAATGGCTTCAATGGAGCCGTGGTTCGGTAACCACGGAAACTTGTCCGCGCTGGTAGCGCGCTTCGGATACAACCTGCTTCAATGGAGCCGTGGTTCGGTAACCACGGAAACCAACCTGCGGCTCGCGCCTGAAACCTGCCGCACCTCAAGCTTCAATGGAGCCGTGGTTCGGTAACCACGGAAACACGTTCTTCGGCTTCGCGCTCCCTACGACCAGCCTCGCTTCAATGGAGCCGTGGTTCGGTAACCACGGAAACGCCGCCAGCACTACCAGGCGCGCGCGCATGTCGCGGCTTCAATGGAGCCGTGGTTCGGTAACCACGGAAACCTGGCAGGATCGCCCAAGGCTCACCGTATACAGTCTTGCTTCAATGGAGCCGTGGTTCGGTAACCACGGAAACCAGGGTTGCGTCCGTTATCCCAGGAAAACGGATAGAGCTTCAATGGAGCCGTGGTTCGGTAACCACGGAAACTAGTGAGGCATCGGAGTGGTATGAGGATTCAGCCGCTAGCTTCAATGGAGCCGTGGTTCGGTAACCACGGAAACTGAGCTCTCGCATACGACGTTGTGCCGGAGCGGTATGCTTCAATGGAGCCGTGGTTCGGTAACCACGGAAACCATCCTGTATCGTCCACTTATCGTCCAGCGACTAGGACGCTTCAATGGAGCCGTGGTTCGGTAACCACGGAAACATAGTCTCCGACATGAAGTTGGAGTTCGAGCGCATCATGCTTCAATGGAGCCGTGGTTCGGTAACCACGGAAACCCGGCATCCGGGTCGTGGATGACTGGAGCCGCCACAAGCTTCAATGGAGCCGTGGTTCGGTAACCACGGAAACACACCAATCATGATCTCCGGTAAGGAGGAAAAACAGCTTCAATGGAGCCGTGGTTCGGTAACCACGGAAACCGGCCGAGGGATTAAAAGCGCACAAGAGATCCGGCCGGCTTCAATGGAGCCGTGGTTCGGTAACCACGGAAACCTGATTAAGCCACGGGTGCGACCGCCATACCCTAGTTGGCTTCAATGGAGCCGTGGTTCGGTAACCACGGAAACATCCGGCAAGGAGGATAGGAAAATGGCGACAGAAAAAGCTTCAATGGAGCCGTGGTTCGGTAACCACGGAAACTGTAATCGCTCCCCGCCTCATGGATATGGACCACGGGCTTCAATGGAGCCGTGGTTCGGTAACCACGGAAACTTCCCTCGCTGGACCTTCCAGTTCACCCGCTTCGCCGCCGCTTCAATGGAGCCGTGGTTCGGTAACCACGGAAACGCGATGTCCGCTCTATATGAAGACGCGCTTACAAAAGGCTTCAATGGAGCCGTGGTTCGGTAACCACGGAAACGGCGTCGGCAAGTCGGATCTGGTCGCCCAAGCCGCCGCTTCAATGGAGCCGTGGTTCGGTAACCACGGAAACAAAGGGTATTCAACGCGGTGGATGAATGCCCAATTGCTTCAATGGAGCCGTGGTTCGGTAACCACGGAAACGAGCTCTTGTGCGCGTTTAATCCCTCGGCCGATCTCAAGCTTCAATGGAGCCGTGGTTCGGTAACCACGGAAACTCGAACCTCCTGGGTCACGTCCTGAACCACCTCAACGAGCTTCAATGGAGCCGTGGTTCGGTAACCACGGAAACCAACGCACACACCTGGGCACGGAGCCGGTCTAAAAAGCTTCAATGGAGCCGTGGTTCGGTAACCACGGAAACTTCCGGCTGGAGTACCGCCGGAAACCGGGAGCCTGAGCTTCAATGGAGCCGTGGTTCGGTAACCACGGAAACAACGCCCGCCCAGCCGTCAACCAGGGTTTTCCCGGGGCTTCAATGGAGCCGTGGTTCGGTAACCACGGAAACCTAATTGTCCAGGGAGGAGTTGAATGTTCACATCGAGGCTTCAATGGAGCCGTGGTTCGGTAACCACGGAAACCGGGAGGAGCGGGCAACGGTTAACGCCTGAAACGCGGCTTCAATGGAGCCGTGGTTCGGTAACCACGGAAACGACACGGACGTTACGGAGGCGCTCGGAAAGATCACAGCTTCAATGGAGCCGTGGTTCGGTAACCACGGAAACGGAGGCGATCCTCAAGAATTGCGCGGGCACCTATATCGCTTCAATGGAGCCGTGGTTCGGTAACCACGGAAACTCAATCGCCCGCCGCGCCGCCGGCTGCAGCTGGACCTGGCTTCAATGGAGCCGTGGTTCGGTAACCACGGAAACTGGCCCAACCGATGGTCCATGCCGGCTGCTGACCATGGCTTCAATGGAGCCGTGGTTCGGTAACCACGGAAACCTCCACTTCGTGATCCACCCTCAGGGCGATATCGGGCTTCAATGGAGCCGTGGTTCGGTAACCACGGAAACTGAGGAGAAAGCGGTGCCTCAGTCGGAAACTCAAGAGCTTCAATGGAGCCGTGGTTCGGTAACCACGGAAACGCTTCCGGGAAGGTGCAATCTGAGTTCAGGTTGTATCCGCTTCAATGGAGCCGTGGTTCGGTAACCACGGAAACGCGACCCGCGAAGCAAAGCGCGAGATCCTCACCTCGCTTCAATGGAGCCGTGGTTCGGTAACCACGGAAACGCCCCTTGCCTGTCTTGGCAGAGCCGATACCCATGTTGCTTCAATGGAGCCGTGGTTCGGTAACCACGGAAACGTTCGGCGTGACAAGCAGGCGCCTGGCGAAAGCGAGGCTTCAATGGAGCCGTGGTTCGGTAACCACGGAAACGATCGCCTTGTCCTTGCCGCCGCCGCCCCCCAACAAGCTTCAATGGAGCCGTGGTTCGGTAACCACGGAAACCAGCGCTCGCGCCTCGCAGAGACTCGAGATGAGCCGGCTTCAATGGAGCCGTGGTTCGGTAACCACGGAAACGGGGACAGCGTGATGAGCACCGATTGGCTGAACCACCCGCTTCAATGGAGCCGTGGTTCGGTAACCACGGAAACCTCGGCGGGGCGCTCGATGTCCTGGTCGGGCTGATGCTTCAATGGAGCCGTGGTTCGGTAACCACGGAAACTAGCTGACAACTTTCGAAATTTCGCAGGAGGCACCTGCTTCAATGGAGCCGTGGTTCGGTAACCACGGAAACCGCCTTTTGCGACCGGGTCATCCGGAACGGCTGCCCGCTTCAATGGAGCCGTGGTTCGGTAACCACGGAAACCAGTTTCAATTCCGATAGTTGCCGCTGGGTGTTCTTGCCGGCTTCAATGGAGCCGTGGTTCGGTAACCACGGAAACGAAGTGACTGGAAAGCTCGGCCGGCTCGAAGCCTGGTCGGCTTCAATGGAGCCGTGGTTCGGTAACCACGGAAACCTGGACTTTGCGGCAGGTCTCCGCCCTTACCGGATACCGCTTCAATGGAGCCGTGGTTCGGTAACCACGGAAACGTCCTGTACCTGCTCGGTCTTCTTCCATCTCTCGGCGCTTCAATGGAGCCGTGGTTCGGTAACCACGGAAACAGCTCGCTAATGACCGACCAGTATGCGCGCTTGGCGCTTCAATGGAGCCGTGGTTCGGTAACCACGGAAACTCGTTTTCCTGCAGGGCCTCGACCAGGGCGGAATCGCTTCAATGGAGCCGTGGTTCGGTAACCACGGAAACACAGGCCTAGGATCCCTTGCGTCGCATTGCTGATCCCGGGCTTCAATGGAGCCGTGGTTCGGTAACCACGGAAACCAGAGACCCCGCGATCGAGACACTGGCCGCAGAAATCGCTTCAATGGAGCCGTGGTTCGGTAACCACGGAAACTACGAGACGGCCGAAGGCTTCGCAGCCCTGTTCTTGCTTCAATGGAGCCGTGGTTCGGTAACCACGGAAACACCAGAGTCCGTCGGCTGCCAACTCGTTATTTTCGCAGGCTTCAATGGAGCCGTGGTTCGGTAACCACGGAAACGACCTCTATCGGGTACGGCGACGTCCTCGGCCTGGGGGCGCTTCAATGGAGCCGTGGTTCGGTAACCACGGAAACGGTGGATTGGATTGGAGTGTAATTTTTCATCATCAAGCTTCAATGGAGCC
>ERZ795047.3462-NODE-3462-length-14072-cov-4.018192_pt1 | contig 14072 bp, 10 predicted proteins | sample MGYA00375131_ERZ795047 | MGnify/ENA primary metagenome ERZ795047 (study PRJEB30176, sample SAMN05720228) | activated sludge metagenome | isolation source: Anaerobic digester | place: Japan | collected 2015-05-20 ...
TGCATTTTACAAATTTGATGGGGATTACCGCAAGCTTGCAAATCTGCTCTCTCCTGCCATATCTGAAAAGGAAGCTCAGGAGTCAATAAAGTTGCTTCTTGAACTTGGTTTCATTTATAAAGACTCTGATGGAAATTACTCTTTGACCGATAAGTTTATTACCGGAGGAGGAAACTGGCGGATGCTGGCTGTGCGTCATTTCCAGCAGCAGACGATTCATCTTAGTGAGCGTTCCCTGATAAATGATCCTCCCGATATCAGGGATATATCCTCGTTGACCATATCTATTCCTGAAGACACCCTTGGAGAATTCCGTGAGATGCTTGCTGAGTTCCGTAAGACATTGCTGAGAAAAGTTATGGAGATCTCCAGGGAACCAAACAGGGTATACCAGCTTAATCTTCAGTTTATACCAGTGGCTCTGGTTGATGATATTGATAATGAGGACCTTGCTGATGAAAAGTAATAGCCGGCTGTCACTATGTTTATTGGTTGTAATCTCTCTGGTTATTCACAGATGTTCAACAGAAAACAGTCTTTCCGGAACAGCGGGTTCTGAAACCGTAAATACATTTACTTTGACTGTGCTTGACAAAGAAAATCAGCCTGTTTGTGGTGCATCGGTAAGACTGATCGAAAACGACCTTTGGCTCAGAAACATCTGCGAAAACAAAAGTGTGATATATTATAATGCAGTAACCGGTTCTGATGGTGCTGTCAAGATACCTTACGACTCATTTCCTGCCTCTGATATCAATCTGCTGATCGATTCCGGGAATTCAGCGTTGTTTTATCCATCATTTAAAATTGCAAAGAGCAGTAATGGAACCTGTGATACTGTTACACTGGAAACCGCGGCAGCACTGTCGGGTTCTCTGACTTTATCAACTCCTTTTCCGGTAAAGATAATGCTTCATGGTACAGATTATTCACAAGATATGGATCCCGATGATGGGTCATTTGATTTTTCATCGGTCGCACCGGGATTGTATAAGATACTGATCAGAGAAGATACACAGAGTTTCACGTGCGCAGGGATCGACAAAGTTGAACTCCTTGAGGGGGAGCATTTCAGAACGCAGTTAGCGGTTGATTTTTCAGGTACATTGGTTGATCATTTTGACGATGATGTAAATTTGATGTCTTTTCTTAACTCAGGCCAATGGTACATAACAAGATCGCCCAATGTTTCAGTCTATTTCCCTGCAGAAAGGGAAACAGACACCCTTTATATTCCGCTGCGGAGCGCTTTGGTAAGTGAGGGGGCTTATGAAGGGAACTCTGTTTATGTCAACTATAATACCGGTGGCGGCTCTTCCTATCTGATTATCGGGGCGCAGGTAAGCAGTATGGAAGCGGGTTTTACCCATATAGACACAGTTTCATTCATGGCAAAGGGAAATGGAAAGCTCAGTGTACGGATTCACGGCCTGGAAAGCAACAATATGCCTCAGGCAATTTGCAGTGTCAATCTCGATACTGTGTGGCAGAGGTTTACAATTACATCTGATCAGTACTTTATCAGCGATCCTCAGGATACTCTTGCCGGTTGGGAAGAAATCAGGGGACGCTTACAATGGATCGCGTTTCATCCGGGGTCTGATGGAAGTGAATTCTGGCTTGATGATGTCAGGCTGGAGGGGGTTACTCTGGATGAATTGATACTTCCTTGAATGTCTACCTGAATCCTTCAAAGAAGGCTGGATAAAAGGTCTCCACTATATATTTCCTCATTTCCAATGTTGACACTGTTGTCAACATTTTCTCCCCTCAAAGACATTTTTAACCCCATTCTCCATGCAAAATTGCTTATTATAAAACTCAAGGCCTGTAAAAATAGGTACAAGTTTCAAATGCGGGAGGTTTCATGAACAGACTATTATATGCAGGTGTTTCTATTTTGCTCATTGTGGCAGCAAGCATCTTTCCAAAAGGATTTACTGTTGACGGAACAAAACTTATCGATGCCAACGGAAATGAATTTGTCATGCGTGGAGTCAATTTTGCTTTCGCATGGTACATGGATAAAATCAACGAATCGATTCCTGCAATTGCCAAAGCAGGCGCAAACACCGTAAGAATAGTTCTCTCTAACGGGGTCCAGTGGACTAAAACCACTTCCCAGCAGGTCACAAATCTCCTTAATGCCTGCAATGAACACAAGATGATTGCGGTTCTGGAGGTACATGATGCAACGGGGAGAGACAGCAAGCAGGATCTTATGTCGGCAGCGAACTATTTTGTGGAAATCAAATCTGTACTTACAGGTAGAGAGGACAGAGTAATTATAAACATTGCAAATGAGTGGTATGGAAGCTGGAATACGGATCCATGGGCTGATGGTTACAAAGATGCAATTGTGGTTATCAGAAATGCCGGGATGAAACATACGATTATGATAGATTGTGCCGGTTACGGGCAATACCCGCAATCTATTCACAGTAAAGGTAAGGATGTGTTTGACCATGACCAACTCGGTAACACCATGTTTTCTATCCACATGTACGAATACTCCGGTTCTGATGCGCAAACTATTAAGAAAAATATTGACAATGTTCTGAGTCAGGGTCTTGCTCTCTGCATAGGTGAATTTGGATTCAGACATACAAGCGGGGATGTTGATGAACAGTACATTCTTGATTACTGCCAGGAAAAGGGTGTGGGATGGCTTGCGTGGTCGTGGTGCGGTAATGGCGGAGGTGTTGAATATCTTGACCTGGCAAATAATCATGCAGGTACAAGTCTCTCAGACTGGGGAAATACGGTTGTCAATGGGAGAAACGGCCTCAAGCAGACATCAAGGGTATGCACCATATTCGGCGGTACCAGAACTGTGAAACCTATGGTTTCTGTAATCTCAAATAGCAGAAACATGTATCAGGTTTATGATTTACACGGAAGGGTAATTCAGAGGTCATTATTGCTAAATAAAACTGTACCCTCTGGAAAACTGGGCAGTACAGGTGTTTCGGTATTGGGTGGTACAGATGGCATTAAGATATATCAAAACAGAAAAATTTTGAACATTAATTGACCACGGTTTAAGTTAATGAATAGAAAGTGTCAAGTTGCTGCAGGGACCGTATCCTGGCCTCTGCGCCCCTGTATTAAAATCGGAATTAATTATTATTCAGCTTGAAAATTCTCCTGAATCCGCCTAAGAAGCAGCAATTTTACTTATTGTCGAAATAGTAAACCAGATGGTCTGCTTCTTTCACCACGCTAAAAAGTAAAAGAATATTAAAAGAAAACTGCAATTCAAGAACAACTTAAAAACCCCACTATTTGCTTCCCATATTGCCGGAGAACTATATTGGTACACCATTTAAAAAGTTAATAGAACAATTTTGTTCGTCAGCAGTGCTATGATGCAGTTTAAAGTTGTTTTTGCAGTTTTTGCTTCTATACTTCCACTCCCATCTAATAAACAGACTCTGGACAGTATACACCATCACTTTTCACTATTAACCCGGCAAGATAACCTCCATAAAATCCGATTTATAAAGCTATGTCTCTACTATTGATCTGCACCGCGATGGTTTTTGCGGTTATAAGTGGATTCCCGGGTCTTCTTCCATATTCTTCCAAATGGGGACAGAAGATAGCTTTTGCACTGATGAGTGTCAGCGCGGTTACCGGACTATTAGGCAGCGGACTGGTCTTTTTTTTAAATAGTAATCCAACATTCACATTCCCCTGGCCTGCGGTAGGAAACTGCATAATCGGTGTTGACGAACTGAGTGCTTTTTTCCTTATACCTGTATTTCTTATCGGAGGACTCGGTTCCCTTTACGGACTGGGATACTGGCCCCAGGACAAACATCCATCTAATTCAAGAAAACTGCTTCTGTTCTGGGGATGGATGGTGGGGGGGATGGCATTGCTGCTTGTCAGCAGGGATGCCCTTGCTTTTCTGCTGGGATGGGAACTGATGGCGCTCTCAGCATTTTTCCTGGTTACTACAGAGGATAATCATCTGGAAAACAGAAAGGCCGGATGGATTTATCTGATCTCTACCCATCTGGGAACGCTCTCACTTCTGGCACTCTTCTCTCTGTGGCGCTGGAAAAGCGGTTCTTTCGCATTGCAGCCCATTACTGAAAATTCTATAAGTGTTGCACTGATGAATGTTTTCTTTCTTCTCGCTATCATTGGTTTCGGATTGAAAGCCGGTATCATGCCTTTTCATTTCTGGTTACCAGCCGCACATGCAACTGCACCCAGTCATGTGTCAGCAATACTTTCCGGTGTTGTACTCAAGATGGGAATCTATGGTCTGGTAAGATGGTTCTCTTTGTTTCCGGAAATTCCGCATGTCTGGGGAACCATAATAATTATCCTTGGCCTGATAAGCGGACTTGCAGGTGTTCTCTTTGCCATCGGTCAGCATGACATAAAGCGGCTCCTTGCTTACCATAGTATAGAGAATATCGGTATCATTCTGATGGGGCTGGGGATCGCCCTGCTGGGAAAATCCTTTGATAAACCGGTACTGGTCCTGTTAGGGATGTCCGGTTGCCTTCTGCACGTCTGGAATCACAGCCTTTTCAAGTCCCTTCTCTTTCTGTGTGCGGGTTCCGTAGTTCACAACACACAAACCCGCCAGATAGACCAGCTAGGAGGACTTGCAAAGTCGATGCCCCTGACAGCGGCCATGTTTCTGATCGGCGCAGTTGCAATCTGCGGCTTGCCGCCTCTCAATGGCTTCATAAGTGAACTCTTTGTTTACCTGGGATTCTTAAGGATTGTCGCCGACGGCTCTCATCTTTTGACAGTCGCACTTGGCATACCGGCACTGGCGGCTATCGGAGCCTTTGCTGTTTCCTGTTTTGTGAAAGTATATGGAGCCGTATTTCTGGGTTTACCCCGCCACAACCATTCAAATCATCAGGAATCTCCTCTGTTTATGACAGTACCGATGATGATCCTTGCGGGGATTTGTGTTGCTATCGGAATTGCACCGATGCTTTTCACACCTGTTCTCTCCAGGGTAGTTGCGATCTGGAATCCATCAATGCAGTTGGGTGGAATCAGTCTGAACACTGCCGCGCCTTTACTACAGATCAGTTTGATTTCAATAGCTCTGATTGTTGGTGTACTGATAACCGGTCTGGTCGCTGTTGACAAAAAGAGAGCCAGATATGCGGTAACCTGGGATTGCGGATATGCAAAACCGGATAGCCGGATGCAGTACACTGCTTCGTCATTTGCTCAATCTATAGTTTGTCTTTTCAGTTGGGTACTTCGTCCCCGCGAGCATAATCCTCATTTGAAAGAGTATTTCCCTAAATCTCAGAAAATGAAAAGTCATATTGACGAAATAGTTTTAAGCAGAGTGCTTGTTCCGGCTAGTAATACATTCGTACGTTTATGCAGGTTTTTTCACAGGTTTCAGCATGGATTGATACAGCATTACATACTGTACATACTTATTACCCTGTTTCTGATGATATGTATTCAGATGCCATTTAAAGAACTCATTTACCAATGGTTTAGAAACTGATAAGAATGAATACCGGAGCTTACAATTGATAGTAATTCATCTGCTTTTATTGATTCTTATGCCGCCGCTTCTCTTCGGTGTTATCAATAAGACAAAGGCCTGGTTTGCAGGCCGGACAGGGATGCCTTTACTACAGCCATACTATGACATAATAAAACTGATGCGTAAAGGAATGGTTATAAGTGATACAACAACCTGGATCTTCCGATTCGGTCCTGTTATAACACTGATGACCGTGTTTATCGCAGGTCTTCTGGTTCCGATGGGGAGTTTCGATGCACCTTTTTCTTTTACGGGTGATCTGATACTTTTTACTTACCTTTTCGGATTGTCCAGGTTTTTTACAACTGCATCAGCTCTGGATACTGGTTCATCATTTGAGGGCATGGGATCATCCAGAGAGGTTACTTTTGCCGCATTCTCCGAACCTGCTCTTTTTTTCGCATTCGCGGCACTGGTAAAGATGTCCGGTTCTTTTTCTCTGTCCTCCATGCTTCACAGTCCGCTTGAAGAACTTTCTATTGACATTGCGGCACCGCTGGTTCTTCTGGCAATCGGACTCTATATTGTCATGCTGGCTGAAAGCTGCCGGATACCTGTCGATGACCCCAATACTCATCTTGAACTCACTATGATTCATGAAGCAATGGTGCTTGACCACAGCGGTCCTCTCTTCGGTATCATAAGTTATGCTTCCGCGCTCAAGTTGTTTATACTTGGCACAGTTCTTTTACATGTAATCTTTCCGTTCCGTATCAGTATATCATGGGTAAATTGGCTGCTCTATATTCTGGAGATGCTGGTATTGGCTGTTTCAATTGGTGTTGTAGAATCGGTTATGGCAAGATTGCAGATGAAACATGTGCCATATTTGCTGATCAGTGCGATTCTTTTTTGTGCTTTCGGGTTTGTCCTTATATTCAGGTGATTACCATGACCAACTTAATAAACTCCCTTCTGGTACTTATCCTGGCTCTCAATCTATTCGCTCTTGGGTCAAGTCGTATCCAGTCAATAATTCATACGGCTGCCATTCAAGGAGTACTGCTGGGTTTCCTTCCTTTGTTGGTTCACTCGCATTTAAACCTCTCTCTCCTGTTTGCTTCGTTAACCGCGATAATGATTAAAGGAGTACTCATCCCGCACATGATGTCCCGTGCTTTGCGCAATGTCCAGATCAAACTGGAGGTGGAGCCGCTGATCGGCCTGATGCCATCACTGATGCTGGGAGCCATTGCCACAACTTTCGCGCTTCTTTTTACCAATCAGATGCCGCTTGTAGCTGAACACACTGGTAAACTGATAGTCCCGGCTGCGATTTCCACTATGCTTACCGGTTTTATTCTTCTGACCACCAGGTTCAAAGCCTTAACGCAGGTAATAGGTTATCTGATCCTGGAAAATGGCATCTATATCTTTGGGATTCTGTTGATGGGTGCCATGCCCATGGTGATTGAGATGGGTGTTCTTCTCGATGTGTTCGTGGCTATTTTTGTAAGCTGCATTATTATAGGTAAAATAAACAAGTCTTTTTCCACCATGGATACACGAATGTTGAGCTCACTGAAGGAATAGCAGGTTATGGCCTTTTTGCTTATCTTTTTTCCTCTCGTGATGGCAGGTACTGCTGCCATTTTTCCGTCAAACCGCTGGCGGCCTCTGTTTCTTCCTCTGACTGCCATTCCTCAGATCTTCTTTACAATATTAATTCTCTTTATACCTGAACTGAGTGTAACTAATTCATGGCTGGTATTGGATTCGCTCGGGAAAATTGTGCTTCTCCTGGCAAACACTCTCTTTTTCTTTTGTTCTCTGTATGCTGTTCCATATTTACAATATAGGAAAGAGAGAGATAATCGGGTGTTCAGTGCCTGCATGACAGCATTTGCGGGTACTGTCAGCCTGGTAACCTGCTCACAGCATCTGGCTCTTATGTGGGTGGCTATTGAAGCGACCACGCTTGTTACCGCACCTTTGATTTACTTTAATCGCAACCGGTTGTGTATTGAGGCGATGTGGAAATACCTGCTTATCAGTTCAGTTGGTATAGCCCTGGCATTGCTTGGAACATTTTTCCTTGCCTACTCCTCTATGCACGGGGGACAGGAAGCAACACTGTTTTATGTTACGCTTTTAAAAAATGCCCCGCATCTTTCCAAAACATGGCTGCACCTCTCTTTTGTTCTGCTTTTTATCGGTTACGGTACTAAGATGGGATTAGCGCCGATGCACACCTGGAAACCCGACTCCTATGGTGAATCCCCCGGAATTATCGGGGCAATTCTGGCCGGAGGGCTTACCAGTTGCGCTTTTCTGGCATTATTGCGTATCTATCATATTTGTCGTGTTGCTGGTGAATTTGCCTACATGTCAAAAATCCTGCTTTTTATGGGACTTATCTCGATGGCAACTGCCGCATTCTTTATGATAAACCAGCGTGATCTGAAACGGATGCTGGCGTATTCGAGTATAGAACACATGGGTATTTTGACAATTGGATTGGGAATCGGCACTCCAGCTCTCTTTGGAACCCTGTTGCATATCATTGCCAATGGATTGACAAAAGGAGTTCTCTTCCTCTCGGTTGGAAATATTCACCGCGCTTTCGGGAGTAAAAATATAGACCAGGTACGCGGAGCTCTGCGCCTGATGCCGGTCTCCGGGGCCCTGTTTCTCATCAGTTTTCTGGCAATTACCGGCTCTCCTCCGTTTGTACCCTTTGTCAGTATATTTTCCATTCTCAATGGTGCGTTCGAGGCCGGGAAATATACAACCGCAGGTTTGTTTCTGATTTTCCTGTTACTGGTTTTCATAGGAATGGGAGCACCGATTCTCAAAGCACTGCAGGGAAGTTCACCTGTTCCAGACAAAGAGAAAATGATTTACCGTGACACCTTTGCTTCATATTTACCGATTATTGGATTGATGATTCTTGTGTTTCTTTTCGGAGTATATATTCCCTCTCCTTTGTCAGAGCTGCTTAATGATGCGGTCGGTTATCTGGGAGGTCAGCCATGACTGTTTCTGTATCAGAAAAGATTACCGGATCACTGTATGCGTACACATCCAATGGGTCTGAGCTTGCTCTGGATGAGATTCCTGTACTTTCCACGGAAGAGTTCAATAAACTGATCCTTTCAGGTGTTTCCGATGGGCTGCGTGTTTCCTCTTTTTTCGGAGCTGCTGAGACCGGATCAAAGCATAAACTCTATGCTGTGCTGTCCGATGATAAAGAGAGCTCTCTTAAAATAAGCAGCACAGAAATTGAAAAAAACGAGTTTCTCTCGTTGACATCTCAATGCCCGCAGGTACATCTCTTTGAAAGGGAGATCGCGGAACAGTACGGATTAAAACCGGTCAATCATCCGTGGCTTAAACCTGTACGTTATAATCAAGGCATGACAAACGAAACACAGCAGATCCTTCCTGCAGTCGGGGATTTCTACAAAATCGAGAGTGAACAGGTGCATGAGGTCGCTGTGGGGCCTGTACATGCCGGGATAATCGAACCCGGGCATTTCCGTTTCCAGTGTCACGGTGAAACCGTTTTTCATCTGGAGATTGCGCTGGGATACCAGCATCGGGGTATCGAGAGAGCATTGCAGGGGGAATTCAATAAGAAAAGCATCCATTATGCTGAAAATACAGCCGGCGACTCCACAATCGCACACGGTACCTGTTTTTGTCAAATAGTTGAGTCTCTGAGCGGGTCAGAGTTGAGTGCCCGGGCTCAGGCGATTCGCGGTATTGCCCTGGAACTTGAAAGACTGGCTAATCATGTGGGTGATCTGGGTGCATTGTCCGGTGATGTCGGATTTCTGCCGACTGCCAGTTTCTGTGGCAGAATACGCGGTGAATTTCTCAATATGACTGCTGTACTGTGCGGGAATCGGTTCGGACGCGGGTTGTTAAAAGCAGGTGGAGTCCGTTCCAACCTTAATCAAGCCCATATCGATGACCTCCTTCGCAGACTCGACGGGGCAGAGAAAGATGTTACTGTTGCAGTGGATCTGCTATGGGATACTCCATCGGTGATGGCCAGGTTTGAGAATACAGGCACACTTACAGCCCAGAATGCGATTGATCTTGGACTCGTGGGGCCGGCAGCGAGGGCAAGCGGGCTTATACGTGATGTCAGGAAGGATCATCCTGCTGGTATCTACTGTTCCTCAAATATCCCCGTCGCATCATGTAAATCAGGTGATGTCTTCGCGAGGGCGCATATAAGATGGCTGGAGATTAAAAATTCCCTGCAGTTTGTAAGAGAGCAGCTCAGAAAACTTCCTGAAGGGAAGATTCATGTAAACTGCGGCAGATTGAAACCCGACCGGATAGCGGTTTCGTTGAGTGAGGGATGGAGGGGGGAGGTCTGCCATACAGCTATTACAGATGAGAACGGGAATTTTCTGCGTTATAAAATTGTGGATCCGTCATTTCATAACTGGACCGGGCTGGCCATCGCTTTACGTAACCAGCAGATTTCAGATTTTCCCTTGTGCAACAAGAGTTTTAACTTATCATATTGCGGGCACGATCTGTAAATCTGAAAACAGGGGAAATTCGTTAAAGGAATTTGACCGATGTTAAAAGAGTTATTGGCAAGATTGCAGCAGAAACACAGGACAATCAAATATCCCGATGCTCCGCCGCCTGAGATGCCGGAGCGGTTCAGGGGAAGACCCTGTATTGAGAGTTCAAAGTGTAGTCTCTGTAAAGACTGTGCTCAGACTTGTCCCACCGATGCCATCGAAGTGAGCGGGAATGTCACAATAGATCTTGGGAAATGCCTTTTCTGCACCGATTGTGAGGATTCCTGCCATCAACAGGCCATATCCTTTACTAAAGATTACAGGTTATCTTTCAGCAAACGCCAGGATCTGACTGTATCCTCAGATCAGAAGGAACTCATTCTGGCAGAAGCTCTGCAGGAGAACATAAGGAGGCTTTTCGGACGATCGCTGAAACTGCGTCAGGTAAGCGCAGGAGGGTGTAACTCCTGTGAGGCGGATGTAAATGTGTTGAATACTGTGGGATGGGATCTGGGGCGATTTGGAATACAGTTTGTGGCCTCACCGCGTCATGCCGACGGGATCCTGGTAACCGGCCCGGTTACACAAAACATGAAGCTTGCTTTACAGAAAACATACCAGGCTGTTCCGGAACCAAAAATCGTGATTGCTGTTGGTACCTGTGCTATCTCCGGTGGAATCTTCGCTGGACATAGAGAGTGCTGTGATGGTGCCGGGGATGTTATTCCGGTGGATCTTTTTATTCCCGGCTGCCCCCCGCATCCTTTGACTGTTCTGGATGGGTTGCTGAGACTGCTGGGCAGGGGAGAGCTTCAGAAATCACCTGCTCTTTAAAAAATCCACACTCTGAATTTCTGCCCCCCCCCAAAAAAAACCTCTTGCCTGATAAAATCTGCTAATGAAGCATCGTCTATTTACAAGCACACTCTTGCCTCCACGTCATTCCCGAGAAATCGGGAATCCAGTCTTCACATTCCATAATTGATATGAGAGAATTGGAAAAAACTTGAGTCATTGAACTGGCAGCACATAAAAAAAGAACCAGCCGGATTTATCCGGCTGGTTCTTAGAATGGCAGACTGTGGCTTGCAGTTTCCGCAAGCTGCAACAGATGAAACCTATTTAACTATAGATACCATCTGGCTGTGAGATAATCCCGCTGCTTTAACAACAAGCAGATATGATCCGGCTGCATTTGTCAGTTGACGTAAATCCATTGAGTATAAACCTGCGCTCTGGTGCCGGGTTGAGAACTCTGAATGCAAACGTCCATTGACATTGTAAATCTTGAAAGAAACAGGTCCGGCTTTTGGCAGTGTATAGGTTATCAGTCCGTTGTTAGAGATCTGACAATTGAAACCACTGCTCATGTTCTGAACAGGAAAGACTATCGGGAGCATTGGATCAACCTCTGGAGCGTTCCAGAGTCTTTTCAGCAGATCCATCTTTTTAGTGTCAACGCCTGTCCATGTTCCCCAGCCTTCAGTGTTGGATTGGGGATGATAGGAAGTCTTGAAAATACCGTAGGTATCTGCTGACTCAGGGTTAATTGACCAGTAAAAAGTATTGACAATGCCCATCTTGATCAGATAGTCTACAAAAGCGTTCTGCCACTGTTCATCACTGTTTTTGTTTGTAAGATAGCTGTAACGATTTACATGGCGGGATTCTGATTTTGCGGGCCAGTCCATGTTACCACCGAATTCTCCGATGCAGAGAGCATATCCCATGGATCTGAGGTAACCGAAGTGTTCATTCCATCCCTTTTCGAGTATCTCCGGCTGGATTACGATTTGACATTTGGCATCACCGAAAGCATCTTCAACAAGGCCTGCACACTCAGGCTGGGCCTCCAGATCAGCAAACATCGGTTGTGTACATACGGAAGGTCCATAACAATGCGGTGAATAGACCAGTTTGCTCTTAGGTATTGAAGGAGGATTGCTGCCGGCTTCATAGAGATTCTCACCCCAGTTGGGATTTGAAGAGAGATCACCATGAGGAGTATCGGCTTTTGTGTCAGGTGTATCATCCTGGGCACTGTTAGAGCCACCAATTCCCTGGGCGAAAATGAGGATGTTGGGATTTACGGAGCTGATTGCTTCGTAAGCCATTTCGATAAGAGTTTTCCATTCACTCCAGCTATAATCAAACGGTTCATTGAAAATATCGATACCCATGATATTGTCTACACCGATTTCTTTTCCCAATCCGGCGAGTGTCTTGAGATCATTGAGCCACTTCTGTACATCGTAAGGCTGAATACGGGTAACTGTACTGGGGTTGTTGGTGGCTGCGCAGGAACATTCCTCTCGGGTATACGCATAATTCTCACGTTTGGCATCTGCAAAAGGTGGACGGGCATCAAGACGTCCCGCTCTCCAGCCAAGGTAATTAGAGCAGGAGTGCATGTCCAGAAGAACATAGAGACCTGCTTTGTCGCATGCTTTTATGACTTCCTTCAGTGCTGTAAAGGCACCATTTATACGTACAGACTCATCGTTTTTCAGAAAAGGTTCCCTGCCCTGAGCATCGCTGTCATCTAGAGTCTGAGGAGAAACAGGCATTCTGATACAGTTAAATCCAAGATTTTTAATTTCAGTTGCATCTTTGTCCAGTGTTCGACCGCTGGGTGACCAGAAAACATTACCTATATATAATTCCATCGGGGCACCTCTGGGATTTTTCTCATCGTTGGGAGATTCATCCCGGCCTTCAAGGCCAAACCACGATCCACCCTTGACACGGAATAAAGAACCGTTAAGAGTAATGTTGCCTTTGGAATCTACAAGCCACTCATTGGCTGCCTGGGTTGTTGTGGTGGTGATAAGTGTCGCTACGGCTGTAAAGAGAGTTATCTTTTTCCAGCTATGCTTCATTTTGAGCCCCCATATGTGCTGAGAGAAAAGTTAAATTGATAAAACGAGAAGGTCACGATAAAGCCTGAACCATTTTTAAAACTTTGTGTTAATGCCAAATATGGAGGTTCAAAAAAAATTATCAAATATAAAACAGGAACGGCTTCCATTTTGATACATTTGATCTAATTAATACCTAAACTCTTCTAATTCTTTCAATCCGAAAATTTTCCTTTGCTTTTGCATTGGAATTCTCCCTGAATGGTAAGTACAGATAAGGAGTAGGTTTCTGAGATTCTCTTAAAATGAATAATTCTCTAATTATTAACTTATAAAATGTACGACGCAAAAAACAAACGGTTTCTGTAACTCCCATATTGCAAAGCACTTACAGGCTCACAAGATCACGCTTTTTCAGCCTACTTATTTCTGCCCCCAAATCCTCCAAAGGGGGACTTAAGAGATTCGTTACGAGAGTATGTTTGCAAGTAAGTCTTATTTGAAGAGTAAGAGAGTTACACGCGAAGGCGCAAAGGTGTGAAGAGGAGAAAAGAGAATGGAAATAAATAGAAGATTGGAATGATTATAAAAGAATTAATAGTGAATTTCAGGGAATTGTACGATGGTTATTGCTATATTGATACTTTAAAACCACACTCCAGCCTCATATCATTCTTGCTGAAAAAAAGAATCCAGTCTGACATAATTCACAACCCCCGCATCCACTCCGGAGTAAGCTCCAGTTCACCCCTGAGAGCTGTATCGATGGTATCAAGGGCGGTTTTTTTATCTCTGGGGAGCCTTACACGGAGAGGGAGGTAGTTTGATGCGTGGTTGGCATAGAAATACCCCGGACGAAGTTCAGTGTTTTCCAGCATGGTGCGGATTTCCATGAGATGTTCCCTGGGGGTCAAGGGTGTGAAAAGCCCACCACTGATCCAGTTATATAGAGGGGTATTCTCAAGGGGCATGAGACTCAGGACCCCAACGTACTGAGGGTTCATCTTTGTAAGCGCTTCTCCGGTCTTCTGAGCATGTATGGATGACCGTTCTTTGCCTGCAAGCCCGGAGATCACGGTGACAAAAAGGTTTATCCCTGCCTCCTTTGCCCTGAGCCCCTGCTCGATAATTGCTTCCGAATCCCCCCACTTTCCCATTTTCTTTAAAGTTTCATCATCACCC
>ERZ795047.3467-NODE-3467-length-14062-cov-4.953595_pt1 | contig 14062 bp, 5 predicted proteins | sample MGYA00375131_ERZ795047 | MGnify/ENA primary metagenome ERZ795047 (study PRJEB30176, sample SAMN05720228) | activated sludge metagenome | isolation source: Anaerobic digester | place: Japan | collected 2015-05-20 ...
CGCCGGCCGCCACGAGCGCCCGGTCCCGGCGGCCCGACCCGCCCGGGACGTCGCCAGTGTGCTGGCTGAGGTAGACCTTGAGCACCGGACCGCGGTCGTCGGCGAGGTCGACACCGGCCCAGAGCCAGAACCGGCAGCCCGCAGGGACCGGCAGGGACCCGTCAGCGAGTACCCCGACCGCGTCGGACGCCTCCGCCCACGCCGACCCCACCCCGAGCAGTGCCGCGGTCCGGCCCGCCGCAGCGAGCCCGGACGCCAGCCGCGCCGCCGGTGGCAACCGCGGGTCTCCGACGTCGGTGGTCAGCCGGAGCCCGCGGGTCGCCGAGGCGGAGAACTCCACCGGCTGCCCGCCCGCGAGGCTGGACAGCTGGGCGCTCGGCCATGGTGCGGGGGCGGCCAGGCTCTCCTTAGTGAGGGCGCGGAAGGTGGCGGCGGCGCGGCCCGGCTCGGCGAGCGTCGCGGCGGCGACAGAGTTCACGACCGCGTCCCAGCGCTCGTCGCGCGGGAGCGGGCCGGGCCTAGAGCGAGAACCAGCAGTATGCCGGGGCACCCGCCCCGCGGGCCGCCCACCTGCTCCGACCGCCTCGAGCCCACCGAGGGCGACACACGCATGCAGGACGGTGGCGGTGGTGAAGACGCCCCGCGCGTCGACCGTCTCCAGCGGCGGGTCGCCCCCACCCTGGGGCGGGACGAGCACCACGGTGTCGCCGGCCCACCCCCCGAGTGGGTGGCGCCGCTCCCACAACCGTCCCAGGGCAGTCGCATCAACGGCCCCGTATGCCGCCCCCGCCCACACCGCCGCCGCGAGCCCCGCCGTCCCGCCCCGAGCGAGCGACGCCGGATCGAGCAAGGCCGCCCGCGGCATCGCGAGCCCAGCGGCGGCTCGGGCGGCGCTGACCAGCGCGGTCGGATGGGCGACCCCCGGCCACCACAGGCTGGTCCAGCCCGCGGGCGCTGAGTCCGTCCTGTCCCCCGGGCCCCCATCGGGCGTCGCGAGATCGGCTGCCGGAGCGCACCAGCGCTCCAAGCCCCCTCGGAGGTCCGCACGGCTGATCCGCCCCGCCTCGTACTGGGCGAGCAGAGCGATGGCGCTGACCTCCGGGCTCGGCGCGGTCCAGGTGCCCAGGGCCGGGTCGCGGTAGGTGCGGTACCCGCCCTCGGTGCGGTGCGCGTCGAGAAACGCCCAGGCTCGATCGGGGACCGGCGCCGACGCGCTCGCGAGCAGCCGGATCACCCAGGCGGTGGAGTCGACATCGGGGCGGGTCGACGCGGACCACCCCCAGCTCCCGTCGCGCGACTGGCCCCGGACCGCGGCCACCGCACCCTCGACCGCCGCACCCGCAACCTCCCGCAGCTCACCCGGCAGCCAGGGACTCGTCCCGGCCTGCGCGAGCGCCACACCGGCATACGCCGTCACCCAGGAGGACGACGGGCCGGCGGCGACCCAGAAGTCGGTCCACCCGCCGCCGGGATGGGCCAAGGCAGCGAGGTGTCGGACCGCCTCCTCGGCGAGATCCGCGGAGCCGGGGTGGCCCATGGCCGCGGGTCAGTCGCCCTCGGGCGGGTTGGGGTAGGCGATGAGGTCCGAGCCGGAGCTCTGCCGGGTCTCGCCCCACCGGCCCTGGTGGTCGAGGTAGTTGTTGCGGACCCGGTAGTCGACGGTGGTGATGCCGCCCGGTGCTCCGGTGGCCACGGCGAGCAGCGATACCCCGGCGGCCACGGTCTTCGTCCCCGAGGTCGGGCTGAGGACCACCGAGGCGGGCGTGCCACCCGGGGCGGTGACCTCGACCTCGATGCTCGCGAGGCTCGCCCACTTCTCCGGCAGCGTGGCGGTGCTGAAGACGGGGGAGCTGACGGTGATATCCCGGCTCACCTCGGAGCTGCCGGCGAGCTCGTGCACGTGCGTGAGCATCACCTGGGGCGTCGCCGCCATCTTCTTGTCGAGCAGCTCGACGAGCATGGCGTTCCAGAGGAAGCCGACCGCCGACTCGTCGCCGCCCGGAGCGTCGGCCGCGACCGCGAGGTCGACGCTCGCCCCCGGGGCCAAGGTGACCGGGAAGGTCGTCGTGCACCGACCAGGAAAGGTGTCGACCGGCACAGACGAGCTCTCGTCGGTCTGGAGCAGGGTGACGGCGGCTCCGCCGATCGTCAGCTCGGCCCCGGAGGCATTGGTCACGGTGACCGTCGACGGGGACGGGTCGTCGGGCAAGGTGATCGTGCACGGCAGGTCGTCGACCCGGTCCAGCCGCAGGCCGACCTCGACCTGGGTGGTCTGCGGGGTCGGTGTGGCCCCCTCGGTGGCGGGGGGTGTGGCGAGGACGACGCTGACCTGGCCCGGCACGCCGATCGGTGAGGCGATCTGCTGGCAGAACAGCTGGTAGTACGCCAGCGACAGGTCGAGGACGAGGTCGACCCCGGTGAGCGGTGCCGGCGCGCCGACGTCTCCGACGACGGCGAGCTCTTCGGGAAAGGACCCGGCGAGCTTGAGCGTGCTGCCCTGCACCTCGCCGATGACGACGGTGGCCGCCGGCATACCGACGACCTTGCGGGCGAGCACCCGCTGGCGGGGGTCGTGGAAGGGAGCCAGCCGCAGCAGCAGGCGCACGCGCGGCGTACCGTCCTGGGTGCGGTGCAGGGTCGGCACCATGTGCGGGCCGCCCAGCTCGGGGTTCCAGGCGATCCGCATCGCGTCGGGGAGCCGGTTGACGGTGTTGGGAAAGACCGACTCGCAGAGCCAGCCGGCCTCGCCATGCGCCCAGTCCTCGGAGAGGTTCGCCGCGCCGTGCAGCGAGCGGTAGATCGGTCCGTTCTGCTCGTCCGAGGGCTCGAAGACGAACGGGACGGTCCGGACCACTGTCTGGGTGCGCGCCTCGGGACGGGTGACCTGGCCGGCGACGATCGCCTCCAACGAGCTGGCGAGGATCGCCTCCTGGAGCGCCGGCGAGATCCGACGCTTGATCATGACCCGTTCGTTCACCACCGGGAGATCATCGGTTCCGGTGATGGACTCGGTCGCCAGGGACGCGGCCGCCAGGGACGCGACCGAGGGCGTCACGGCCGCGAACTGCGGCACCACCTTGAGCTCGGAGAGGTGCCGATGGTCCCGGATGATGACGTCCCCCACGGGCGGGAGGTGGAAGCCACCGCCGGACGGTGGGTCGGCCGGCGGAGGGGTGTCGGGCGTCGCTTCGACGACATTGATCGTATAGCTGTACGAGTATGTGACCACGAGCCGGCAGGCCGACTCGTGGTGGTTCATCGCCGCTTCCAGCGTCGCCGCCTCCTCCCGGGTCAGCTGGGCGCCGCCATGGATGAGGTATGCCGGTTGGTCGGCCGCGTGGCCTTCGACCGGGTCCAGCCCGGGCGCCTCGAAGACGCGGGAGCCGCCGTCCCACTCCAGCGTCACCGCGGAGATCGTGATCGGCAGCGGGAGCGCCCCAGCCGGCTGGCCGCCGAAGGGCACGGTCTCCAGGGTCCAGGTCAACGTGATGACGCCGTCGTCGTCCTTGAGGAACCACACGTCAGGCCCCGGGCGACGCCCCGGGGGCCGACCCGCAACCGCGAGCTGGGGCCGGTAGTAGGCCGCGCCCGAGGTGTCGGTGTAGGCCACCCCGTCCTGAAGCGGCTCCTGGTCGGCCGCGAAGGTCGGTCCGCCGCCGGCCACCGCGAGGACGACCGACTGGAGCCGGTTGAGTCGCAGCCCGGTCGCGAGCGTCTGGTTGCGCAGCATCGTCACGGTCGTCGGCTCGACCGCCTGGACGGTCATCGTGTTGAGGTCGCTCATCGCGGGGTCATCCGTTCGGGGTCGCCGGGGTGGGCGGGGTCGCAGGTGGGGTCGGGGGCGCCGGGTCGGTCGGTGGAGAGGGTGGGGTGACCGGCGGGGTCGGAGGTGCCGGGTCGGTCGGAGGAGTGGGTGGGGTGACCGGTGGCGTCGGTGGAGTGGGTGGGGTGACCGGCGGGCTCGGCGGGGTGGGCGGGGTGACCGGTGGCGTCGGCGGAGTGGGTGGGGTGACCGGTGGCGTCGGCTGCCCGGCGGCCGGGTCGGGCCGGACCAGCAGGACCGTGTCGGTCGCATCCCGCCACCCGGAGTCCCAGCCGGCGAAGGTCGCCGTGGCGAGCAGCTGGATCCGGTACCGGTAGGTGCGCGCGTTCGGGTCGCGCAGCAGCACCCGGAAGGTGGTCGGCTGGTCCTGCCACCCGATCGTGTAGTTCTGGTTCTGGTGGACCCCTGAGGCGGCATCGTCATACGCGAGCTGGACGACGGCGCTGGGGTGGGCCGCGTCGAGGTTGGGGACGAGCATGACCTCCAGCGCCGAGCTCGCCCCGACCCCGACGGGCACGGTCGTGCCGAGCGTGCCGGGCTTGGACTCCTGGGTCTCGCTCGACCCGTTCTTGTACAGGACCAGGGTCGTGTACGTGAACCCGGTCTTCGTGGGGTCACGCAGCGCCACCGACCACGTGTCGGAGGCGCCATTGCTTGCCAGCTCGGCGTGGTGGGTCAGCCGCAGGTCGTGGCTCTCGTCGGCATAGGTCGCGTCGAGGATGATCTTGTCGACGACGGAGAAGTCGGCCTGGGCGACGAAGGTCGCGGTGATCCGGCTCTCGAACGGGCTGCCCACGGTGAGCGACTCGGCCCGACCGGTCGCTGCCGGCAGGTCCATCTGCTGGCCGTCGGTGAGGACATAGGTCAGCTGGTAGGTGTACGGGTCGGGTTCGCCGCTGTGCCCGACATACGTGAAGTATGTCGCCGTGGGGCTCGCCGTCGACAGCTCGAAGCTCTGCGTCGCCGAGGCCGCGGTGGACCGCGGATAGGTGAAGGCAACCTTGACCGAGGCGACCTCGGGCGGCTGCGGGGCCAAGGTGGCGATGACCTTGACGAAGCCCAGCGAGCGGTACGAGATGACCAGCTCGGTGCCCTTCCCGGGCAGCGTGCCGGTGGCGGGGACGCGGATGGTCTGGCCGGTCTCCTTGTAGATGATCTCGGACCAGTACCGGTACTCGTCCTTCGTCGCCCCGTCGCTGCCGCGGGCGAGGATCTGCCGGAAGGTCTGGACCTGGTCGGCGGAGGTGAACAGCATCGACCTCGAGCCCTTGACGACCCGGTTCATCTGCTCGTCCTGCTGCTCGTACTCGACGTTGACCTTGAGCCCGAAGACGGGGTCGGTGGCGAAGTTGACATTCGCGTGGACCCGGAGGAAGAGCTCCTTGAAGTAGGGGTCGGACAGGTCGAGGTACTGGACCGCTTTGGTGATCTGCTCGGGGGTGAGATCCCGGGCAAGCGCACCATTGGGGCTCTTCTTCAGCTGGACGACCGCGCTCTTGCTCAGGGTGATATCCACCGTGCCGGTGATCGTCGACGTGAGGTGCTGGACCGACGTCGGCGGTGCCGGCTTGTCCTCCGGGCCGGCGAGGGCCTTGCGGGCGGCCTCGAACTGCGCGGAGACGTCGTTCATGATCGTCGGCACGACATTCTCGGTGAAGATCTTCAGCGCCATGTCCTCGAACTTGGCGCGCATCGCGACGTACTCCGGCTCGGTCCGGTAGTCGTTGTCCTCGATCTCGATGGTGATCGACTGGGTGTCCTTACGGAAGGCCTCCAGCGACGTGTGGTTCTCGGTCCACTGGGTCCAGTACTCGTACGTCCAGGAGATGAGCCCGAGGTCGACCTCCTCCCGGTGCACCGTCGTGTGGGTGATCTGGTAGCGCTGGATGGTCTCCTCGAGGAAGGCCGAGCGGTCGCCGTGGATCCGGATGGTGATCGCGGGGATCCGCGCGACGAAGGCAAGGTCGAGATAGCTCACCGCGAGCGGCAGCCCGCCCTTGAGGACCGCCTGCCGCAGCAGCTCGCTGGAGTCCTGGCTGAGGTCGCCGGACAGGGTCGCGACATTGGTGCTGATGAGCGAGGGCTTGGAGGTGCTGATCGTGCTCGTCCCGCCGGGTGTCGGCATGGACAGCTGGACGTCACCGGAGATCCACTCCGGCGGCAGGGTGATCTTCGGTTCGACGTTCTGCTCGCGGAGCCGGAAGAAGCGCGCGAACCACAGGTGGTTGCCGGCGGTGATGACGGTCTTGAGGTAGTCCCGGACCGTCTTCTCCTCCTCGTCGGTCAGCCGCAGCTCGACCGACGCGGCGATCCAGCCGCGCTGCGCCTCGAGCTGGTCCGGCGGGAGGTTCGCGACATCGCGGGCGTAGATCATCAGCTGGAAGAGCAGCTCACCGCCGTCGTCCTTGGCCAGCCGCGGCGTGGACGGCATGACGTAGAACCGGTACGCGTCCTCGTCGTCGCGGTAGACGGTGACCTTCTCGAGTCCGGGAACGGTGAGGCTGTCGAAGAAGCTCAGCACGGCCCTGTCCTTTCGGGGTGGGATGTCGCGGTATGCCGCATGCGCGGGCGAGGTCTAGGGACCGGGGGTCGGGGCCGGTCCGGGCGGAGCCGGGGGCGTCGGTGGTGTCGGCGTCGGCGTCGGTGGTGCCGGTGGTGTCGGTGGTGCCGGCGTCGGCGCGGGAGCGGGAGGAGGCGTCGGCGTCGGTGGTGTCGGCGTTGGTGTCGGTGTCGGTGGTGTCGGCGCGGGGGTCACCGGGACGGGTGTCCCGGCGAGCGCCGGGGGCCGGACGAAGAGCTGCTCCTGGGTTGCCGGGACCGGTGTGGTCGACTCCTGGGTGCCGTCCGCCCTCAGGGTGGTGATGCCCCACGTGTAGGAGCGGGCCGCCCGGTCCTTGAGCTTGGCCCGCCACTCCTGCGGCGTCCCGGCGCCCGCGTCGTCGAAGAACAGCGAGGTGTTCTGGGCGTACGCGGCGTCACCACCGGGGTCGGCATACGCGAGGTCGACGACGACCCCGGCAAGCCCGGCCGCGGACGGGAGCGGACCGACATATCTGACTTGGACGGTGAGGACACCCTCGGAGGGGACGCCCGCCACCAGCGCGGTCGAGGCGGCCGGCGCCCAGTCGAGCTGCTCGAGACCGCCGTCGGCATACGCGATCCGCTGGCGCCAGCGCAGTGCGGCAGGCTTGTCGCGCTCGGGGAGGCGCACCGACCAGGTGAGCCGGCTTGCAGCCCCCGCGATCTCGACGCTGCGGTTGTCGACGACGGCGCCCTGCTGAGAGACCTCGAGGTCGACGACCGCCTTGGCCACCTCGCCGAGCGCGTCGACGAGGATGATGTCGCCGTCGAGCCGGCCGGCCTTGGGGACGCCGACGGCCAAGGCGTCCTGCGCCTGGGAGTTCGGCAGCACCAAGGGAGCCAGCGTCTCGCTCGCCCCATCGGAGTAGAAGACCGTCGGGGTGAAGCTCACCTGGTCGCCGGCCTTCGCCAGGCGCAGCGGGACCACCTCGGAGCGGTGGTCGGGGCGCAGCGCGACGGTCGTCCCGTCGTCGACTCCGGCGGCGGCGTTCTGGTAGCGCACCGCGACCCGCACCTCGGTCACGTCGTCCGGGGTGTTCGGCGCCAGCGACAGCTGCGCGGGGACCATGACGCCGAGCCAGCGCGGGTGGACCGAGAGGGTGCGCAGCTCGGTGGGCGTCCACGGCCCCTCGACGTGGGTCGCCGTGACCCCGACGCCGAAGTCGGCCTTGTAGTCGATGATGAGGCGGTACTCGTAGCCGAGGTTCTGGGTGTGGTCGACGAAGAACTCCAGCTCGACGGCGTCGCTCGGGGTCCGCAGCAGGGCCGACCCGGTGTCCTTGGGTCCGGTCCCATCGGGCCGTATGCCGTAGCGCACCTCGACGGTCATCTCGCCGACACCCTCGGCGGCGAAGTCGACGTCGGGGCAGTCGATCCGGATCTTGACCCGCTGGAAGAGCGGGTTGTTGAGGTCGATGACGTGGACCCGCTGGGCGAGCTCGTCGGGGCTGCACATCATCAGCAAGGTGGCCTGCGGGTTGGCCGGGACGCTCTGGGCGGTCGACTGCTCGAGCGAGTAGGTGATCGTCTTGCGCTCCTCCTGGCTGACGCTCTTCATCGCGAAGGCGACCTGCGGGCGGCCGAGGTCGTCCCACACCTTCGTCGCGCCGGTCGCCTGGGCCTGACCGCCGGCCCCGGTGCCGGTGCCGGTTCCGGTTCCCGTGCCGCTCGCTGCCCCGGTCCCGGTGCCCGTCCCGGTGCCCGTCCCGGTCTTGCCGGTCCCGGTCGCGCCGGTGCCTGTCCCGGTCGTGCCTGTTCCGGTAGCGCCGGTTCCGGTTCCGGTGCCTGTTCCGGTTGCCCCGGTGCCTGTTCCGGTCGTGCCTGTTCCGGTCCCGGTTCCAGTGCCTCCCGTCCCGGTTCCGGTGCCGGTTGCGCCTGTTCCGGTCCCACTTGCCCCGGTCCCGCCGCTCGGTGGCGCGGTCTGGCCGGAGGGCGGCGGCTCATGGGGCGGGGGCGGCATACCGCCGGCGGGCTTGGGCTGCGGCTGCCCACCCGCAGGCGGAGTCTGCCCCCCTGTGGCGGGGGTGGCCGTTGGCGGAACCCCGGTCGGGACGGTCGCTGTCGGGAGGTTGCCGGCGATCTTCGGCTGGCCGGGGACCAGGGTGGGCTGGAAGAGTGCGCCGCTGGCCAAGGTGGTGACGAGGTCGTTGAGGGACTTCGTCCGGCCGGCGATCGCTTCTGGGGTCGACAGCTCGAGGAGCTGGGCCTTCTCCTTGATGGTGATGTGGTTCTCGCTCTTGAGCTTCTCGGTGATGCTGTCGATATCGGCCTTGAAGAAGAGCGTCCCGACGCTGAACCGGCTCTCCATGAAGTCGAAGCTCGACTTGGTGTCGATGGAGATCTCCACCCCGTAAGCCGGGAGCAGGCCGACATACTCAAGGTTGTAGACGACCCCGAGCGGACGGGCGTTCGCCGTGCCCTGGAGGATCCCGAGGAAGAAGGCGACCCCATCCTCGCTGAGGGTGAGCGAGAAGATCGCCCGGTTGCTCGCGTCGAGGGAGGGCACGCCGGCGCCGAGCACCTGTTCGACGAACCGGGGGCCGGCGGCAACGCCGGGCACCGAACCGGTCGCCGGTGCGCCGTCGTCGAGGGCGATGAGCCGCACCGTGCCGCTGCGGTAGGGCACGCTGGTCAGCGAGATCTCCTGCTCGGCTCGGGCGGCGAGCTTGCCCTTGACCGCGTCGTAGAGCGGGCCGAGGTCGCAGTCGACGGTCATCGTGAGGAAGCCGCCGGCGGTCGCGGTCCCGGCGACCCCGCCCTTGCGGAAGGCGAAGAGGTCGAACATCGGACCGCCGGCGTCCCGGCTGATCCGCGGGGTCGAGTGGACGTAGTAGTAGCGCGACGGGTCGTCGGAGTCCCGGTAGGTCGTGACGCCGAGGATCTCCATCCGGGTCTGCAGGTCGAGCATGGCGGTCCTTTCCCGAGCTCAGACAGTGCGGGTCGACACGACGATGAGGGGCTGCGCCGAGGCGGCCCAGGTAGCGACGTGCTGGGTGCCGTCGGCCTTGAAGGCGGTGGTCTGGTAGCGGAACCCGGGCGGCGCGTCGGGTGCGGCCGGCAGCGACAAGGTCTGGCTCGGCCCGCCGGTGCCGTCGAAGAAGGCGCTCGCCGCGTCGGTGTCCGAGCCGCCGGTGATGCCGACCCGCACCTGGATCGCGTCGAGCCCGACCTCGGCCAAGAGTGGCCCGACGAGCCGGATCTCCACGCTGCGGCTGCGGTGTCCGAGGTCGCCGACGAGGATCGACGGGTCGGTCGTGGGGGTCCACTCGCCGGCGTCGACGACGCCCCCGGCGGCGGTCGTCACGCGGTAGTCGATGGACTGTTTCGCCGGGTCGAGGATCGGCCAGGTCACGGTCACCGGTGTCCAGGTCGGCGCGTCCGGCGCACCGCCGCCCGGGACGGCGGGCGCCGGTGTCGGGGTGAGTACCTCGAGGAACTGCCGGGCGTAGCCGGCGTCGGCGTCGACATACCGGATCTCGACGCTCATCGAGGTGACATCGGCACTGGTGACATTCGGCTGGACGAGCAGGCTGCGGGTGGCCCGGAAGGGGGCGTCGACGCGCAGCAGCGGCTCGCTGGACGTCACCGGGGGGAGGGCGAAGACCGCGCCGTCGGTGAAGGTCAGCGTGCTGCTGGCCCGGTATGCCGAGGTGGACGCCGACGCCGTCCGGACCTGCCAGGTGCGCTGCTCCCGAGGGGTAGGGGTGGTCGGGCTGAGCCGCAGCTGCTGCCGCGCGGCGAACCCGGTCGTCGGGTCGTCGAACTCCAAGACGGTGTCGACATCGCGCACCCCGGCGTCGAGCCGGCCGAGGTCGACCTCGACGTCGAGGACGGCGACATCGTCATACGGGCGGATCGCCAGGGTGCGGCCGGTGTGCGGGCGGGCCGGCACGGCGTAGGTGAGGGCGTCGGCGTCGACCGACCCGGACCGCTCGAACTCGTAGGTCACCGCGGCCGTGTAGCCCAGGGTGCGCCGGCCCTTGCGCCGCACCGCCCAGGTCAGGTCGGTGGCTCCGCCCGGGCGGAAGACCAGCGTGCCGGTCTCGGCCGGGTGGCCCGAGCTGGCCTCCTCGCCGGCGCCGTAGCCGAGGTCGACGGTGACCGAGCGCAACCCCAGCGCCGTGAACTCCTCCGCGCTCGGGCCGGAGACGAGCACCTCGAGCAGCTCGAAGAAGTCGTTGGCGAGGTCGACGTGGTGGATCCGGGCGGCCAGCTCGTCGGCGCTGAGCATCGTCGCGACGAAGGCCTGCGGGGCGTGGCTGCGGACCTCCGGCGAGCGCTCGGAGAAGTCGTAGTCGACCGTGCGCAGCTCCTCGTCCTTCTTCGCCTTGAGGCTGAGGGTGACGATCGAGGGCGGGGTCTGACCGCCACCGCCGGGCAGGCCCGGGATCGACGAGGCGAGTGCGGCGAGGTTGGGTGCCGGGTTGAACAGGTCCTGGATGATCTTGTCCTTGAAGATCGACAGCGCCCGGTCCTTGGCGGCGTCGGCCTCCGGCCCGACCGCCTGCGAGGTGAGGGTGATCGTCACCGCGCCCTTCTGGGCCAAGGTGGTGAGCAGCCCCTCGACCTCGGCTCGGGCGTAGACGCACCCCACCGAGGCCTTGCCGCCGAGCTCGGTGTAGATCCTCGAGACGTCGGCGTGGATATGGGCGTCGACGGCGGGACGCAGCCCGAGATAGCTCAGCGAGTAGACCACCCCGATCGGGGCCGCCCCGTCGGCATACAGGCCTTCGAGGAAGGTGACCCCCTGCTGGCTCAGGGCGAGGGAGAAGATCGCGCGGAGGTCACCGACGAGCGACGGTATGCCGGTGCCGACGACCGCCTCGATGAACCGTGGCCGGCCGTCGACGGGGGGTGGGGCAGCGGCAGCGGCCGCCCCGGAGGCGGCGTCGAGGGCGAGGACCGAGACCGACCCGGCCGTGTAGGGGACCAGGGTGAGCGAGAGGGTGGCCGGGTCGCGCCCCAGTGTGGTTGCCAGGGACTGCAGCGCGGCCGCGTGCTCGCCCGGGGTGAGTGCGCAGTCGACCCCCATGGTGAGGAAGCCGGCGCCCAGCTCGGCGGGGATCGTCGTCCCGGCCAGGGGGGAGTTCTTCAGCTCGACGGCATAGGTGAACAGGTCGAGCATCGGCTGGCCGTGGCTGACGACGAGGCGGGGGTGTGGTGCGGCGTAGTAGTAGACCGAGTCGTCGGCGTGGTCGGCGTAGACGGTCAGGCCAGCCGCGCTGAGGGCGGGCTTCTCCAGGCTCAGCACGACATCACCCCGTCACTGTCGAGGAGCGCAGGTCGACGACGAGCAGGTCCGAGCCGCCGTGCCCCCAGGGCGCGGCTGCCGGGAACCCGTTCGCGTCGACCGTGCTCAGCTGCCACCACACCTCACTGAGGGGTGGGTCGCCGAGCAGATACGAGAACGGGGCGACCGATGCGCCCTCGGCGCCGGGGGTGACGACGACGTCGGTGTGCGCCCGGACCGTCGTGCCGTCGGCCTCGCGGGCCTCGACCCGCAGGGTGGCCCGGACGAGGTGGCGCTCGGCGAGGGTGCCGAGGACCTTGATCCGCACCTGCCGGTCGTCGACCAGCCTGCGGTCGACGATGACCCGGTCGTCGGTGGCCTCGCGCCACGACCCGTCGACCAGCCCGCCATCGGAGCGCTGGATGGTCAGCCGGTACTCCAGCGCCCGAGAACCACCCGAGGCGATCGAGTACGTCCGGGTCAGGTGGGTGGTCGTCGCATCGAGGGTGACCGTCTCCTCGGCATACCGGATGCCGTTCGCGGGGTCGGCATACCGCAGGGCGAGCAGGGCGAGCGAGATCTGCGGCCAGGGCAGGTCGACGAAGAAGGCGACGGTGAGCTTCTCCGGCATCGGGTCGGGGAGCGAGAGGAAGGGCTCGACGGCGCCGGCCCAGGCGCCGACGACCGGGCCACCGGCCTCCACCGGCCGGTGGAAGGTCGGGCGGTACGAGTAGGAGAGGTCGCCGGGCAGCGAGGAGAAGACCCAGTGCTGCAGCGGCGTGGCCGCGTCGAGCTGGACCCGGGCGGTCCCCGGTTGGCCGTCGGTGTGCGGGCCGGGGTGCAGCTCGACGGTCACCGCGGGGAAGAGGTCGAAGGAGAACAGCGGCGCGACGGTGACCGAGACGTCGGTGACGGCATAGGCCTCGCGGGGGTCGACGAGCAGGTCGGTCGCGCGCCGCTGCGCCCACGGCGAGGCGACCTCTGCGCCCGGCCGCAGCGCGGACGAGGGGTCGAAGTGGGCGACGACGCGGTAGAGATAGGGCCGCTTCCACACCGCGTCGCGGGCTGCCTCGTCGAGGAGGTTGACGACCCACGACTGCGGCGCGGCCCCCGCGGCGAAGGCCAGCGCGGTGACCTCGGCCGGGGCGGGCTCGCCACCGCCGAGCGGGGCGCGGGCGAGCTCGACGTCGACGCTGCGCAGCCCGTCCGAGGCGAACCGGTCGACGAGCGAGACGGCCACCTCCAGCCGCGGGAAACCGGACAGCTCGACCCGGTGGAGCATGCCGTCGCGGATCGCCGGCCAGTCCGGGTTCGGGGTGCCATCCGGACGCGTGCGCAGCGACCGCAGCAGCGCGTCGATAGTCCCTTGCGGGCGGACCTCGCGCAGCTCGGCCACTCGCTCGGTGGCGCGGATGTCCATCCGGCGCACCTGGGTCTCGTCGAGGGTGCGCAGCCGGTATGACGCCCCCGGGATGACGGCCCGGGCCAGCGACCACACGGTGTCGTCGACGACCTGGGAGATCGTGTCCGCGGTGCTCGTCGGCGGCACCATGGGTTCAAACATCCGGTCCATGACCCAGTCGAGCAGCTGCGCCTGGGTGCGCTCGGCCGCGCTTCGGTCGCCGGCCGCCGTGCCCAGGACGTCCGTCGTCACGGTGACGCCGGACTCCTCCAGGGCGCTCTTGACAGTGGCCTGGACGTCGGCGGCGACGAACCAGGCGTTCGCCGTCATCCGGCTCTGGAGCGAGTGGTAGATCTTCGTCCAGTCGACCGCGAGGGTGATGTCATACGCGGGCCGCAGCCCGGCATAAGTCATGACATAGGTGACCAGGACCGGCTCGGCGCCCTGGTCGAGGCAGGCCGCGATCGCTTCGGCGGCCCTCTCGTCGAGGATGAGCTGGAAGTCCGCCTCGTTCGTCCCCGCGAGGGTGGGTCGTCCGCCGGCGACGAAGGTCACCTCGAAGGGCCCACCGGGGGCCGCCGAGCCCGCGGTGGGCGGCGCGGAGGTGCGGCCGAGGACGGCGAGCTCGACGGTGCCGGACTCGAAGGCCACCGGGACGACCCGGGGCGTGCCGGTGAGGCGCCGGGCCGCCTGGATCCGCCCCGGGAGCGAGTCGAGAACGTCCTGAGGTATGGCGAGGTCGACGGCCAGCCCGAGGATGCCTCCGGAGACGGCGGCGCTGCCGGCGGCATTGTCCGCATAGAGCGTGAGGTCCAGCCCGGGGTGCCCGTCCCGGAGCACCAGGGCGGGCCGTGACGGCATGACGTGCCACAGCAAGGGCTCCGCGTGGTCGGGGAGCACTGGGTAGCCGTCGAGCACGAGGAAGGGCGGCTCCAACGAGATCACGGCGCAGACCTACGGCTGGGGTGGGGCAGGGGGTGCCGGCGTCGGCGGCGCGGGCGGAGCCGGAGGAGCCGGTGTGGGCGGG
>ERZ795047.3485-NODE-3485-length-14030-cov-7.576458_pt1 | contig 14030 bp, 6 predicted proteins | sample MGYA00375131_ERZ795047 | MGnify/ENA primary metagenome ERZ795047 (study PRJEB30176, sample SAMN05720228) | activated sludge metagenome | isolation source: Anaerobic digester | place: Japan | collected 2015-05-20 ...
TGTTCTACGGATTCTACAATTTTTCCGCCAAACAATGCCTTAACAATTTCCAAACCGCGTCCGTTTGTTTGAATGGCGCACAAAAAGTCGCCTTCTTTGTAAACCGTTCCGGGAATTGGTTTGATGGATTTTTCCAGATAATCAAATTCCCACATCACGCAACCACTTACGGGAGCAATAACGGGTTCGGCATTCGGATGACGCAACTGACGGAAGTCAGGAATTTTGATGCCATCGCCGCCAGCACATTGAAATTTAGCAGCCATTTTTTCCTCCAACTCAGCATTGAAACGTCTTTTCGCTTCGCCGGACTTAAATTCGCGGTACTGTTTGTCGTGCATAGCAAATTCAAACAGTTCTTCATCGTCCTGACCGCGTTCCCAACCGAGTTCTTCCATTTCTTTAATGTATTTCGGCAATACATTTGGATAATTATCTTGCGGATTACCTTCAAAGAATTCAAAATTTTTCGATTTGGCAAGTTCTACAATTTCGGGAGCTAACGTACCGGGCAATTTGCCGGCTTTGCCCAAAATCATATCCCATGTGTTGGGGTCAATCATCGACCAGCGTTCCTGACCTTTGCTCATGGCAAATACATTCATCAATGCCACGTTTTTAACATATTGACTGAAAGGCGTTACCAATGGCGGATTGCCCAATTTTGGCCAAATATATTTTACTTCGTCAAAGAGTTGCACAAGCAATTCGTCTTCACTCAATTCAGCTTTGCCTTGTGCTTTCAAATTACTATTAATAGCAGCATGAACACCTTTCAAGTCAGCCATAAGCGAACCCATCATACCACCCGGGAGACCGCAACCTACCAGCAATGAAGTCATTTGACTGTTGCGTGGGTCAATAAAGTAACCCAAAAAGTCGTCAATGAAACTTTGTGTCAAACGGCGCGCTTCCATATAAGCCTTCATGTTGATTTCAGGCACTTGGAATCCTGCCTCTTTCAGCATAGCTTGAATGGTAATAACATCGGGGTGAACCATGCCCCACGAAAGCGGTTCCATGGCTACGTCGAGCACATCGCCACCGGCTTTGGCAACTTCCAACATAGAAGCTACGGAAAAACCGGGACCTGTATGACCATGATATTGAACAATTATGTCAGGATGGTTCGTTTTGATGGATTTTACGATAGTTCCCAAAATAGTGGGACGACCGATGCCTGCCATATCTTTCAGACAGATTTCTTGAGCACCTTCGGCTATCAGTTGTTCCGCCATATTAATGTAATATTCGGCGGTATGCACGGGCGAATAGGTAATGCACATAGTTGCTTGAGCAATCATACCGGCAGCTTTTGCCCATTTGATAGACGGCGCAATGTTGCGCACATCATTCAAACCACAAAAAATGCGCGTGATGTCAGTACCTTGTGCTTTTTTTACTTTGTACATCAATTCGCGTACATCGGCAGGAACTGGATTCATACGCAAAGCGTTCAAACCGCGGTCGAGCATGTGTGTTTGAATACCGGCTTCGTTAAAGGGTTTTGTAAACGTGCGTACTGCCAAATTCGGATTTTCACCGTAAAGCAAATTTACTTGTTCAGATGCACCGCCGTTTGTCTCCACGCGAGCGAAACATCCCATGTCAATAATTACCGGAGCAATCTTAGCCAGTTGATCCTTGCGTGGCACATATTTACCTGACGACTGCCACATGTCGCGATAAACTAAACTAAATTTTATCTCTTTTTTCATAGTATTTATGATAGTAAAATGGTTATTTAATTGAACGTGTAAAGGTCGTCATTTTTCTACAATATTCCAAACAAATTAAAGATTTTTTTCTTTAATTCATTGTGCACTGAAAATAAGAGTGTTTTACCAAAAAAATCGCCCCGCAACAGCATTACGAAGCGATAAAAAAAGTATGATTTTTTCTATTTGGCAACGATAAGAAAATAGTTTTTCTTACCTTTTTGCACCAAAATATAGCGGTCGTTCAACAACGCATTTGCATCTATATTCTGCTCTATATCAGTCAGTTTTTCTTTATTTACGCTTACTCCACCGGCTTGTATGGTTTTACGTGCTTCGCCTTTTGACGGAAAAATTTGCGTCTTTTCAGCCAACAAATCCAATGGACGTATGCCGGCTTCAAGTTCGTTTTTGGACACTTCGTACTGTGGCACGCCTTCAAATACCGCCAGCAAAGTTTCTTCGTCAATTTTATGGAGCGTTTCGGCTGTAGCATTGCCAAACAAAATATTCGACGCTTCTACCGCCGCCTCATATTCGGCTTCCGAATGTACCATTATGGTTACCTCTTTTGCCAAACGCTTTTGCAACAAGCGCAAATGGGGTGCTTGAGCATGTTCGGCAATCAAAGTTTCGCACTCCGCTTTTTCGATGGACGTAAATATTTTAATGTACTTGGCAGCGTCTTCATCGCCCACGTTGAGCCAAAATTGATAAAATTTGTAAGGAGACGTGTACTTTTTATCCAGCCAAATGTTGCCACTTTCGGTTTTGCCGAATTTGCCGCCGTCCGACTTGGTAATGAGCGGACAAGTCAATGCAAAAGCCTCGCCACCGTTCATACGGCGTATCAGTTCCGTGCCTGTGGTAATGTTGCCCCACTGGTCGCTGCCGCCCATTTGGATTTTGCAATTTTTCGTTTCGTAGAGATGTACAAAATCGTAGCCTTGCAGCAATTGGTAGGTAAATTCGGTAAAACTCATACCGTTGGAATATTCGCCATTCAAACGTTTTTTCACCGAATCTTTTGCCATCATATAATTGACCGTTATCAGTTTGCCGACATTACGAGCAAAATCAAGAAAAGTGAAATCTTTCATCCAATCGTAGTTGTTTACCATTTCGGCAGCATTAGGTGCATCGCTGTGGAAATCGAGAAATTTCTCTAATTGTTTTTGTATGCAGGTTTGATTGTGGCGAAGCGTTTCTTCGTCGAGCAAATTGCGTTCTGCCGATTTCCCCGACGGGTCGCCTATCATGCCCGTAGCACCGCCTATGAGCGCAATGGGTTTATGCCCGCAACGCTGAAAATGGCGCAACATCATTACGCCACAAAGATGACCGATGTGAAGACTGTCGGCAGTCGGGTCGATGCCCAAATAAGCCGTAGTTAACTCTTTAGCAAGCTGTTCTTCTGTCCCGGGCATCATATCGTGGAGCATACCACGCCATTTTATTTCGTCTATAAAATTCATATCTCAACTGATTTTGTTTACAAGTGATTGTTAGCTGTTTTCAAAAGTTTACAAAATTACTGCTTTTTTTGAAGAAAAAAAAGCGAACACCAATGACATTTTAAAACTATCAATTTACGTTGCATATTAAACAAAATGATTACCTTTGTACCATATTTGCCATTGCGCTTTGGTATTTTAAAAAAGCTCTGTCCGATAGGGGCAAGCCGTGTGCTTGGTCAACCACGTAAAAAACAAGAAACTATGAAAAAACAGGTCTCCGTACCCTTTATGCTGTTAGGCATTTTGTTCAACGTTTGCCTCATTACGGCAAACTTACTCGAAATCAAAGTCATTTCTATTTTTGGAATAACCATCACTGCGGGTTTGCTGGTTTTTCCCATATCGTACATTATCAACGACTGTATTGTCGAAGTGTGGGGATTTCGCAAAGCACGCCTGATTATTTGGAGCGGCTTCGCCATGAATTTTTTTGTGGTTCTAATGGGACAAATAGCTGTAAATCTTCCTGCCGCACCCTTTTGGGAAGGCGAAAACAGTTTCAATTTTGTGTTCAACATGGCACCGCGCATTGTGTTGGCATCACTAATGGCATTTGTGGTCGGCTCGTTCCTCAACGCCTTTGTTATGAGTAAAATGAAGATTGCACACGGTGGCAAATATTTTTCGTTGCGCGCTATACTCAGCACTTTTGCGGGCGAAACGGCTGATTCTCTCATTTTTTTCCCCATCGCATTTGGCGGACTTTTTGCTTGGTCGGAACTTTTTATACTAATGGGCACACAAATCGTGCTCAAATCGCTCTATGAAGTGGTGGCGTTGCCCATTACCGTGCGCGTAGTGAAAAAAATAAAAGAATGGGACAATTGCGACACATTCGATGAAGGAATTTCGTACAATCCGCTAAAAATAAAGGATTACTAAAACTCACCAACCGCTTTTTTAGCTTCACCAATAAACTTTTTTTGGATTTTAAACAGGCATTGTCTATCTTTGCCAAGATTTTTTCACGCTAAAAAACTGCATTTTATTGATATTTAATTGACGTTTTATGAAAATAAAAACATTCATCTTAGCTTGTTTGCTGACACCTTTTATGGCTTTTGCCAATTATGAAAAGCCCGTAACATGGAGCTACAGCACCAAATCGGTATCCGATTCCGAAATAGAACTCATACTTACCGCCACTATCGAAAAAGGTTGGCATCTCTATTCACAGTACCAAAACGGCATGGCTTTGCCATTGGTCATTACGCTGGAACCGAACAGCAACTACCAAATAGTCGGCACATCAAAATACTTCACAGAGCCGAAATATACTGAACACTACAATGCCGATTTTGACGATACGGAACGTTTTTTAGTGGGGAAAGCGGATTTTAAACGCACATTGCGCATTGTAGGCAACTCCGATTTTGAACTGAAAGGCAACATCGAAGGGCAAGCCTGCATTGAAGGACGGTGCGTACCTTTGTCTGAACACTTTATGCTGAACGTTAAAGGCAATCCGAACGCAACGCCGCAACAACCACACGGCACCACCGTTACCAAAACGGAAATTGACACCGTGCCTCCGGTAGAAAAAACCGAAACAACGACACTAACAACAACGAATACCGAAAAAGCCGAAATGTCGTTGTGGCTCTTTTTCTTATTGGCGTTTGGCGGTGGACTGTTAGGCATTCTTACGCCATGCGTTTTTCCAATGATACCGATGACCATTTCCTATTTTATGAAACACGGCGGCAAAAAACAAGCCATTTTCTACGGTTTTTCCATTGTATTCATCTACGTACTTATCGGTATTGTACTTTCTGCCATTTTCGGGCAAGGTTTCGCCAATTTTATCAGCACGCATTGGTTGCCAAATATGCTGTTTGCCTTTATTTTTATCATTTTTGCCATTTCACTGTTTGGCTATTTTGAAATTTCTTTGCCGTCGTCGTGGATAAACAAATCGTCAAGCAACGAAAGTCGCGCCGGATATATCGGAACGTTTTTCATGGCTCTCACTTTGGTACTTGTTTCATTTTCGTGTACGCTGCCCATAGCCGGTGCAGTGGCTTTGGGTGCTGCCGGTGGCGGATTTTTGAAACCCATTATCGGTATGTTGGGCTTTTCGCTGGCATTTGCGCTACCTTTTACCTTTTTTGCCTTTTTCCCCAATTTGCTAAATAAACTCCCGAAATCGGGCGGTTGGATGAATACCTTGAAAGTCTGTTTGGCATTCGTTGAACTTGCTTTTGCACTCAAATTTATCAGCGTACCCGACCAAGCTTACCATTGGGGCTTGTTAGACCGTGAAGTTTATTTGTCGTTGTGGATTGTTATTTTTTCATTGTTAGGATTCTACTTATTGGGGAAAATCAGATTCCCACTGGACGATGAGCAACCCGTACAAAAATCGTGGTTCAAATTTTTCTTAGTCATTGCCAATTTCTCATTTGTAGTCTATATGATTCCGGGACTATGGGGCGCACCGCTCAATGCTCTGTCGGGATGGTTGCCGCCCATGAGTACACAAGATTTCAACATTAAAGAAATTGTGTACGACGGTGCCGGACATGAAAAACCAGTCGGATTGTGCGACCACGCCTCCTTTTCCGACCGCTTGCAAATGGTTACCGGCTTAAACGGCTATTTCGATTACGACGAAGCCCTTGCGTGCGCCAAAAGTAGCGGCAAACCGCTTTTCCTCGACTTTACGGGACACGGCTGTGTCAATTGTCGCAGAATAGAACAGGAAGTGCTGTCGAACAGTCGCATACAAAAACTATTGAACGACAAATTTGTGGTGTGCGCCCTCTACATTGACGACAAAATAATAGAACTACCCGAAAAATTGCAGATAAAAGACAACAAAGGCAACCTAATCAGCAAATTGGGAATTAAAAACACCTACATACAAAACACTTTGTTTCAAGAAAATTCGCAACCGTGCTACATTGTTGTCAATCCCGAAGACGAATCGATTTTGTCCGGTCCTATATTTTACGAAACTAATGTAGATGTTTTTGAAGAATTTCTGAAAAAAGGAGTTGAAAACAAATAAAATAATCACACACTAAATCCTTCAAAACGTAGCTATGTCGAAAAAAAAGTTTTATGTGGTGTGGAACGGGCACGAACGAGGCATCTTCGATTCGTGGGAACGTTGCAAACCCCAAATAGACGGTTTTGAAGGCGCACAATACAAATCGTACCCTACCGAAAAAGCTGCTCAAGAGGCTTTTGCTAAAGAATATTGGCAAGCCGTGCAAGAGGGCAAACAGCAAAAAACCGTACCGCTGTTATTCGATGATTTGGATGCGGACACTCCGCGCCCCATAGCCGACAGCCTTACTGTGGATGCCGCTTGCGAAGGCAATCCCGGGCGCATGGAATATCGCGGTGTGTGGGCAACCACAGGGCAAGAAGCTTTCCGCCTTGGACCATTTGAAGCCGCCACCAACAATATCGGCGAATTTTTAGCCATTGTACACGGATTGGCTCTGCTCAAACAGCACCAACTCAAACAGCCCATCTATTCCGACAGCGTTACTGCACAGGCATGGGTAAAGGCAAAAAAGTGCAAAACCAAACTGCAACGCACCGTAGCCAACAGTGCCGTATTTGAATTGATAGAACGAGCCGAAACGTGGCTTGCCAACAACAGTTACACCACCAAAATTCTTAAATGGGAAACCACCCTTTGGGGGGAAATTCCTGCCGATTTTGGACGAAAATAAAAACTAAAACTGAAGAATGGAAAAAATCGAAGAATCTCATAAATAATTGATGAATTTTATCCCGTAAAAACCATTTTTAATGGCGATTTATGCGGTGTTTTTCAAAATATTCACTTTTTATATCTAAAAAATCTGAATAATTTATGATTATTTTTTAAAAAAACATTAATTATATATATTTCTTAAGGCAATTTGGTTAATTTATATTAAATTTTGGCGTTCGCATAATTTTAGGGATGAATTATTTGTTGTTTGAAATAAAAAAATCTATTTTTGTCATATAGTATATAATAATGTGTAACATTACGAATAACTAATATTATGAAAACTCAAAAATTAACCTCTATACGCTATTTTTTCATAGCGCTTATTGGGCTGCTTATGCCCTTTTTGCTTACCGCGCAACCCAAAAGGGAAGTGCGCTCTACATGGATGACCACCGCATGGAACAATGACTGGCCATCAGAAAAAGGGACAACTTCGACTACTCAAACCGCACAAAAAGACGAATTGATAGGCTATCTTGACGATTTGAAAACCAATAATTTCAATGCACTTTACCTTCAAATCCGACCAATGGCTGACGCATTTTATCCGTCAAGCTACGAACCTTGGTCTTCGTACGTATCGGGAACACGCGGCACTTCACCCGGATGGGATCCCCTGAAATTTGCCATAGAAGAGTGCCATAAGCGCGGTATGGAGTTTCATGCATGGATAAACCCTTTCAGATTTGGCAATGCCACCACCGAAACCTCTACACCACCCTTTAATACACCTAGAGACACAGCTGTCCATTCATGGCTCATTTATCACTGGAATGATACTAAGAAAACAACATATTTCATTTTTAACCCTGCCCTTACACAGGTGAAAAACAGAATTTTGGACATCACGACCGAAATTGTCAGCAATTATGACGTGGACGGCATTATTTGGGACGACTATTTTTATCCGGAAGGTATAAATGCCAGCCAAGATGCCGCCCAATACACAGCTTATACAAATGGAGGAGGTACTCTATCCTTGAAAGATTGGAGACGTAAAAACGTTAATGACATAGTGGCAGCCACCTACAATAGAATACAACAATTGAAACCTTGGGTAAAATTCGGTATCTCTCCTGCCGGAGCCGGTCATGCTCCTGCCGCACAATATGGACTAACAGGGCCCAACTGTTCTGCCAGCGACTGGCAATATGACGGCATATTTTCCGAGCCGTTAGCTTGGTTAAATTCCGGAACAATCGACTACATTTCGCCTCAAATTTATTGGCTAACCACTCATAACACCAATCCATTCGGACCTTTAACAGGATGGTGGACCAGAGTAGCCAAACACTTTGGAAGACATCACTACCCCAGCCACTCTATTAGTTTTTTTTTCGGCGCAAACAACTCTACAAGTTGGGCGGAAGTAGGAGTTCAACTTCAACAATCACGTGATAGTGCCACCCTCGAAAACACACACCCGGGTGAAGTATTTTATGCATCGCGCGACATGACAGGTAAAAGATTAAGCGGTTTTATGCCATGGCTAAAGACCAACAAATATCAAAATCCGTCCCTTACGCCGGCTATAGACTGGAAGAACCACGCACAGCTACTAACACCTACTAATGTCACCGTAAGTGACACATCGCTCACATGGCAATACGGCGGCACTACTTGGACTACCTTTAACGGCAACACTTCAAAATCGGTACGATTTGCCATATACTGTTACCCAAAAAACACCAACTCAGAAGATGCTATGGCAAACTCCGCCAACTTGCTGGGTGTCAGCTATATCACGTCGTTTACATTGCCATCGACTTACAACAGTAATTACACCTATGCCGTACGCGCTATGGACCGCTACGGCAATGAGTTCGGAACCGGATATTACAATGCAAACACATCGTACACCCTTCCCGACGAAACCGTAAGTTTCAACACCACCGCCGTATGGACAGAAACGGCGGGAGGAAGCAGTTATGTAGCTACAGACAACTCACAACGCTCCATAGCCGTATGGAAAGGCACACTCTTTATTCCCAGTACAAATGGCACCATCAGTTTGGTGAATGCCAAAACAGGCACACTGCGAAGAACTTTAACACTGAGCGGAGTTTCAGGATATCCTTTATTTTGCCTTCGAATTACCGATGAGGGCGAAGTGCTGGTGGGCAACAGCAATCTCGAAACTACCAAACTCTACATTTACCGATGCGACACCATTACCGGAAATTGCACATTATTTCAAGAAATTACCACAGGTACAACAAATAGTAGATTCGACTATTTTGATGTTTACGGTAATTTAACCCAAGGTATGCTTGTTGCAGCAAGTAATAACGGTTATACTCTTACAGCACCCATTGCGAACGGCGATATTATAGGTGCCAATGTTGTCACCTATTCCGGTTCGCACAACGGTGGAGTTTCTACTACCGCCATAAAACGTGACGATAATTCATTTTTTGTCGCCGGATTTTCTACAAATGCTCACAAAAAATATACTATAGTCGATGCAAGTACTCTTTCAACAATATCCTTCGGAAGCGTAGGACCATCCACCACCTTAGCAAGCGTTGGAGGCTGCTGTTTCCGTTTTAAAGGACATGAATTTTATGCCGCTGCTGAGAGTAGGTTCGGCGCATTCAAAGTATTTGACATCAGCGCAGGCGTAGACGATGCTTACCTTATAGGAGATGTAACCACTGCGTTAGGTTCAACAACCAATGAAACTTATGTTACTCCTCTATGTGTCGAACTATGTGATAGCGACAACGAAGCGTGGATATACGTATTGGCACCAAACAACGGCATTGCGGCTTATAAACTATCCATAACCAACTCTCCGGTACAAACATTACCTGTGCAAAACATTACCGGAACAGGCGCAACTTTCTACGGTCGCACCGCAGCCGACACAAGCCTTTTAGGCGAAGTTGGTTTTGAATACAAAAAATTAACCGATTCCGAATATACACGAGTAACTGCAACCAAAAGCAACGACTTTAACAAAGTGGTTAGCTCACTGACAGCCAACACCTTCTATCTGGTGCGCGCCTACATAAAAACGACAGGAGGCAATTATAAATACGGCGAAGTAATTAAATTTAAAACTACAATTGTACCACCGACAGTTACTACCGGTAATGCAACTGATATCACTACCACATCAGCCATACTTCACGGAGCAGCCACTAAAGGAACTTTGAGCATGACCGAAACCGGTTTTGCATGGAAAGCTGCGGGCGGAACCTACACAAAACAGCCTGTAACACCATCGGGCAGTACGCTTACTCATACACTTACCGGTTTGACGTTAGGTACAACCTACTACGTACGTGCCTACGCCACTACTCCACAAGGCGACACCTACGGCAATGAAATAACATTCAGCACTTTAAGCATCATTCCACCCACAGTAACCACTAACGACGCCACAGACACAAGCTATATGGGAGCGACATTAAACGGAGCAGTAGTAAAAGGCGACTTAAATATTACCGATAAAGGATTTGAATGGAAAAAAGTGGGCGATGCCAACTACACCACAGTCAGCAAAGGTGCAGGAGCAGGTACTATTACACACAACTTGACAGGACTGCAAGCGAACACTCAATACACCTATCGCGCCTACGGAACAACATCGGGAGGCACAGTTTTTGCCGAAGACAAAACATTTACAACACCCGCTATCGTTCCACCTACTGTAACAACTAACAATGCCACTGGCGTAAGCTATACGTCCGGAACATTAAACGGAGCAATAACAAAAGGTGACTTGGATATTACCGACAAAGGATTTGAATGGAAAAAAGTGGGCGAAACCGATTATACCACAGTTAGCAAAGGATTGGGCGCAGGCACTATTACGCACAACTTAACAGGACTGCAATCGAACACTCAATACACCTATCACGCATACGGAACCACATCGGGAGGAAAAGTTGTAGGCGAAGAAAAAACATTTACAACACTTACTGTCATTCCGCCCATTGTAACCACTTCGGCAGCCACAGCAATAGGCAAAAATTCCGCAACACTGAACGGTACCATAATGAATGGCTCGTACGCCATTATTGCTTACGGTTTTGAATATAAAATAACCGGTGCTCTTGATTACACTTCCATTTCCGGTACAAAAAGCGGCACAACATTAACAGCTACAATCAACAGTTTGGCGCACAACACCAACTACACTTTCCGCGCTTATGCTACTACCGCAGAGGAAGGCACTACTTATGGGACTGAACTAACTTTTAAAACTCTCTACAACCAATTGATTATAGAAAGTGGAGATACGGTAGCAATCAGCACACCGTTCAATGGCGACTTGGTATTTTACCATGGTGGACAGATAGGCAACACCACTGACACCATTATTCAAATAGAAGGAAAAATTGAATACAAACGCAAGTTTACACGTAACTTGTGGTACACCATTATTTTCCCGTTCGATGTTACAAAAGTAACCTACGGGAAAAACCAAGAAATCTTACCCTATCGTAACGGTAGCGGAAAATTCCTACTTAAGCAACACAACGACAATACTTCAATGAACTTCATAGAGCGCTGGGAGGACACGCCTACACCACCCGCAGGCATTATCATTGCCAAAAATGTTCCGTATATTATACAGGTGCAATCGTTGGTGTTGAACAATCGTGAAATAACGTTCCATTCAGCCAACAGTACACACAGTATCGGTAACAAAACTTTCGTGCTCTATGATAACGGCAATACTACAGCATTCAACTATTTCGGCAACAACACCTTGCGACCGCAAACAATTGGCACCTGCTACATTATAGAAGACCAACTGTTTAGACGCCAAGACGGAACAACCAGTGTACCCGCTTTTGAATGTTATGTGCAAGCCACACCGACTGTTATGAAATCGATGCCCTACATCGGCATTATGAAAGAGGCTGGAGGAACAACTGAAACGGCAAACACGCTTTACCCCTACACGCTGCAAACATGGAGCGACAATGCGAATGTTTACATACGAAGCACCGTTGACCAAGACATTGCCATTTACAATATTAATGGTGCATGTCTTCGCAGAATATCACTCGAAAAAGGCGAAACCGTATCGCTACAACTGCCAAATGCCATTTACTTGCTTATTGGCAGCCAATGCGAAAAACCGTTTAAAATTGTATTTTAACAGTTAGCAAAGAAACGATTTAATTATCATTAGTACACTTTAATTATTTGAATTTTACCGATATATGAGAAATTTTGTTTTAACAATAACGATAACCATTTGTATATGTATCGGAATCAAAAAGCTCTATAATTTGACTTTTGAGCCTTCTACACCACAACAATACACTTTAATAGAAAGAGAACCTTGGCAACGGCAGGCAATCGCAACAAAAAATAACAATTGGGATTTTATGCCGACAACATCCGTTTCCAAGCATACAACCTCTTACCCAAAGGTAAATTACCGTTTTGTTACTCCAAGTGTAAAATCGGCGACTGTGAAATATAATTTTACACAACCATTGAAAACAAAATCGTTTGGTAGAAGCTATTTCGGTAGCAGTGCACCTCGCGATGTCACTTCCTCATACAGCCCAAAAGCTGCCCCCGCTAACTCCGGAACCATAAGTATAGGTGGTAGATTTGTCGGCTTCGGTGATTTGTCGTTGCGCCAACGCTCCAAAGAAAAAGAAAACGAAGAAACCGACAACGGTTTATTGGCTTTATCCACTCCGTTTGGCCCTATGCTGGCACCGCCCACCGTTGGCGACGACTACGATGGTGAAACGCCCGATATCGGTGTGGAAGATGCTGTCGATGATGAAGGATTAGATATTGAATCGGCTCCTATCGGCAACGCAACTTATATGCTGCCGTTTATTCTACTTTACAGTTTGTTCCTGAAACGCAAAACACTTAAACACATTATAAAATGAAAACTACACTTTACAAACAATTAGCATTTGCAATAGTTTGCCTGATGTTTCTTGGGTATAACACAGGATGGGCACAAGTTCCATTTTTGGAACAAGTATGGTTAAAATCCAGTTATGCATGGAATACGTCATCGAAATGTCGCGATATGGATTACTATAATGGCTATTTGTATGTTATTGACCATGCAAGTGCGAGTACAACAGTTCGTGTCATCAACGCAAGTACAGGAAATGAAGATACTTCAAAAAATATTTTTAATTCTTATTTTACAGGTTTTTGTATCTGTATTGATAATAACGGCAATAAATTGGTAACAGAAGGTGCATATGGAATGACAAATAGTTTTAAAGCCAGCAAAATAATAGGCACAACTGTAACCGAAATTACCAGTGGAACAGAATCATCAATGGGTGGACGTATTGATTATTTGGATATGTATGGCAATTTTAATAACGGTTCAGGATATATTGTTGGAGCTACTACTAATACAACTGACCAAATTTCCGTATGGACTTTTTCAAACGGAACTATATCGAATATAGCAACTCCTATTGCATTTATAAATAAAAGAGGATCTTATCCTACTAATTCAGATATTTGTATTGTAGATGAAAACTCGTTTTGGGTAACAGGAACAGAAATTACACCACTGTTTGTAACCATGAATAGTGAGAAAACAAGCGTTACGACACAAACATTAGATATTTCTTGTCCTTCAGGAGGATTAGCCTATTTTGAATTAAATAGTCATAAGTATGTTGTAATACCATCAAACACTACCGGTTCCATTTCTGTTTATTGCATTGATGACATAGCAAATCCTGTACAAATAGGAGATTCAACGGCAACATTAGGAGCACGTGATTTAACACATACACCTATAGAGGTCGCTGTAAGTGCAACTTACGCAGATATATATATATGGGGAGTTAATGGAGGAGCAGCATGTTACCGTTTTTGTTTACCACCTACTGTTTCTGCTTCCACACCAAGTAATATAGCACAAACTTCCGCCACGTTAAATGCTTCGTTTACGCAAGGAACAAAAACAATTACGGCACGGGGATTTCGTTATGGTACTACAAGCGGCAGCTATGGCACCACAGTCAGTGGAACTGTCAGCAGTTCTACATTTTATGCCGATATTTCAAGTCTGTCTGCCAACACAACTTACTATTTTCAGGCTTA